>Ga0116156_10002894_pt1 | contig 15289 bp, 15 predicted proteins | sample AD_UKC045_MetaG_FD_89891 | JGI IMG/M metagenome (GOLD analysis project Ga0116156, IMG submission 89891) | Active sludge microbial communities of municipal wastewater-treating anaerobic digesters from USA - AD_UKC045_MetaG | ecosystem: Engineered > Bioreactor > Anaerobic > Digestate | place: USA... | reverse complement strand
CAATTCTATATTATTAAATTGTTTTTGTTAAAACATATTTATTATAAAACAATAAATGTTCTTAACTAGCCTATAAGGCGTATAAACAATATTTTTTATTGCCATGCCCTTTATCTATCTTTATAATTAATTCTTTTTAAAAAATTTATTATAGTCTAACTCTTGTATATCTCGAACACTATGGGCATCGTATCCAACTATTGTTCTAACCATTTCCAATTCCGCTTTTTTACCAATATGGTATATGTCCCCATATTTTAGATTTATTTCTACAATAACGTCTTCTTTAATGCATTTAGAAAATATTTCTTTGAGTTCATCCTCTGTAAAGTTTATGTTTGGATGCCCCCACACATCCATTTTAGGCAGAGCTTCTAATAAATCGGTAAAAGCATTATTATTTTGGCCGTGAAAACTTCCTACTATCAATTCGGCTCTATCGTAATCTTCTTTACTAATATCTAAAGTTCCCCCTTCAAGTATTTTCGCCTCACATCCACATATGGCAGAAACATTATATTTCTCTTGAAATTTCTGGACCTCATTTTTGAAAAGACCAAAATCGTATGAAGGATTTCTTCTTATATGTTCTGTAAAAATTAACTCTGTTATCTCGTTTCTTGAAGCATAATTAAAATATTCTTCAATTGAACTACTCCCATCAGTGTAATCAGTATGTATATGGAAAATCTTCATTAGCAAATCCCCAATACCTATAAATTTTTGCCCCCCATATTATATTTTTTTGAGACAATGAAGTCTTACCATTTATTTCTTGTTCTATCGCCCCTCTTATTATATTTGCATTTCCAAGAGTAGAATTAACCATGCTTCCTTGTATTCTTGGGTTACATTCTATCAAGATGGGGTTGCCCTTATCATTCATCTTGTATTGGAATCCTACTACCCCATGTATACTAAGTTTTTTAATAATCTCTTTGGTATTCTTTATTATTTCCTTGTTATTCTCTAATTGGCCTTCAAAAGTTATTCCGTTGACTATTTTATCTCTTGATCGCGGTACACAGATTATTGTTTTCCCTTCTTTTGCTAAAACATCAACGCTATACTCCTTACCACTCAGATATTCTGTTACCATTATTCCTTCAGTTGGAAAATTTTTTTCAAATATTTTTAATAAATTTGTTTTTGATATATTGAGGGAATGTGGTTTAGAATAGAATTCTTTTTCAGATGAAACTTCATTTGTTAGTATTCTTACCCCCCTTGATCCATTTGCACTAGGTAATTTTACAACACATTTATTATCTTCAAAATTATTTATTATATTTTTAAACTCTACTAAATCTTTTACAAAGTAAAATTCTCCCACACATTTTTTATTAAACGTCTTCACATTGGATAGGAGTTTATACTTATTGTTCAAAATGCTTATCTTTTCTTTCGTGTTTACAAGTATCTTCGCTTTCGTTACATTTTTCAATTCTGCCAAGAAGGGTAGCTCTGCCGTTACTTGTGGTAAAACTACATCAACTTTCTCTATCTCTATAATCTTTATTAATTCATCTTGGAATTGTTTAGAAGGAGTTGGAACTTGATATGTATTTGAAATGATGTAGTTTGCATTTTTTCTTATATCTATTCCAACTACTTGCCCCATTCCTTTAACAGAATAAATTGTTCCGGGAGTTCCTGGTGCCCCCGCCCCAGTGACAAGAATCTTTAGATTTGCCATCGAACAACCTCAAAGGCTTCTGCATACTTTGAATTACATTGTGTGCCCCTTGCGTATGCCAATCCTTTCACGACCTCAGCAGACAAGTAATTACCTCTATATCTTTGAGATTTGTATTTTTTTAGTGCATTTATCTTGTTATTTATATCTTCATCGTTTAGTTTGACAAATGCTTTTGTGCTAAATTCGATATGGTTCCAAGGGATCTCATAACATAAAATTGATGAACTTTTCTTAAATGCCCTTATGGTTTCATTTGCTATTGTTTGGTGATCTTGGTGGTAATCCATTGTTGAAGATGTGATTACAATAGAAGGGTTAAATTCTTTGTTTATTTTTACAAGTACTTCTAGTATTTCCTGCCTAAACGAGGGCATTTTTCTTACAGGAAAATCCAGTACACAAAAATCCTTAACATTTAGGATACCCATGGATCTTTCAAACTCTATTTTTAAGATGTCCTTTTTGTTATTTTTCGGTTGCGATTCTCTTGCACTTGAAAACGCCACGACCTTTATATTATTATTATGTCTAATAAATTTGTTAATAGTCCCACCAGCACCAAATTCTGCGTCATCTGTATGCGGGGATAAAATCAAGATATTTGAATTTTCTATATTGTTCATATACTCCCTCTTTGTATTAATAGTCTTTATATTTTGTTCCGTTGGCAAATCAAAATTTTATTTATTCTTTTTATATTCATGAACAGGTAAAATATTAATTTTATCTGGCTTTAGCATTTTTCACGGATTATTGAATAGAATCAATATCCTAATTTTTTAAAGTTTTACATTCTTTATAAGATATCCTAGTATCAAATGCAGTAATCTTATTTAAATGCGGACTACTTTCATCAATAAAAGAAATTAATCAATCTTTATACTTGCCATATCTTTTTATACAATGTTACTGAAAGTTTTGTAAAGTGTTTCTACAATTACTTGAATAGCATTATCACTTCGATTGATTTTTTATTTGCCCCATAATTTGAAATTATTTATATCTCTTCAATAATTGATCTTTTGCATCTGGTAATGTTTGAGTTTGTATCCTGTATATTCGAATTAACTCTGAAATTCATTTTCAATTATGCTCTCTAGGTGTCTAACATTTCACAGTTTTTTGCAGCGTGATGCCGAGTTCCCATTAAGATTATAAGAATTTCAACTCTTACAATTCACTATATAGTTTAATTAGTTTTTTTGATTCAGTTTCCCAGTTATATTTGGCCTCAACAAGCGCCCTTCCACGTTTTCCTAATCTGATCCTTAATTCTTTATTTTCTAGAAGAGCATGTATTTTTTCTGCAATGTCTTTTGGGTCATAAGGATTAACAAATAGGGCACATTCAGTGTACATCTCTTTCCAATAAGGGAGGTCTGACATTACAGTTGGAATTGAGAATGCCATATATTCAAAAACTTTAACTGGTAACCCCATCAAATGATTTGGGATTTTATATAAAACACAAAATCCAATGTCTGAATTATATATGTAGGAAAAAACTTCTTCAAGAGATCTTAACCCCAAATAATTTGTTTTAGCCCACCCATCTAATTTCTCGCATTCTTCTTTGTACCCCTCCTCCCATTTACCCATTAATCTTAATTCAACATCTTTATCTAAATATTCTAAAGACTTGATTACTTCTTTAATACCCATCTTTCTTGTGAGGCCTCCTTCGTAGATTAAAACTGCCTTATTGCCACTATTGATTTTATTTGAGTTCTTTATGTTCTCATCTATTAAACTTAATATTGGATAATTACACAGAGTAATAGTTTTGTCTTTGGGAAATTTCTCTCCAATTTTAGGGGTAGCAGCAATAAATTTATCAAATATTTTTATGGCAAACTTTTCATATATCCCAAATAAGATTCTAAAAAATTTCCTTTTGGGCATTTCTTTATAGTCTTCATGCACATCGTAAATTATCCTTTTTTTAAATAATTTCAAGATTATTCCTAATGGAATCAATTCTGGATCGTGCAAGTGGTAAACATTAGCATTTAATTTGATTGATTTTAATAAGACCAATGGTAAATTTAAATAAGTCCGATATATAGTTTTTTTGAATTGTTTAAGTGGTATTATATTCACTCCCTCTGATATTTCTTCTTTATCATGAGGGATTACAAGAAATACTTCGTGACCTACTTTTGAAAGAGATTTACACTCTTTGTGATATATTCTAGTATCGTAGACTCGATGGACAACTGATAAGTGTGCTATTTTCATTACTATTTTTCTGAAGTTACTTATTTAAATACTTTTTATTTTTATAATATAATGAAATTATGTTATCTTGCCAATTCTCAAAGTATACACGTCCAACGATGGATAGATTATTTTTCAAGCGAAGGGGATGAAGTACATGTAATAACAAATCAACCTTGTATCTATAATAAACGTAATGTAATCATACACTCAATTAAAAAGAATAGTTCTATACCTATAATATCCAAATTCATAAAATTATCGCATATAATAAAACTAGTAAAAGAGATATCTCCGGATATTGTTCATGCTCATTATGCCGACTATGGAAAATTTTTGCTTTTTTTACGAAATTATCCAACTATATTATCTGTTTGGGGGAGTGATGTACTAGTATATCCAAAAAAATCTTTATTAAAGAAAATTTTACTAAAACTTGTTTTTAAAAGAGTTAATGTAATAACAACTATTGCCGTTTTTATCGGGCCTTATATACATGAAAATTTTAACATACCTTATGATAAAATTATAAGAATTCCATGGGGAGTTAATCTCTCAATTTTTAATAAAAACTACCATGTTGAATCAAAGAAATTAAGAAGAGAACTGGGCATAAGCGAAGATTCTTTTGTATTAATTAGCAATAGGAGTATCGCCCCACTATATCAAACTGAAAAAATTATTGAAGCATCTCACCTTATTTTAGATTCTCATCCAAATACGTATTTTGTATTTGTAAAGGGTTATGGTACCTCCCTTTACGAGAACGAAATGAAAGAATTGGCAAAGAAACTTGGCGTAAATAAAAATATGATTTTTGTATCAAATATGTTGACTCCAAACGAGATGGCAGTATATCTAAATATGGCAGACGCATTTATATCTATACCAAAATCAGACCAGTTTGGTCTAAGTGTTCTAGAAGGAATGGCTTGCGGTTTAGTTCCTATATTAAGTGATAGTATAGTTTCATACAAACAATATTTAAATGAGGAAAACGCTATTTTCGTTAACCCAAAAGATAGTGTGGATATATCTAATAAAATCAATAATCTAATTGATAACATTGAATTTAAAAATCAAGCTTATTCAATAAATAAGGAAATTATCGAAGAGCATGAAGATTGGAGCAAAAACACAAAAAAAATGAGAGAATTATACTTTAAGATTATAAATAAAGAATAGAATAGAGGAGGATTTTTTGAGTATCATTCTAGTTACTGGTGGGGCAGGATTCATTGGTTCTCAGATATTGGAAGCTGCTTTGGAAAAAGGCCATAGTTGCATCTGCATTGATAGATTTGATGACCATCATTTCCCAAATATAAAAAGACAAAATATTTCTTATTTACTAGATCATGATAACTTTAGCATGGTAGAAGGGGATATCCTTGATTATAATTTATTAAAAGAAGTAATTTTAGAAAATAGTATTGATTATATTTATCATCAGGCTGCCAAGGTAGGGGTTAATTTTTCAATTGAAAATCCCCTAATGACCCATGAAATAAACTCTAAAGGCGTCATAAATGTAATTATGGCTTCCTTAGATAGCGGGGTAAAAGGAATTATTAACGCTTCGTCTTCTTCAGTTTATGGAAAATCTAAGTATTTGCCTATTGATGAAGAGCATCCGACTTTTCCCATCTCTCCTTACGGTGTGACAAAGTTGATTGGTGAGCATTATATGAGGGTTTTTTCGGAACTATACGGCCTATCTACTGTATCTTTGAGATATTTTACAGTTTATGGGCCTAGAATGAGATTAGACAATGCATTATCAATTTTTATCAAAAATGCTCTTCAGGACAAAAATATAGAAATATTTGGTGACGGATCTTATATTAGGGATTATACTTATATAAGTGATATTGTTGAAGCTAATCTTTTATTTATGAATAAAAAGTTTTCAGGAGATGTTTTCAATATTGGTCGAGGAGAGAAAATTACAATCAAAGGATTAGCTAATACTATAATAAAATTAATCGAAAGCAAATCAAAAATTAAATACTCAAAAGATAAAAAAGGAGATATTGCCCAGGAACTTGCCAATACGAAAAAGTTAGAAAGAACATTAAATTGGAAACCTAAGATTAGTTTAGAAGAAGGGCTGAAGAAAGTTATTGAACATTATAAAAAAGTGGATTGATCTTATAAGAATAAAATGATAATGGTATAATTATACGATAGAAAAAATTCATATTTAGTGAGGCATTAATATGGATAAAATATTTGATAACAAAAATATATTAGTTACGGGTGGAACAGGCTCTATTGGAGAAGAGATTGTTAAAAGATTATTGAAAGAGAATGTAGAAAAGATAATAACATTAGGGAGAGAAGAGAATAAGAATTTCTTTTTAGAAAGAAGACTTCACGATAAAAGAGTGAAATGCATTACAGGCGACATAAGGGATACTACAAGCATCAGGAGCATATTCATTGAAAATGATATTGATATAGTATATCATGCTGCCGCAATGAAGCATGTTAGCATATGTGAGAAATTTCCTTTGGAAAGTGTAAAAACGAATGTGTTTGGAACATATAACTTAATTGAACTCGCAAAAGAATATAATGTTAAAAAACTTATAACAGTAAGCACCGATAAAGCCGTAAATCCTGTAAATGTTATGGGGTCAACAAAATTATTAGCAGAGAAGATTACACTCAATGCGGGATATTCTTGTGTTAGATTCGGAAATGTTGCAAACTCAAAAGGATCTGTTATTCCTGCCCTTATCGATGATTTAATAAATGGAAATTCACTTATAGTGACAGATCCCAATGTAACTAGATTTATTATGAGGATTAGCGAAGCTGCAGATTTAGTTATCGACGCAACAAAATATTCAGAAGGTGGAGAAATATTTGTTCTTAAAATGAAAGCATTTAAACTTTCTGGTATGGTTGAGGCCATAGAAAAGATTGGTAAAGAAATATTTGAAATCAATGAAAAAGAGATTAAGATAAAGTATCTTGGGCTAATTGCTGGAGAAAAAATACACGAGGACTTAATTAATTCTATTGAACAGAAAAATGTTTATGATTTAGGAAATATGTACGCCATATTCCCTTTAGGTATAACTCCTTCTAACAAAGATTATAAAAAAATAGAATTGAATAACTATAATTCTTCCCAAGCTGAATTGATATCTAAAGAGGAACTTGAAAATATAGTAAGAGAATATGTCGCTACAATCAACTGACAATTCATTAATTTTAGGGGCTCTGTTTAGAATAAATAAGAAGAAATTCAAAAATGTTGAATTCATAATGAACTATCGTTGAATATCTAAGAATATTTGGCTTGTACTACATTCTTTTATATCATTAGATAATTTATGGTAAACATGAACTAATTATAGAAAACTTAATTAAGTTATTGTTATTATTTTTGGAAGATTCTATATTTCAAATAAGATAATTCTTAAATCGAAAATATTGATTTTCACAACTTTATAATATCAATAAATAATTTTTCGATATCACATGTATTTAATCGTACCGATTAAGAAAATTTATAAAATCCATTAACAATCTTTGTAACTGTTTTGCTAACATTTTCTATTGAATACTCCCAAGGTGGGCCCCATTCTTTTGATGATGAAAGTGCGATATTTAGAGATTCAAGTACCTTATCTTTTTCAACACCGCTCAAAATATTACTGCCACATTCAAGAGTCTCAGGTCTTTCCGTTGTATCTCTTATTGTTACTGTAGGAACTTTAAGAATGCAGCATTCTTCTTGAACAGTTCCACTGTCGGTGAGAACACCTAATGAGTTTTTTTCTAATTCAATGAAATCAAAGAATCCAAAAGGCGGATAATAGAAGATATTATCACTATTGAATTTAATTCCAAATTTTTCCATTTTATCTTTCGTATGTGGATGAAGGCTACATATTATAGGGAGATCATACTCTTTTTCGATTGTTTCTAGAGATTTACATATGGAATTAAGTCTATACTCTATATCGACGTTCTCCGCTCTATGCATTGTGATTAAAAAATAATTTCTTTTTTTTATATTTAAATTAGACAATATTCTTGATTTATTAATTTCTTTTTTATAATAATTCATTACCTCATTGATTGGATTACCTACAACGAATATCCTATCTTGTTTTATTCCTTCCTGCATTAAATTTATCTTGCTTCGTTCGGTATATGGAAGCAATATATCGCTAGTATGGTCTATAATTCTCCGGTTAATCTCTTCTGGAACACTATCATCATAGCATCTGTTCCCTGCTTCTAGATGAAAAATTGGTTTTCCCATCTTTTTTGCAGAAATAACAGATAAACCACTATTTGTATCTCCAAGAACTAGTATCTTATCAGGATTTTCTTCTTTTACTATTTCTTCTGTTTTAGAGATAATTTCAGAAACTTGTTTTCCAAAAGATGAACCTTTTATTTGTAGATGATAATTAGGCTTTCTTATTTTCATTTCTTCAAAAAATATATCGCTAAGAGAGGCATCATAATTCTGTCCAGTATGCACCAATATATGTTCAGAAAAATTATCAATAGATTCAATAATTCGGCTCATCCTTATTATTTCTGGCCGTGTTCCAAGTATTGTAAGTATTTTCATCTGATAAGTTCCTCCGTATCTTCCTTTATGTCATTTAATAGCAAATCATAATCGGATAATATTTTCTGGAGTTCTTCTAAGTTCATTAAGTTATCGGCTGAACTATACTCACAATCTAATATTTTTTCTTTAATTACACAGTTCCTTAACTCAGGCAACAAAGGCAGTATGACATAGTAATCTCCTCTCTTAATAGTCCTAGGAACTTCTTCTTCAGAAACTAAGATTTCATGAATTTTTTCTCCTGGACGGGTACCAGTAATTACAGTCTTTATATCTCTTTTTCCGATTAAGACTTTAGCTATGCCCATTATATTTGCGGAAGGAACTATGGGAACATATGTTTCGCCTCTATTGGCATATTTAATTGCAGAGAAAATAGTATCAACTGCTTGATTTAAACTTAGTAGAAATCTTGTCATATCTGAAGTTGTAATAGTTAAAGGCCCACCACTTATAATTTGTTCATGAAATAATGGTATAACGGAACCTCTCGAAGCCAAAACATTCCCATAACGAACACATATAAATCGAGTTGATTGGCACTTCATATTTGCTTGGATAAATATTCTTTCTTGTATGGCCTTTGTCATACCCATGACATTTACTGGTTTGCACGCTTTATCTGTCGATATGCCAACTACAGTTTCTATGGGCAAATCTAGTTCTTTAATTGCATTTACAATATTCTGTGGACCCATAATATTAGTTTGTACTGCTTCAAATGGAAAATATTCACAAGATGGAACTTGCTTTAAGGCAGCCGCATTAAATACAACATCTACTTCTTTTAACGCAGAATTTAATGAGTGTGGATCTCGAACATCCCCTATAATAAATTGTAATACTCTTTTTGAATTATTATAGATTATTTCATCAGTTGGATCTTTTTTATTTAGATATTCAATTCTCATTAAATGTTGTTTTGCTTCGTCTCTAGAGAAAACAATAATTTTTTTTGGAACTCCTAATTCCCCCGAAAGAAGGCGTTTTATTAAAACTTTCCCTAAAGAGCCCGTTCCACCCGTAACTAATATTTTTTTGTCAGTCAACATAATTTATCCCACTCATATAATCTTGATTCTTTATACAGATCATCTATCATTCTATCCCAACTTGGTATTTTTATATCTGTTGCTTGAAAAAATTTAGATCCATCTAGGGCCCTATTGCAATTAATAGTATAATCAGGGACGATAGAAATATCTAAATTAAATTTCTCATTTATTTTTGTAAGAAGCGAATATTTGCTAATCGATTCAGAAGAAACGTGCCAAACCCCAGATAACGAGTCAAAATTAGATAGTATATTTTGGATAATGTTCGATAAGGTGTTAGTTGTAAGTCCACTAAAAAGAACATTACAATATCCTTTTACGCTCTGACCTTTTTTACTTAAGATCCACTCTAAAAGTCCATTTTTAGAATTTATTTCTCTTCCAATAATCGAAGTCCTGATTGTCAAAGAATGTGGATAATTGACTTCACCCAAAAACTTTGTTTTACCATATAGATCTTCTGCGTCCGATGAATCATTTTCTCTATAGTTGCCACGTTTTCCTGAAAAAACACAATCAGTACTAAAATGAATTAATTTACAGTTATTTTTACAAATATGTGCTAGTTGATGGGGAAAAAGAGAGTTAATCAGTATACTTGACAATGGATCGTTTGCAATTGGGAGTTGTTTTATGATGCCAATACAATTAATTACAATATCTGGTTTCTGTTTGATAATCAGATCTTTTATAGATTCCAGATGTTCCGAATTTATATTTCCAATGAGATTAAAATTCCCCAATATGGGATGATTTTTATATTTTTTTTCATCGACACGAATAGTTCCAATTACCTCGTACTTATTATTTAAAGTCTCAATGATTTTATGGCCCAACATCCCCGTTGCACCAAGAACGATTATTCTCATAGTATTACTCCTTATAATTAATAGCCTCAAAAAAATTTTTTCTAGCTTTTCCTATTCCAAAGTCATTTTCTGCACATTTCAATGCATTTTGAATTATATCCTCTCTAAGTTTTTTATCTTTTATTATTTTTTTAATTGCTTTTTTTAACTCTAATGGATCCTCGTTATTAACTACCACACCGCATTTGTTTTTTTTAAAATACCAACATACAAAAGAGTCTTCAGGTGCATGAACCAATATTGGGCGGCCAGACGCTAGATACTCCCCCATCTTTCCCGGCATTGAAGTTTTAATTACTTCAGGATAATTAGTTTTAAATGCTAATGGTAAAAATAATATATCTGCTTTTTTTTGCATTTCAAGGCTTTTTGAAAAAATAATTGGATCATGGAATGATACATTTCCACATATTTTCTTTTTTATTAACCATTCTTTAGATTGATTACTGTATATATCTAAGGTAATATTTACCTCATTAAAAGAGTTAATGGCTTCAGTAAGATTTTGGAAAGCATCATAGTGTGCGTCATAAATTGCACCCGTATATAATATTTTGATTTTATCTTTCTTTAATGGCCAAGGATTGGTATTGAGTTTATATGTATCTGAATCATTGCAATTATATACAATGTTTGTATTTACTCCGTATATTTTCTTTATTTCTTCTTGCATAAATTCATTAGTAACTATAACGCCCGCTGCATCCCTTAGAAATATTTCTTCATAACGGTTTGCAAAAGCTCTTTCTTTTGGGATAGTCCATTGATAAGAATAATAATCAAAAATATATACGTAAAAAGGTATTTTAAGTTTCTTACTTGCAATATAACTGGCAGGCAAATCAAAAATATCTCCACTACACGATATTATCAAGTCTGGATTGCATTTTTTTAAAATTTTAATAATTTGATATACTCTGAAGTATAATCTAATTTGAAAAAATTGTGGAATATTAACTCTCTTTTTGAGTTTATTTATTCCTCTAATAACTATATGAGTTCTGTGGAATAATCTCGGGAGGTAGTAATATCTACCTGACAATAGTTTAGAATAATTATCTGTCTTTTCTATTTTTCTAGAATCTTCACTTGAAATAAGGCAATAAGAAGATTGATTTAACTCTTTTAATAATCTGTATATTATTATTCCTCGGCCATGAGAAGAAGGTAAAACAGGAGATACTAATACAAATTTCATATTAATTACCCATACTACAATGATTATATTCAATATAATACGAATAGCTTAAAAAAATAACTAATATTAATAATAAATTATTTCATTTTTTACATAAATTTTGATGATAATAATTACTTTGATTCTATTCTTGCTTAAAATCTATCTCTTTATATTTGATAATATTCTTTTGGATTCAGAATGAAATAAAGATACGCTATAAGTAATTAATAATATTATTTTTATAAATAATGTTGTTAAAAAGTTAAAGTCTAAATATCTAACTGTAAAAACAATGCCAACAAATATAAACATTAAACTTAATGATTTCCAGAATAAAATCAAAGACGTTGTTCTTTGCTTTAATACATATTTTGCCGTTACCCAATTAAATAAAAACATGAAAAAATAAGAAATAGCAGTAGTATACGCTGCTGCTAAGTATCCATATTGAGGGATATAAATCATATTTAGAATTATATTGATTGCACCGGCCAAAAGAACTGAAATGGAAAGAAAAATCATCTTTTTTGTAAATACTATATATTGTGCATAAATAATCGATAATCCATAAAAAATATATCCAATTACTACAATAGGTACTATTCCCCCAGCTATGTGAAATTTTTCATCTGCCAATAAAATGATTAAATCTTTTCCGAAAAATATAAGAATGAGTGCTGCAATTGTTTCAATTGAAAATATTCTTTTAAATAATGAGTCCATTCTAGTAAATTCCCCTTTATTAAAAAACCCCATAATTTTTGGAGTCATAGCGTTAAGAGTTGCCGTAATTACAAGTGAAAGTAACAATCCAATCGTATAACCTAAACTATATAATCCTGCAGAAGCCGAACCAGAAATATTATTTACCATTATCCTATCAAATTGTGCCAATATTAAGCTACTTAAAGAATAAGGTATTAAAGGAAAAGAATAAGAAATAATATATTGAATATGCTCTTTCTTTATTGAGAATTCAAGACTGCCCTTTATCTTTGACAAACAATATATGGAAAAAATAAATCCAATTATCACGGATGACCAAATTTTCCCCATATACCTATTGCTGATTAGAACATAAGTTATTATTATAGAAATGATGAAACCACTGTAACCATGAGCAATTCCCATTATTGCAACTTTTTTACTTTTATGTTGCACTACTAATATTTGGTTATAGACACTATAAATTATTGAAAAGAAAGAAACTGGAATAATATAAAACGGTAATTTTCCAGGAAGATTGATTACGCCCCCTATTAGAGGATAAGAAAATAGATAGACTGGTACCGTTATACAAAAGATTAAGGTAAGTAGTGTAAGGGTAGTACTAACAAATTGTTTAAAATCATCCTTTTTTTCAAAATAATACCTACCAACTGCTGCGTAAGAATTTAAAGAGAAGAGTGTCGTGAAGATTGAAACATAGGCCATAAAAACTGAGGAAATCCCATACTCTGCTTCTGTCAAAAGTCTAGTAAAAATCGGTATAGAAATAAATCCTATTGCTTTAGTTGCGACGTCTGCAGAAAAATAGTTTTTTGCATGAAAAAGTGTAGCATATATGTCAGATTTTTTTATTTTTGAAATAAATTCTGGATTTAATATATGTGTCATTATAGTCAAATCTCTATTTTCCTTTATCTTTTTTTAGAATCAGATTATGATATTGATTTATATTACTTACTGCATTTTACAATTCTCTAAAAACTTAACCAAATCATTTATAAATACTTATCATGTCGAAAGAAACCATGAAGAGAGAAGCCCTAATATATAACACGGCCATGTTAAATTTACCGAAAAACACACTGCAGTTCCTATTTGGCGTGATACTATTTGCTATGGCAGGCGGGCAATACAACATGCTGACATGCATAATAGCAGCCTCTGGCCTTAGTATAGGGCTAGGCGCAATATACCTCTTTAACGACCTAACAGATTTGAAAGAAGACAAGCAAAATGATATGAAGATCAGGTGGAAAGCCGTTGCAAACGGCTCAATGTCAAGGAAAGAATCCATAACACTAATCAAATTATTTAGTATAACTGGAACAGTTCTGGCATTACTATCGGGATTAAATTTCTTCTTAATATATCTATCAGTTGTTGCATTAAACATCTGTTACTCTCATCCATCAATAAGGTGGAAGAACAGTCAGACATTATCTATATTGGCAATAGCATCTTTACAGGTATTGAAATTTTCTAGCGGTTGGTTTCTATTCACAAACACAATCCAGGGCTTTCCAATACTATTTGTAATGGCACTCGCAATAGGCTATACTTTGCTCTTCATCTACTATAAGAACGACACTGAAAATCTAAAGAAATTAGTTATAGAGGATAAGAAGCGGGTCTTGCCATTGTCACTTACCTGCATAATTATGCTCTTAACATCCTTTTTCATATACACTTTTCCTGCAATAGGTCTATCGGCAATTATGCTTGGGATACCTACAATAGGGCTATATTTCTTAACAAAAAATTATATCGGCAAATCTGTTAATGTTGTATTCATGTACGCTGGACTTACCGTGCTACTTCTATCATTTTTACTATTATCAACACCAACTGTTACAGCAATAAATCAGAACATGATTGACCAGAACGCAACTGTGAAGGAGCAACTAAGGATAAGTGTAGAAGAGATTATTACAGGGCTTTCTGGAAGGTAATCGGATAAATCTTTGACTTATAAATATTTTAGAAAATCTTCCTCTTCAATATTGACCAGTTTTAATATTCTTTCAAAGTTCTAATTTATAATTCATCATGCAATGGAACTACACACCCAACTTTTCCAGTTTGGCCTTCCTTAACTAGAATTACGTGACTTCCAGCATTATTGATAAATGTATATAACTTCTACTGAAGAGAATTTTTAAATTACTCACTTATCTTTTCAATCTGCTCTTTTAATTCAGGGATTCTAAACTTTATTGTTTCCCAAACGATTTCTAAATCTACTCCAAAATAGGCATGAATAAGTCTGTCTCTCATTCTAGTAGGATCTTTCCAATTTACATCAGGATATCTGTTCTTGAAATCTATAGAAATATTCTTAGTTGCTTCTCCAATTATTTCCAAATTTCGGATAACTGCATCGATTGATTTCTGATCAGAACTAAAATCTTCAAAATCAATATCTTGAATGTAATTTTCAATTTTGTATATTGCTTCTAGAATATCGTCAATATACAGTTTTTCGTCTCTAAGAGACATAGGATACTTCCTTTAGGATTCTATTTTTTATTCTGTCTTTCAAAGCCGGTCTTGTTACTATCTCAACTTTAATACCAAACTTTTCTTTTAGGTAGTCTTCCACTTCAAAAAGTTTAAAAAAGTCTATAGGCCTCTCAAAGTCAACAAGTAAGTCAATATCGCTATGTTCGGTCTGCTCATTTCTAGAATAAGAGCCAAAGAGCCCTACATTAGAAACTCCATATCTTTGTTTTAAGTATGGTAACTCATGCTTTAAGACTCTGATTACCTCTTCCTTTGTTTTCATCAACAATATATAACTTCAATATCATATAAAAAATTAACTAATTATAAAAAGAACTTTCCAGAAAATCTAGAACGTAAGCTTTACCACAGTTGAAGTGGCAATATGAAGGAAAAGCTTCCAAGAATAACTATACCATATCATTCGGGAAAGAGTCT
>Ga0116156_10002879_pt1 | contig 15330 bp, 12 predicted proteins | sample AD_UKC045_MetaG_FD_89891 | JGI IMG/M metagenome (GOLD analysis project Ga0116156, IMG submission 89891) | Active sludge microbial communities of municipal wastewater-treating anaerobic digesters from USA - AD_UKC045_MetaG | ecosystem: Engineered > Bioreactor > Anaerobic > Digestate | place: USA... | reverse complement strand
CTTGTTTCAGACAATTTTTCAAAATCTTAAAAATATATGATTTACGGCTAAAGCCGTAAATTTAAAAAGTTTTCGGGTTTTTAGAAGTTTTAACATAAATTGCGATTTTAAATCGCAATAATATATCTATGTTTTAGAAAAAGGCGGTTTCAAAGAAACCGCTTAAGCGATTCCATTTGGAATCGCTACTTTACGTCTAATGCAGTTATCTGGGATTAAGCCGTATTTCCGGAAAAGGATTATGAGCAAATTATACGGTTATCCTTTTCCGATGAAAAACTTAGGGTTTAAAAATTCATTACCTTATAACGGCGCATTTCCCGGAGAATTTTTTTCCGGTCGGCGTTTCAATAAGATATAAATAAACTCCGCTCGCCACATTTTTATTTGATTCGTCAGTCAAATCCCAATTCAATAAATTCTGGTTGGAGGCGCTATCATACGGGTCGCCGTTTCCGGAATCCGTGGATTTAAGAGTTTTTTTAATTAATTGCCCAGAAACGTCGAATACTTTTAATTCCGTATTTTTGGGAAAATCAAATCCGGTATCGTTAGAGTCTGTGTAGAAAAATTTGATTTTTCCTTTATTTGAAGGAATATGCGGATTTGGATAAACGAAAACCTTTTCAATCGAGCTCCCAACTTTTTTTATTGCGAACATTGTCAAATGGTTCACTACGCCTTTAATGGTTTTTATGGTATTATTATATTCTATCGAAGATAAAGCCGGTTCCCACGAACCCGTAGATTCGTTGTAATACATTAAAGAATAATGTCTGATATCGCCAACCGAAGTATCCTGCCAAACAAAAGTTATGTTGGCGAAATACTGAGAAAAATCAGTAGATACAATCGAGTTAGTCTCGTCCGCAATATGAAACTGAACAATAGAATTCAAATTGTAATCGGAGTTGGAGATGATTTTTGCCACGGCGGAATTAGAATTATCCGGTTTTGAAAAATACAGATTGCAGGATTTCAAAGCCGGAACATTCACAAAATAATTCCGGGAAGACGTATTAATTTTCAAATTCAAATCTTTAGCGGAATTCAAACCGACATTTACAAAAGTATCGGTTCCGCTTTCAAGTAAAATATAATCTTTTGCCGTTCCTGAATAATCCGGCGTATTTTGAATTTCCACGTTATCGTTTGAAACAATTTGAATATTAGAACCATTATAAATTGGGTTAGAGGAAACTAATCTATCAGTATTATATATGAAAGTTTCTTTTGATTGAGTTAACAACATTTCGTTAGAATTATATGCGCATACTCTTATCACTGATACCGGCGAATTTGTAGAAAAAATTATATTCGAAGAAACGGTTTCTATTGTGGAATCGGGTTCCGGCGACGAATTCATTCCATAATATATTTTTATAATGTAATACGATATGTTTGCCAATTCGGAAAATTCAGGATTTACCGACCATTGTATTTGAAATTTTCCCGAACTATAATTTATTGAATTTATCAAAACGTCTTCGGTAACATGATACCCCGATAAAATATTCAGAGTCATCGCGTCGCCCGAAGCCCCGATGTAAGATATTATCGGCGAATTATTATATACTTGTCCGTTATGAGCCGCGTTGTTTGGAACCGAAGTCGCAGTCAATCCGGTCTGATTATTTTTCCAAGGGTCGCCGGAATCTCCGTTATTCCAGTCGGGATAGGTATTATCCTGAGCGATAAGCTTAACTCTCGGCGGCGTAAAATCATTTATATTATTATTGCTCATAGAACCGATATTTTCATCAATATGCCAAACTAAAACTCCATGTCCAGGAATATAAGAATCGTATCCTTTCTTTTGCCGGTTTGTTATCAAATAGTATTCTTTAGACGGATTTGAAGCCGACGGATGCGGTATTTTTACAGCAACGTCGTTTACTTCAATATTATTTAAAGAATAATTTGAATATCTGGAATTTATCACAGACGGAGAAATCCAATTTAAAAAAACTTTATTATAAACCGAGGGATGAGCCGGCGACGAACCATTGTCGCCTGGTCCATTATACAAACCGTGGTCCATCAAACACCAGTCGCCTACTACCGCATCCCCCGACTCAGTGTTATATAAATCCGCCAATCCCAAATCGTGTCCGAATTCGTGAGCCATCATACCAAGCGCGGCGTTTTCTTCAAAGGTTGAATACGTATAAACCGCTACGCCGTCATTCGTTTGATAAGCGGTTTCATAAGGTCCGTTCACAAACCAATTATGCGACCAAATATCGTTTGTAGAATGCGTAACCGCTTGATTTCCGCCCGAATGAATAACTATAAGATGATCTACTTTTCCGTCGCCGTTATAATCGTAATTCGCAAAATTAACGCTCGATTCGGCTAATTCTATGGCTTCCTGAATCATAAGATGCGGCGAAGAATTAAAATTATCAACGTCGTTTCCGTCGCGTCCGTAATATTCCATTGTTTTTGAACTTGTAAATGGTCCATAAACGTCCGCGCTCGAACCGATTAAATTAAATTTGTTGTAAGAACATTCGTTATAATATTTTGCAAGACTGTTCTCATTAAGATTAAATATTTTATTATGATAATATGATGCGTTATATTGAGCGTTAAAAGATTTGTTGGTGAACTCGAGTAATATAACGCAGATTTTATGCTGCCCGGTAGCGGCAGGATACTGAAAAGACTTAAACGACGGCGATTTGCGTATAGACTGTTTCATTTCCCTCTGTTTTTTTAAATGATTTTTAAACAAATTCATCATTTCGGCGTCGTTTGAAAATTGAGGATGCGGCGGAGGAAACGCCGACGCCGGAATCAAAAACATAAATGAAATTACTGTAACAAAAATTATAATTTTGATTTGTTTCATAAAACTATTCCCGTTTATTTTAATATTTTATTTTATAAGATTTTCATATACTTCGGAATATTTATTATAATCCTTTTTCGCGTCGCTTATCAATGTATCCAATTTTTTCAATAAATCAGCCACCTTTTCTTTATCGTTCGCTTTCTGATTTATCAACGTTATCATTTGCTGGAACGCTTTGGGACAAGTGGCGGAAGTCGACGCGGTCGGATTCATCAGATTTATCGCCTTATCAATTTTTTCATATGTCTCGGTAAGTTTGTTATATGATTCCGGAGCGCGTTCTGATAATGTTTTCATAATATGAACGATAACTTTCGGGTCTTTATTTATGACCTCGAATATCTTATCAAAAGGAATGCTTAATATTTTAGCGTCTTTCTTCACTTTAACGGTAGCGGTTCTTTTTTCAAAAGATTTGGTTTTCAATCCGAGCAAAACCGCGATTTCACCGAGTATTTCGCCTTTTTTTATAATTTCGGCGACTTTATTATTGTTCACATAAACGCTTAATTCGCCATCGAGAAGTATAAACATTTCCTTTCCGATCTCGCCCTCTACGCAAACCACGTCGCCGGGTTTATATACTTTTGCGCCTGATGTTTCAAGATTTTCTTTTTCGACGGCGCCGATTAAATTTTTTCTCGCTTCAACCATTTCTTCAAGAACGTCTTTACCGGCTTTAGCCGAACTTCCGTATTTATATATCAGATTTATTTTCCCCTGTTCATAAATTGCCTTCAGCCATGGAAACTGAAATTTTGCGTTCAATTGATTAATTTCTTCGCATATATCGTAATATTGAACGCAAAGATTATTTGTGTTGGCTCTTATATCATTCAGAATCTTTGACATAGAAGTAAGCTGGGCGTTAGTGGTCTTTAAACGCAATGCAAGGTTTATTGCAAACTGCAATCCGAGTTTGGGATTGCTTTGAACTGTTACCGTTAAATTCTTGCCGGTCATATCAATCACGTTCACGTCGGTTTCGTCTGACGCTGATTTAACCGTTAAAATTCTTTTCAGACTCAAAACATTTTCAACAATTCCAAAAATAGCTCCGGGTTCGGCTACCGTATATAACGGATATTCATTATCTGTCAGACTCGATTTTAAAAACAAACGCAGCGAGCCTTTTGTTAAAATATAAATTTTTTTATCGTCCTGACCGGAATTAAACAGCGGCTGATTATTTTTTATATTCATATTTTTGTCCTCAGGTGAAAATTCTGAATTTAATTATTCGACGCCTATCGACTTGATTTTTTCAAGTTCAAGTTTTCTCAATTCTTCTCTTGTTTTATTCTCGTCGCGAGTTTCCGGCTGAATAGATTTTTTTATATTTTTCAAACTGTCTATTTCAGTAGAAGTAGTGTTTAATTGATTTTTCAATGTTGAAATCTTCGATTGCAAAGTTTTTATTTTTTCGTCAAACTGATTGTCTTCGGAAACTTTTTTGGGCGGTTCGTTTTTTAAACCGGAAACATTCAATTCTCTCGTTTTTACCTTGTTTTCAATGTTCTCGGCATTTTCTTTCGCGTCAAAATCTCGAGGTTTAACTGAACCCAAAACCGGAAACGTTTCTTTAACTTTTCCAGTTTTTACTTTAGCTGTTTTTTTTGATTTGGAGGTTTTTCCTGATTTCTTTTTTGATGATTTAATCGGTTTTGATTTTGTCGAATAAGATTTTTTTTGAACGGTTTCTTTGACTATCGGTTTAACTGCAACCTGCGCGGGCTCAACTTTCGGAGCGATATTTTTAACGGTTTTTTCCAATAAAGTCATAAACTGACTATCTGTCATTGTTTGAGCGAAATCCAATCTTTGTCTTGATCCCCTTAATTTTCTCTGGTTTTCAGCTTCCCGCGCTTTTTGAATTAAATCGTTTATCGCTATAAAATTTTGAAGTTCGCGGGTCGAGACACTGTTTTTATTTTTTTGAAACCACTCATATCTTAAAGCGTCTTTTTCCGCCGAAGAAAGCGCGTTCCAATTGTCGCCAATCGCAGGGTCTAATTTTCTATCATACGGCGGCAATAAATTTAAAATATATTTCGCGGATAATTCCTTTGACGTTGATTTTTCATTTGCCTCTTTTCTGTTTAAATAATTTAAAATCTGAGTCTTTGTCAAATTATTTAAAATCTCATTTCTAAAATATTCGCTTCTATCTTCGTTTAACGTAACGCTGTTATCTTGAATAATATCGTTATTCGATTCGGCATAATTTTCAATGCAAAAAAATATCGCTAACCCAATAATTAATATATTCAATATTTTCAAAGTTAAAACTTTCATATTTCAAGTTCTCCTTAAAAATCATTTACGCGTATATTGTATATCTATTCTTTAAATATTTCAATTTTTTTTTATTATTTGCGAAATATTGGAGCGCGGTCAGAAATTGTTCCAATAATTTTAATAAACCGGTTCGGTGGAGTCGTCCAAAAATGTTTTTTTTAGAAGTTCTTTCATTCTTTTTCGTTTTTCCTGCCTGAAAAGAAGCTCGGTTTTATTCTCAAAACTTTTTAACGCTTCCTCTTCATTTTTAAAACTTTCAAACGTCAAATCAAGATGCGAAATTTTTAAAAGCTCTATGATTTGCCCTGAAAGACTGCATAACTTGACTTCTCCGCCGGCGTTATGACAAATCCTTAAGCAATATAATAAAAAAGCAAATCCGGAACTTGTTATTGAAATTATGTCCGAACAATCGAAAATTATTTTTGATTTGCCCGCATTTGCGAGTTTATTAACCTGACTCATTATTTTTTGAGTATAAGGAGCTTTTAGTTCGGATTCTAATTTGATTATTTCCGGAACTGAATCTACCGGTTTTTGTATTTGTCGATGCGGTTCCTTTGACTGCATATCAAATTGCGGACGGTGATTTCTTTGATGGGGTTTGTAGTAGTTTGGTTTAGCGTCCGTGGTTTGACGGTTTTGAGGTTTATTAGTCGGTTTATTCCGGCTTTTCTTTTTTTGCATTTTTATCAATCTCCCGAATAAAAATATTATAAATATATTTTTAAACTTTTTTTTTAAATATTCTTCTGCGCAAATGTTTGGGCAAAATTCCTATTTCGTCCCTGTAATTAGAAATGGTTTTTCTCTCCGCTATAATTCCTTCATATGTTAGTTTTTTCCAAATATCAATATCAGATACGGGGTCTGTAAGTTCCTCTTCGGAAACTATTTTTTTTATTTTTTCTTTTATGGCGACAGATGATATTTCGTTTCCTGAAGTCGTGGGAAGTCCGTTAGAAAAAAAGAATTTCAATTCAAACAATCCAAACGGGGTCTGCCCGTATTTTCCCCTTGTGCATCTCGAAATGGTAGATTCGTGCAATTTCAAATCTTCGGCAATCTCTCTTAAAACCATTGGTTTAAGATGAGATATGCCTTTTTCAAAAAAATCTTTCTGTCTGTCAAGAATTCTTGTGGCGACTCTATACATAGTCAAATGTCGTTGATTTATAGCTTTCAAAAGATTTTCCGCCGAGACTATATTTTCCTTTAAAAACTGTTTCTCCTGTTTATTTGTGGATTTCATATAAGCGAGTTTTCTGTAATACGGATTTATTCTTAAATACGGCAAATAATCGTCGTTAATTATTACCATCCATTCGGAATTAATTTTTTTGAAATAAACGTCCGGTATTATGTATTGAAAATTTCCGCCGCTTTGGTCGTTATACGCAAACGCCGGATACGGAGCCAATCTTGAAATATCGTCAAGACATTTTTCCACAAGCGCAGGAGTCAGCTTCATTCTCCTCGATATTTCCAAAATCTTACGGTTATGAATTAAATCAAAATGTTTTTCAACGATTTCAATCGGCCATTTTGTGTTTGCGTTTTGTTTTTGTTTAAGTTGAAATAATATGAATTCTTTCAAATTTAACGAACATATTCCCGGCGGTTCGAGATTTAATATTATATTCCTTATCTTATTGATTTTTTCAACTGAAGTATTGAAATATTCGGCGGCAGATTCAACGCTCGTGTTAATATAACCGTTTTCATCAATGGAACTGATTAGATGAAGCGCGATTTTATAATCGTTATGATTCGATATGACAAGCATTAATTGTTTTTGCAAATGTTCGAATAAAGAAATTTTTTCAGGCGTATAAGATTCAAAAGAATCTTTTTCTTCGTCTGAATTATACGATGAAGAACCTACATACCCTATATCGCTGACGTCGTCAAAATAGTTTTCCCAGTCGGCGTCAAAAGACTCTTCTCCGTTTTCACTTGAATCTCCCTCGTATTTAGCTTCTATTTCGTCATAATCGTCTTTCTTCCCTTTTTCTTCGCCGGTCTTATCGGTATAATCGACCGCTTTTTCGGCGTCTGCGGAAAATTCTTCCGGCGAAGATGTTTCCTGACTTTCTTCGCTTTGACCGGAATTATCTTTTTCAGCGGTATCGTTATCGTCTTCCGCGCCCGAATCCGCGCCGGTTTCAAGTTCTTCCGCTTGGTCTTCTTCCTCAAATTCCTCTTTATTATCCGCGGCTTCTAACGCCGGATTCTGCTGAATTTCATTTTCTATCCACTGGCTTAACTCCAGACTTGTAAATTGAAGCAATTCTATTGATTCCAATAATTGCGGCGCAAGTATGGTTCGGAGTTCAGGCTGCTGCGAAACTGAAAGACCGGTCGGTTTATGAAGCATAATTATATCTCAACCCCGCGTTCTTTACTCTTTTTTCTTGAAAAAAATCCCTTAGTATTTTCTTGCATTCTTCTTCTTTTATATTTCTAACAACTTCCGTCCTGTGGTTGAATTTAGGATTATCAAGTATATTCAATACCGAAACGTCGCATCCCGCTTTCAAATCCGCGCATCCGTATATAACCCTTTTTATTCTGCCGTATATTATAGCTCCGGCGCACATAGGGCAGGGTTCTACTGTAATAAAAATATCCGATTCGGTCAATCTTATTTTTCCTTTTATCTTTGACGCTTCCCGCAAGGCGAGAATTTCAGCGTGAGCCGTCGTATCGGACGTCTGCCTGTTTCGGTTATGAGCGCGCGCTAATATATTCCCGTTTTCAACTATTACCGCTCCCACAGGAACCTCGTCTTCCTTGTAAGCCGTTTCCGCTTCCTCTATCGCTATTTTCATATATTTTTCAAAATATTCCAGCTCGGCTTTATTGTTCATTTTTTATCAATTCAATCATTCTATTTCACAGTTTTAACTTTTGCAACTTCTTTATTCGATAATCTGACTCCTAACGTGTTAGCCCCTTTTATTAAAACATCGTCCATATTAAATTGTTCCGTCGGTTTTTTCATCCCCGGCTTCTTAACGTATTCGACTTCTAATTTTATATGCTCGTTCAACGAAAAAAAATCTAATTTTCCCGGGTCGTTGAAATATCTGTATTCTTTGCCCGTTATAAATTTTTCTATTTTAAAACGTTTTGCGAAAGAATATTTATTAGTCAAATTTTTATAAACTACGGAAAATAAAACGTTTTCATTAAATACGTTGAAATATATCACGTCTTTATCGACAAACTCGCGTTCGGGAACATTGACGACTTTATAAATTCCCTTTTTGGAAATAACGAGTATTTTAGCGTAACTCGAAGTTACGATAAAATCTTCGGATTTAACGTCGGTTCCAAAATATCCCGTTTCTTTATCGTAGCAAACCTTGATGTTTTCAAGCGCAGCTTCGCTTTTATCAATTACTTCGACTGTTCCAATCTTCGTTTTTCTCGGAAACTTTTTAGCGTATTTATCGTATAAATTCTGGAGAAAATCAATTGAAAACTGAGTTATCCCTTTCAAATTAGCTTTGCATTTCTTTATGTCGCGGACAATGTCGTCCATATCTTTTTTCGCTTTTTCAATATCGTATCTCGATATTTTTTTTATGGGTATCTGAAGCAGCCGCTCAATATCGTCAATGGTAACCTCGCGGATAAATAAATGTTTGAACTTATTTAATCCGTTTTGAACCGCTTGTATGACAAGCTCGTAAGTTTTACATTCTTCAATCGATTTATAAATTCTATTTTCAATAAAAATCTGCTCGAGCGTTTTGTTATGCAGCAAATCCTCGAGTTCTCCGAGTTTAATCTCCAATTCTCTTTTTAATAATTGAACAAGAATCTCGGTATTGTATTTTAATATTTCTTTTACGCCTATGTTTACGGGCTTATTCTCTTTTATGACAATCGCGTTCACGGATATGGAAATCTGACAGTCGGTAAAAGCGTATAACCCTTTCATAGTTTCTTCAACGGACACGCCGCGCGCCGTTTCAATTTCTATCTCGATTTTTTCCGTGGTATAATCGTTTATCGAAGCTATTTTTATTTTATTTTTTTTTGCCGCTTCTTCTATCGACGATATAAGACTGTCTGTGGTGGTTCCGTAAGGAATCTGGCTGATAATAATATTTTTAGTCCCTTTTTTTTCTTCCATTACGGCTTTAATTTTTACTTTTCCATTGCCGTCTTGGTATTCCGAAACGTCGATTACTCCGCCCTGTAAAAAATCCGGATATATCTTGAAATTTTCATTTTTTAAAATTTTTATTTGAGCTTTCAACAATTCTCCGAAATTATGAGGCAGAATTTTCGTGGACATTCCTACAGCTATGCCTTCGGCTCCCTGCATCAGCAGTATTGGAACTTTAGCCGGAAGCGTTACAGGCTCCTGATTTCTTCCGTCGTATGAAGGAAGATATTCTGTGATTTTCGGATTAAACAACACTTCTTTAGCGAGAGGCGACAAACGGCATTCGATATATCTTGCGGCTGAAGCTTCGTCTCCGGTTAATATATTCCCGAAATTTCCCTGTTTGTCGATGAAATATTCTTTTTGCGCGAGATTCACAAGGGCTTCGTAAATCGAGGCGTCTCCGTGCGGATGATATTTCATACAATGTCCTACAATATTCGCGACCTTGTTGAATTTGCCGTCGTCGTTTTCCCATAACGAATGAAGTATTCTTCTTTGAACCGGTTTCAATCCGTCGATAATATGAGGAATAGCTCTATCTTTTATAACGTAAGAAGCGTATTCTAAAAAATTGGATTCAAATAATTTGCGCATATATTCCATAATTAAATCAAACCTCGAATTAAATTCGTAATCTCTTAAATTAAATTTTGCATAATAAATTCTTTTCTTTCAGGCGTGTTAGAACCCATATAAAAACTCAATATGGAACTGATTACCGTATCTCTATGAACGTCTATATCAATCAGTCTTATATCGTCTCCGATAAACTGCCCGAATTCTTTGGGAGAAATTTCGCCAAGTCCTTTAAACCTTGTGATTTCGCAAGATTTGCCGAGCTTCCGTATCGCGTTTTCTCTTTCTTTATCATCGTAACAATAAATAGTTTCGTTTTTATTCCTTACTCTGAAAATAGGAGTTTCAAGTATATAGATATGACCGCCTATGACAAGATTCTTAAAATATTGAAGAAAAAAAGTTAAAATCAGATTTCTGATATGCAATCCGTCCACGTCTGCGTCAGTGGCAATTACGATTCTATTGTATCTTAAAGATTCATAACCGTCTTCAATATCGAGCGCTTTCATAATATTGTATAATTCTTCGTTTTTGTATATAGTATTCTGAGGAAGACCGAAACAATTTTTCGGTTTGCCTCTCAAAGAAAATATCGCCTGAGTATAAACGTCGCGGCAGGACACCATACTGCCGCTTGCCGATTGTCCTTCTGTGATGAAAATCGTGGTTTTCTCCGCGCTCTCGTTTTTATCCGTATAATGATATTTGCAGTCGCGGAGATTCGGAATGCGCAGCGCAATTTTTTTCGACATAGCTTTGGCTTCGCGTTTTACCGCCTGCAAATCTTTTCTGATTTTTTCGTTCAGCAATATTTTCTCTATAAGCTTTCCGCCGATTTCTTTATTCCGGTTCAAAAATAACGCGAGCGAATCTTTTACCGTTGTCACTATCCATTGTTTTATTTCGGGATTTCCGAGTTTGTTTTTTGTCTGCGATTCGAATATGGGATTTTTAAGTTTAATCGCTATCGCTCCTATAACGCCGTCCCGAACGTCCACCCCGTCGAAATTTTTTTGCGCGAATTCGTTTATTCCCTTTAGTATTCCCTCTTTAAACGCGGATAAATGCGTTCCGCCGTCGTTCGTATATTGACCGTTGACAAACGAATAATAATCTTCTCCATAGTTTGAAGTGTGGGAAAAAGCGTATTCCAGCATCTTATCTTTATAATGTATTATATCATAAATGTTTTCTTCTTTTATCGTATCGGACAACAAATCCTGAAGACCGTTTTTCGAATAATATTTTTTTCCGTTTAAATCTATAGTCAAACCGCTGTTCAAATAAACGTAATGCCAGATTCTTTTTTCGGCGAACTCAATCTCAAATTTGAACTTTTTAAAAAGAGCTTCGTCCGGCGTAAATCCAACTTTGGTTCCATTCGGCTCCGAGGTTTTCCCCTTTGTCTGCTTCTTTAACAAACCGTTTTCAAAATACGCGTGAACAAACTGTCCTTCCCTATACGCTTCGACAAAAAATCTCGAGGACAAAGCGTTGACCGCTTTCGTGCCGACTCCGTTCAACCCTACGCTGAATTGAAACACGTCGTCGTTATATTTCGCGCCGGTATTTATTTGAGAAACGCATTCTATAACTTTTCCCAGCGGTATTCCGCGTCCGTAATCTCGGACAATAGCGCAATAATCGTCTTTGCTTTTGAATTCGCTTTCATTCTTAATCTCGATATTTATCTGTTTTCCATAACCCATTATATATTCGTCGATAGCGTTATCTATTACTTCTTTTAATAACACGTAAATTCCGTCGTCGTGCGCTCCGCCTGAACCGAGCTTGCCTATATACATCCCCGGACGCAGACGGATATGCTCAAGAGAACTTAATGTTTTTATTGATTTTTCATCGTATTTTACAACTTTCTCAGCCATAATTTTACAATACTCCTAAAACTTTTTTCACAAAATTAGACGTAATTTTACTATGCTTAAAACAAAAAAACAAGCGAATTTCTTTATTTTATTTTCGATGCAAAACCGCGAAGTAAAATCCGATACAAGTAAAATGCGGTATAAAAGCAGAAAAATGCCGCCCGCAAAAATAATAAAACTCTACAAACTGACAGTTTTTGAAAGATTGTTTTTCTATAATTTTACGGTTATCCTTTTCCGATGAAATTTGGATTAGGAGAATAAACATAAATTTGGCGTATATTGCCGAATTTATTTTAAATATATAGTCCGGCGAAATTTATTTTCAATTACGATTATTTTATCGGAAAAAATTTTTTCTATTAAAATATTTTCTAATATTTCGCCTTCTTTTTTATAATCTAAGTTTTTGCCGCCGTATAATATAACCGCTGTCGGAGTATTCTTGTTATCAAATAATATTCCTTTTAGTTCAATAATAGTCTTTGGATTTTCATTAGAATTTCTGTTCGCGGCGGCTATCTTTTTATAAAAAGGATCTCTGAATTTTAAAGATTGGTTTTCAATCGTTTCGATTTCATTTTCTTTAGAAGTATTATTATCCGCGTTTTTACTTTTAAAATTTTGTAAATTTTCTGAAGTCGTTAAAAATAATTCATTAAAATTTATATCTCCCAAAATTAAATATAATATAAAAAAAATCGAGCAAATAATAATTATGATTATAAAAATGAATTTATTAACAGGTTTCATAATTTCTGATTTTCTATAGTTATTTTACAAAATAAAATATTTCCGCTCTCGTTTATTTGACAAATTTTATTCGATGATATAGCTAACGAAAAATTCTCTATTAATCCGATAAATTTGACTAATTTATAAAAACCGCCGCGACATTCGATAGAAATATCATTATTGGTGTGAATGGATTCTATTGTAATTCCGGATTCATCAGCCGCCGAATTAAATTTTTCAATGATTAAAAAATTCTTTTTAGATTTGATTTCAATTTGATTTTTTAATAAATTAATTGAATCAAAATTTTTGTTTATTATCCCCGCTTCTGCTTCTGATTTTAATGTGTTTTTTAATTGCTCATTTGTATTTAAAAAAAAAGATTTGGATTTTTTAAGTTCCGCAAAATTATAAAAAGTTAAAACAATTAAAATAATTAACGGCAATAAAACAAAAATATTATTCTTTACAAACGATTTCATATTTTTTTTAAAATCTGCATTCAATTAAAAATAAAAATTGATTCTCTTTTTTTTTCGCGTATATTATGTCGATTGTTTTTAATTTGTTCCATCCGTCTAAATTTTTCACAAATAAGTTTATCGATTGATAATTGTCGGAGTTTCCTTTTATTTCGATTTTTGTTTTAGCGTTATTTGTTCCCTCCGTATTTTCCGCATAGTTATATCCTTTATATTTTACCGCTTTTTCAGATTCGATAGAATATGGATTTATATTTATTTCCGTTAAACTGACGCCGGTAGGAACGCAGCCCGCCAACATCGTCAGAGTTTTATAAACATAACTTGAATTTTGCGCGGCGTTTAATAAATGTCTGTTTTGCTCGACAAATTTTTTTTTGTTTTGTAAATCTTCAAAGTTAACCTTTTTTAGTTTTAATTGATTGTTTATTATCGACGTTTTGTTTTTAATTCTATTTGATTGGATAATAATTTTAAGATTTATGATGGCAAAAAGTAAAATTATAAAAAAAAATAGACTTGCTTTGAATATAAAATTTAATTTTCGATTTTTTGTTTGATTGATAATTTTTAAATTATTTTTGTCTATAAAATTCAGATTTATTATTTTTTTGTCTTGAATTAGTCCCGCGCAAATCAGATTTTCAGTTTCGCCTAAACTAATTATTTCAACAGCTCCGCTTCTAAATAAATCAATGTTTGATATAAGAATTTTTTCATTTGTAAAAATCGAATCGGGATTAAACTCGGGATTTTTGTTTTTTATAAAACTACATGTCTTCGCAAATTCGTTTGATATATCCGCATTAACGCTTTCTATATTGCGGATAAAAAATAATTCCTTATCTTTTACAAAAGAAAAAGTTACGGTATTGAATATTTTTGTAAAAACAATAAAATTGGTTTTATTATATTTTTCAAATATATAATTTAACGCGCATATTTCAGCGGGTTCTATCGAGTTTAAATAAACTTTTGATTCTAAAAAATCGTTTAAAAGTTTATCTATATATTTTTTTTCCGCGCAGGATATTAATATTTTTGCTGTTTTTTCCGAATTGTTTACTACTGAATAATTCCAATAAACGTTATCTGGCAGAATTGAAAAATATTTGTCAAACTCATATTTTATCAGATTAAACAAATTTATTTTTTCCGAATTTATAGGAACTTCGGTTATTTTGTATAGTATTCCGGATGTATTTAAAGCCGCGAAATATTCGTCGAAAATAATTTTTGGTTTGTTTTCAGTATTAAACTTTGATAAAACATCGGAGCGGATCGCGGGATAAGAGGTTTGAAAAAAAATAGTGTCGTTTGAAAAAAAATTTTTCTTTTTTATCAATATATCGCAGGTATCGTAATTCGTTAAAATTCCAATATCCGTTATATTTATCATAAATTACCTTATATAACAAGTTTATAAAAAAGCAAAGAAAAAAATTATTTATCTTGACAAACGCAAAAAAGCTATTAGTTTATATTTTAATGAAACTTAATGAAACATCTGTTTTAGAAATTCAGAAGCTGAAAATCGAACCTGACGTTTTAACCAAAATTTCTTACTCTTTCGCTCTGAAATATACCGTTATACCATTTGATTTTGACGAATCAAAAAACGTGTTAAAAATCGCAATGGCGGACGCCGCCAACGTCGAAATTTTAGACGAACTCAAACTGCTTACCGGCTGCGCTATAAAAGCTCATTACTGCGAACCGCAAAACATTATCGAATGCATAAACAAATTTTATTTAAACGAAACTAAACCTGCCGAAGAAATCGAAAGTTTGAATTCAAATTATTCTACAATTGATATCGCCGATGAAATAATCCGTCAATCTATTAAAGAAAGAGCGAGCGATATTCATATAGAAGCTTATGAAAATTCAGTAAAACTCCGTTACAGAATCGACGGAATTTTATACGATATCAAATCTTACCCCAAATCTTTGCTTAACGCTTTGATTTCAAGAATTAAAATAATGGCAAATTTGAATATCGCCGAGAAACGCCTTCCGCAGGACGGAAAAATTATTTTTAACATCTCCGGAAAACATATTGATATGCGGGTTTCGGTTTTGCCAACAAATTACGGCGAAAGCGTTGTTATACGTATTCTTGATAAAGATAGCGTGGTAATAGGACTCGAACGGCTTGGTTTATTTTCCGATTCTCTTGATGAAATATCTCGACAGTCATAAGTTCTTAAGATTATTTTATATCCCCATTTTTTTGTAATTTTGATTTTTCAATCGCTAAATCAATCCACTGCTGCATAAATTTTTTAAATCGTTTATATTCTAAAATTT
>Ga0116156_10002878_pt1 | contig 15335 bp, 10 predicted proteins | sample AD_UKC045_MetaG_FD_89891 | JGI IMG/M metagenome (GOLD analysis project Ga0116156, IMG submission 89891) | Active sludge microbial communities of municipal wastewater-treating anaerobic digesters from USA - AD_UKC045_MetaG | ecosystem: Engineered > Bioreactor > Anaerobic > Digestate | place: USA... | reverse complement strand
TGGGAACACATGCCGGACGAAAGCGTGTGGCTAAGCGTCGCGGACGTCGCCGCGGGCGTGGATACAGTGGTGCAGGCCGCACTGGCTTGGATCGACGAAGAGAACGCGCGGCGCTGAGGCGCTCGTTCATTCGCTTGTCGCGCCCGTCAGCCGACGGAACAAGCGGCGCGCGCTCCATCCGGCTCGTGCAGGACTTGGAAATGGTTCGCCGCGAGATATTCGCCGACCACCTTGGCCAATTTGAGATCGTCTTCCACCAGCAGGATCCGGCACATCGTTTCGTTGTTCATGGCATCCTCTTTCAGTTACCGTCCCGGCGAATGCTCCCGGCACGATCAGTATGCCGCTTCACCTGCGGAGAATCTGTCCTAAACCTGTATCCGATTGTATCGCTTTGTATCCGTCAAGCGAAACGCATTGCGCCACGCGACGGATGGGCATCGCCGCGAGGCGGGCGTGTTTGACCGGGGGCGGTTTTGCGCTAAAGTCTGAATCAATGAACCGGGACGGAGCGCTCACGCCACAAGGAGGAGACGGTGGAATCGCTGGACAATCTGGTGTTCCTGGATTTCTCGTTCTGGGCGCGCATCGTCGCGACGATCGTCTGCGGCAGCGTGATCGGGTGGGAGCGGATCCATTCGCACAAGCCGGTGGGCGTGCGCACCTCGACGCTGATCTGCATGGGCGCGGCGGTGTTCGTCATGAGTCAGGAGCTGATTTTGAAGCAGGCCGCGGTGCAGATCGATTACACGCGGATCGTCGCGCAGATCGTTACCGGCGTGGGTTTCCTCGGCGCGGGCGCGATCATCCACCAGGGCGTGTCGGTCAAGGGGTTGACCTCGGCGGCGACGATCTGGGCGTTGGCGGCGATCGGCGTGGTGATCGGCATCGGGTATCCGCTGACCGGGCTGGTGCTGACCTTCTGCGTCTGGTTCGTGCTCGAGCCGTGGCGCAAGTTCGAACGGTGGGTCAGCAAGATCGAGAAACCCGACGACAACAGCGGTCCGGTCGACCATTGAACAACCAGGCGGAGCAGCCGAATTGAAGATCCTGCTAATCAATCCGGTCACGCGCGAAAGCGACCTGCCGAAATATTTTCCGCTGGGATTGGGCTTGATCGCCGCGCTGCTCAAGCGCAACGGCCACGAAGTGGAGGTGTTCGACGACAACGTCGAGCGCCTGGACGACGAGCGGGCCGCCGCGCGCCTCGCCGCCGCCCACGCCGATGCGTTCGGGCTCACCGGCCTGATTACCGATTTTTCCACCGTGCAACGACTGGCCGCCGCCGTCCGCGAGGCGCATCCGCACGCGCCGATCGTCCTGGGCGGCGGGCTGGCCTCGAGCTTCGGCGAATACGTGCTGGCGCACACGGCGATCGATTACGTGCTGCCCGGCGAGGGCGACGTGGCGCTGTTCCCGCTGTTGGACGCGCTGGCGGCCGGACGAATCCCCGCCGGTCTGCCCGGCGTGGGCTATCGGCGCGAAGGGCGGGTCGTCGCCCCGCCGCCGGGAGGGATGGTCACCGATCTGGACGCCCTGCCCCCGACCGATTACGACGCCTTCGCGGTAGATACCTACGCCGAGAACATGAAACAGGCGTGGATGTTTTCGCAACCGACGCGCGCGCTGTCGATCATCACCAGCCGCGGCTGCCCGTATCATTGCATCTATTGCGACAAGGCGATTTTCGGCAACCGTTTCCGCCAACGCTCCGCGCCAAACGCGGTCGCGGAAATCGAGCGCATCGTCACGCGCTACGGGCTGCAGGGCGTGTTGTTCGCCGACGACACCTTCACGCTCGACCGGCGTTTCCTGACCGAATTCTGCCGCCTGCTGTGCGAGCGGCTGCCCGGCGTGCGCTGGGCGGGCAACGGGCGCATCGGCCGGCTCGACGAACCGCTGATCGCCGAGATGGCCGCGGCGGGTTGCGACACGCTGGGCTTCGGCATCGAGTCGGGCAGCCAGATCATTCTCGACGAAATGCGCAAAGGCGTGCGCGTCGACCAGGCGCTCGAAACGCTGCGCCTGCTGGAAAAACACGGCATTCGCCCGTTGGGGTACATCACGGTCGGCTCGTTTGCGGAAAGCGAGGAGACGATCAACGAGACGATCGCGTTTCTCGACGAGACGAAACTCAAAGCGGGCGTCAACTTCCTCACGCCCTTCCCCGGCTCGCCGCTGTACGACGAGGCGGTGCGGCGCGGCAAGCTGCATCAACGGCCCGAGGAATTCCTCGACCGCTGGGGCGCCTGGCAGCAGACGCTGCTGGTCAACCTGACCGAGATGTCCGACGAGGAACTGATCGCGCACAAACATCGGGTGGAGATGCACACCGGCGGGCGCGGCAAGACGGCGGCGGCGATGGCCTTCACGCTGCCGGCCGCCGAACAGCGCCGGCTGTGGGCGAACGCGTTGCGGCGCATCGGCGAACGCGGCTACCGGCGGGTGATTCTGTTCGGCGCGGGGCAACACACCGAACGTTTTCTGCAATGGCGCCGAACGCAGGATACGCTACCGGTTGCGGCGGTGTTTGATCAGAATCCGGCCAAGGCCGCGCTAAGCGCACACTGGGGCGTGCCGGTGATCGACCGGCTGCCCGACGATTTACACGGCACGGCGATTCTGCTGTCCTCCGACTCGTTCGAGGAAGAGATGCTCGCGCAACTTCGCGCGCTGTTGCCCGATGTCGACAACGTGTTTCGCCTTTACGGATAAACGGGGAGCGATGGACTTCGCACAAAATTTCGCCCGCAACCTGGCCGCCATGCAGGCGCGTTGGCCCGAAACGGCCGCGCTGCTGGAGCAATGGCGCGACCGCTACGACCTGACGCTGGACGAAGCGCAAGGCGGCGGGTACGTGCTGGCGGTCGAAAACGAGCGGGGCGCGAGCGCGGTGTCCGAGCCCGTCGAGCCCGCGAGGAAGGCCGCCGCGTGGGCGCAACGCGAAATTCCCGGCGGACCGGAATACGATCCGTTGTTGGTCGTGGGCGTGCGGGCCGGTTACGAGTTGGCCGCGCTGGCTCCTTTGCTGCAGCGTGCGTCGGGTGGACGCTGGCAGGCGTTGTATGTGGTCGAAACATCGCCGGAGCTTTGCAAAGCGATGCTGCATATCCAAAACCTGACGGAGCTGATCGCTTCCGCGCATTTTTATTGTTTTGTCGGCCCGGAGGCGGTATCGCAGTTCAAACGTTTTTTGGCGGACGATTCGTTCAAGCCGCTGCCGAAAAAGGTAAGCGTGCTCGGCGCGGCGGCGACGGCGCAGGCGGCGGCGCTGGCCGTATCGCAGGTCCTCAAACTGCGGGCGGAAACGGCGGTGGGGCTCAAGCGGCGCATCGACCAATACTACGAGGGGCGCTCGATCGCGCAGTGGGTCGAGGAGCTTAACGGCCCGTTGCGCGTGTTGCAGATCTCCAGCGGATTCTCGCATTTCGTGCGCTACGCCAACCGCGACATCGCGCAGGCGTTGGCGGCCTTGGGGCACCGGACGCGGATCATCGGCGAGCGCGAGCGCGTGGATTTTCTGACCGGGCCGGCGCTGCTGGCGGCGATCGACGAGTTCCAACCGCACATCATCCATCACATCGATCACATGCGTTTCGAGTCGGCGCAGATGTATCCGTCGCGAGTGATTTTCCTCACCTCGATGCTCGATTTTTTCCCTTCGCTGGAAAACGAAAAGGCGGCGAAACGTCTGGGCGAGTGGGATTTCGTCACCGGGTACGTGGGCCATTGGGCGCGCTTCGGCTATCGCGCCGACCGCTTGCTGCCGCAACAACCGATGACCAACGAACATATTTTCCGCCCCGTCGAGCTGACCGCCGAGCAGACGAAACGGTTCGGGTGCGAGGTCGCGTATATCTCCAACATCAGCAAAACGCCGGAGGAGTATTTCGCCGAGGCGCTGGCGCAGATCGAAGACCCGGCGGATCGGCGCATCGCCGTAGCGTTTTTCGCGCGGGTGGACGGCGATTTTCGCGCCGGAACCATTTACTACACCGAAGCGGACTATCGCCGGGCGTTGACCGAAGCGGGCGGCGAGGCCTTGTCGGCGGCGACGAGCGAGCGCTTGGTGTACGCGTTTTTCGCCGAGGTGGGCAACGCGTTGTTCCGACAGTTGCCCCTGGTCGCCTTGAGCGAAGCGGGCGTCGATCTGGCGTTGTGGGGACGCGGTTGGGAGCGGCATCCGCAATTGGCCAAACACGCACGCGGGGTGCTGGAGCACGGCGAGGAGACGAACCTGGCGTTCAACGCGGCGGCGATCCATCTGCACATCAACCAATTTCAGATGCGCCACAACCGGTTGGCCGACGGTTACGCGGCGGGCGCGTTCTTCCTGGTGCACCGCCACACGGATCAAAGCGAGTACGATCTCGCCGACGTGCTGTTCGCCGGCGGCGCGCAGTTGGTCGAGCAGGCGCGACGATACCTCGCCGACCCGGCGGCGCGCCGGGCAAACGCATCGGCCAATCGCGAAATCGCCCTGGCGCGCTACAGCTACCGTGCGCAATACGAACGCGCGTTGCGGCAGATGATCTTTTATTTCGGCTCGTTCACGCGGGCGGAAGTGCTGGCGCAAATCGAACGAGCGCTGGCGAGCTGCGAAAAGCCGGTCGGCGAGCGGTTGGCGAAGCAATCGTTGCGCGACACGATCCGCGCCGCGACCGACGTGGATCTGCAACCGGTTTATAACTTGTATTTCACGCCGGTAGACGACCTGCTCACCGAGCGCAGCATCGCGCAGTCGAGTTTCGAATTGCAGTTGATCGAGTCAATCAACCGCGCCGATCGGCAGCAGGCGGAAGCGCGGCGCCAGCGTGGCGAAAAAGCTCTGGCCGCCGATTTTCTGCGCTCGCACCTTTTTCTGAAACCCGACGACGAAGCGTCGCACCGGCACTATCACAAGCTGACCGCCGAGCAACAACCGCAATTGCGCAAGGGCAAGACGTTTGCGCTCGATAAAATTCAAGCACCCTTCGGCGCGTGCTGGGCGCCGGACGGACGCATCGCGACGACCGACTGGGCGGGCGTGAGATCGACCGAGGAGCGCGGCATCTGGCTGATCGACCCGGCCACGGGCGCACAAGAGTTGTTCGCCCCCGGACGCGGACCGCAGATCGGCTCGTTCGGGCCGGACGGCGCGTACTACGTGCAACTGTATGACGAAGGCGGCGTGTTTCGCCTGACGCCGCACAGCCGCGAGTTGATCATACCGACCGGCACGGGCACCGACTTGGATGTCGTGCTGCAAGTGGTCGCCCTGCCCGACGGCCGGTTGCTGCTTTACGACTGGATCAAACAATGCCTCAACATTTACGACCCCGCCAACGATCAGCGACAACCGTTCATTCCCGCCGGAGCGCACGCGGTATTGACCAGTATTACCTACTATAATAATTATGTTTATTACCTCGGCAACTACCGCATCCATCGGCAAGCGATCGACAAGGATTTTTCCCCGGAGCCTTTCCCGCAGCCACCGTCCGGCGATCACACAAGCCTGGCGGTCGACCGCCAGGGGATCGTCGGCCTGATCGCCAAGGAAAAAAAGTGGCCGTTGAAAAGAAGCGATCGCTTTCCGATCGGTTTGTCTTCGATGACCTTCTCGGGCGAAGCGAAGTTCATCGCGTACGCAAGCCTGTTTCCAACCACACCCGTCTCTTTACTATTGAATGACACTGGAAACTCCCATATACTTTTGGCCATATCGATGCGTGAACGGATGAGCGTTGCAGTTGATATTGGAAAATAAAAGAATTTAATCAAGTATAAAAATAGGTATTTCATGATAACTATTTTAGGCGTTAATTGCTATGGACACGACACCTCCGCCGCCTTGCTCGTCGACGGGCGCATTACCCAGTTCCACGAGGAAGAACGATTCTCACGAAAAAAGCATACAAATTTGTATCCGTTTCATGCGGTAATTTTCTGTTTGAACATGGCCGGCGGCGCCAAGGCGATCGATCATATCGCCTATCCGTTCGACGTCAGCGATGAGATGGCCCAACGCATCACCGAAAAGGCGCAAGAATTGGATACGATGCTCACCGTTTGGTACGGCTGGGCCAACGAATTGCAGGAAAAAATCCGCCGAGAGCTTCGATATCCGCACGCCCGGTTTTCACTCGCCGCGCCGGCGCATCAAATCGGACATCATGAAGCGCACATGGCCTCAACTTTTTACAGCTCGCCGTTCGAACGCGCCGCCGTGTTATCGCTGGACGGAGTCGGCGATCTGACGACTACCATGTTCGGCATCGGCGAAGGAACGAAGTTGCGCGTTCTCAAAACCCTCGAGCATCCGCATGGTATTGGTTATTTATATCAGAATATTACACAGCACCTAGGATTTATTCCTTCCTATGATGAAGGCAAGACCATGGGATTGGCGCCGTATGGCCGTCCGCGCCTGGCGAAGGAGTTCAGCCAACTGGCGCAACTGGCTCCGGAAGGCGAAGTGCGGCTGAATCTGGATTACATGTGGCACCACACCACTGTCTATGAAATGAATCCGAAAATGGCGGAGTTGCTCGGTCCGCCGCGCGGACGCAATCAACCGTTCGCCGAGCATCACGAGGACATCGCCTACGGCGCGCAGGAATTTGCCGAACGCGCGCTGATTCATCATTTGAATTATTTGTATGAGCAAACCAAGTGCGAGAACCTTTGCCTTTCTGGCGGTGTCGCGCTCAATTCCTGCGCCAACGCGAAGGTGCTGGCCAACACGCCGTTCCGCAACATCTTCATTCCGCCGTTCGTCAATGACGGCGGGTTGTCGATCGGCGCGGCGCAATGGGTGTATCACAACGTGCTGGGACACCCGCGGGTGGAGCATCGCAATCTGGCCTACCTCGGCTTCGAACCGGGGACCGGCGAAATCGAACGGGCGATTCTAGAAGCGGGCTTGATCGCAGAACAATCAACCGAGCCATGGCGCGTCGCCGCGGAGATGATCGCCGCCGGGAAGATCGTCGGCTGGTACCAGCGACGCTCCGAGGCCGGGCCGCGCGCGCTGGGCAACCGCAGTATTCTGGCCGATCCGCGCCGCGCCGAGATGAAAGATACGCTCAACGCGCGCGTAAAATTCCGCGAGGGATTCCGTCCCTTCGCGCCGGCGATTCTGGAAGAGCGCGTCAGTGAATATTTCGAGCACGACCGGCCGGAACCTTACATGCTGCAAGTCAAACCCATTCGCCCGGAAACGCGGTCCGTCATTCCGGCGGTAACGCACGTGGACGGCACCGGGCGTTTGCAGACGGTCGGGGAACACGACAATCCGCTCTTTTACCATCTTTTGACCGAGTTGGATAAACTTACCGGTGTGCCGGTCGTGCTCAACACCAGCTTCAACGTGATGGGAGAACCGATCGTCAATAAACCGGCCGAGGCTATCGCTTGTTACCTGAAGACCGGCATGGATGCGTTGGTGTTGGGTAACTATATTCTACGTAAATAGCCTAACGAGAATGCGATGCCCGATCCCGCTTTGATCAAAATGGAAGCGTTGATGTTTCGCACCGTGCGCCGCGCCGCTGCGCGAACGGGGCGTGCCGGTGTATTGTATTTACGGCCCGGAAAGCGACGTTGCATCGACTGGCCGATACACCGCTGTATTGGCTGCTGGAACCGCTGATCGTCGCGACGCGCGACCGTTGCGCTCAAATCGATTTATAATTCAGGAATACAAACGCAAGACAGGCATCGGCGATAGGAATATTTCACGCGCCCGCGCAAATAACGTGCGCTCGTGCGCGTCGCTGCTGACGATCACCGCACGCAATTCGCCGTTCGTTGCGGGTTGCCGGACCGGAACGCCGGCCAGTCGATCGACCGACGGACGATCGTCATAAATGACGCGCGGTGCAGGCACGAAAGCCTCGGCCGCCAACAAACGCTGCGTGTGCATCCCCGCGCCGAACAGAGCGTAGGGCAGCCGGCCGCGATCGCGCAGGCGTTGCACGGCGTAACGCGCGCGGGCGATTTCACCGACCAAGACGTCGATGGTTTCGGGCGGCGCGATTTGGGTCCAGGCCGGGCACGACCAGCGCCACAGTCTTTCCTGCATCGCGCCAAGTCTTTCCAAATCGGTTGCGGCAAGATATCGTTGCGCCGCTGAGGCCGTCGGATCGACGCCGCCTTGCCAATCAGCCGCCGTGGAAAAACGCCAACCCGGCGGCACGGCGGGCGGCACGTCGTAGGTTTCCCACCGTTGCAACAAGGCACGCAGAACATCGGCCGTCAAAGGCTTGCCGCCGAGATCGTCGAGGATGAATTTTCCCAGCGCCTCTTCATCGACGTGAACGACTTGCGCATCGAGCGTCGTTTCGTTTGCAAGGAAATCCGTCAGACGCGCGAAGGATTCGTCGTCGCGCGCGCGAATCGTCAACGCGGGGCTCCAACGGCGCTTGGCGGCCATCAGCGCAGCGGGCGCATAGCTCGCGGCGTTGAAGCGGCGCAGATCGTCGATCACCTCGGCGTAATGCCGATTGCCCGCCTGGCCCCGGCTGTGCGGGCGGATGCGGTATTCGTACAGCGCTTGCGGAACGTAGCGCGCGCTCGCGCGTTCGGTCAGTTGCAGCCAGAAATCCCAATCCTCGTATTCGAAGCCGCGCGCCGTGGTGCGGAAACGCGCCGCGCCGATCGCCTTGCGGCGCACCAGCGAGGCGATCGACAACGTGTTGGTCGCCAACAGCGCCAGGCGATTGAAGGCGGGACGATGAATTTCGCGGCCGTCGTCGCCGCGGCGAAACGCGGGATAGGCCAGCGCCGCCGACGGTTCGCGCGTCAGCGCCTCGGCCATGAGGCGCAGCGCGCCGGGCAGCAGGCGGTCGTCGGCGTCGAGGAACATGACGAACTCGCCGGTCGCCTGTTCCAGGCCGGCGTTGCGCGCGGCGGCCACGCCGCGATTGGGCGTACGAATCATCGTGACGCGCTCGCGCCGCGCCAGTTCGTCGAGGCGGCGCACGGTGGCGGCGTCGGTCGAGCCGTCGTCGATCAACAATACCTCGACCGCCGCGTCGGCCTGCGCCAGCGCGCTGTCGACCGCCTCGCCGACGTAGGCGCCGAGGTTGTAGCAGGGGATGACGACGGTGATTTTATACATACCAATGCCGGTAGCGGATCGTGCCCGCGATGCGTCCCAAGCGTTTGGCGACGGCGATCGTCCACTCGAGAAACTCGTCGCTGTAGCGGCTGTTGGTGGCCGCGTCCAGCCGCCGATCGATGCCCGCGCCACGCGCCAACGCCGCGACCGACGCGCCGGCCAACTCGCTGTTGGGAATGAAAATCGCCCGTTGTTCCGCGGGAGCGCGCAGAGCGAGATGACGACCGAGACGCGCCATCGCCTCTTCATCGTACAGGCCCAGCAAGGCGACGCCGCGCGCGGCGAGCGGGCGCAACTTCGGCAGCAGCTCGTGTTCAAAGGCGTCGGTGGAAACTAGAATCGTGCGACAACCGCGCCGCAACGCTTCGTCCTGCGTGACAACCGGCAGACCGCCGATTTCCTGCCCCGGCTGCGCGCGATCGTCGATGACGCCGACCGCGCCCATGGCCGCGAAACCAGCGCGCGTTTGCAACCGCCGCGTGTGCTGGCCGGCGGCGTAGAGATACAAGCCGGCCGGCTGTTGCGCGGCGACGATCTCCATCGCGCGATCGAGGTATGCGAGCATCGGCGGCACCGGCGTTTCGATCACCGCGACGCCGAGTCGTTTCGCCAGTTCGACCACCGGATCGTTCCGCAAGGCCGGCGTGGTGACGAGACAGGCCTGCGACGGATCGCTCATGCGCGCGAAAAATTCCTCGGGGCGCTCGTCGCGCAGGCCGGTCAACAGGCCCGGTTTCAAGCCGGTTTGCAGAAACCCGACGCCCTGCCCGAGCAGCTTGCGCCAGGCGCGGCCGGCTTCGCGCAGGCGTTCGCGCGGCGTGCGTTCGTCGAGCGGAAAGCGGCGGTCGAGATCGACATGGCCGTAGCCGTAACGCAGGTTGACCTGGAACAGACTGCGCAGATCTTCGCGATGAAAATGGCGCACCGTCGCATCGGGCGCGGCGCGGAAACGATAGCGTCCGTCGGCGGCCACGCGGCAAGCGAAATCCCAATCGCCGGAGGAAATCATCGATTCGCGGAACAATCCGACGCGGTCGAACGCCTCGCGGCGATAAAGCACGTTGGCGGTAACCACGTGCGGGCGCGGCGAGGTTTCGAGATCGGGGTGCATGTCCAGATGCTTGCGGCGGCTTTGCCAGCGGGCGATGTCGTTGTCGGTTTCGCCGCCCAGGATGCGGCCGGCCACGCCGCCGACCTCGGAATGCGCAAACCACTGCACGCCATTGGCCAACCAGTGCGGATCGGCTTCGCAATCGTCGTCGGTAAAGGCGAGGATTTCACCGCACGCGACGCCGATGCCGTGATTGCGCGCCGCGTAGCTGGTTTGCATCCGGTCGTAAAACTCGTAGCGCACACCGTCGAACGAGCGCACAAACGCCGCCGTGCCATCGGTCGAGTTGTTGTCGACCACGACGATCTCGTAGCGATCGCGAGGGTAACTCTGATTGAGCAGCGAGGGCAGCAACCGCGCCAATTTCTTTTCGCCGTTGAAGGTGGGCACGATGATCGAAACGAAGGGTTGCGGTCTGTCGGGCAATCGCCAATCGCGCTTGGCGAGCAGGGCGGTCAGCGCGTCGTGCACCAGATCGGGCGTGGTCATTTCCAGGCACCAGGCGCGCTTGTCGCCCAGCGGCACGCCGGGGCGATAACAAGGTGAACACGAGACGTCGCGGCGGACGATGAAATGCCGCGCGATCAGCGGCGTGTTTTTTTCCCAGGAGGTCGGCCCGTAAATGCCGATGACCGGCGTGCCGACGGCCGCACCCAGGTGCATCAGGCCGGTGTCGTTGGCGACGACCGCAACGGCCTTGCGCAGCACGGAGGCGACGCCGACGAGACTGGTTTTGGCGATCAGATCGGCCATGGGCACGGCGGCAGCCCGCTGAATCGGCGCGGCAAGTTCTCGTTCGTCGGGTCCGCCGATGAGCACGACCGCGTAACCGTCGGCGTGCAGCTTGTCGGCCAAGGCGCCGTAGTAAAGCGGCGGCCAACGCTTGATCGCCAGGTCGGGGAAGCAGCCCGGATGCAGTGCGACGAAGGGACCGTCGACGCCGGCGGCGCGCAGCAGTTTGCGCGCTTCGTCGTGACCGGCGCGCGGCACGGTCAGGCGCGGCAGGCGGCGACGCGGCTTGTGGCCGAGAGCGACGAGCAGATCGAGATTGAGCCACGCTTCGTGGCGGCGTTCGTCGGCGGTCAGGGAAATCGTCGCGAGATTTTCGTTGCGGCCGGTGTTGTGGGCGACGGTCAGGCGCGCGTGGCGCGCGGCGGCGCGCAACAGATCGGCGTCGGCACAGGGATAGGCAAACAGCACCAGATCGGGCTTTTCGTGCGCGAACCATTTTTCGGCGTCGAAATCGTTTTCGAGGATCGCCCGGCGCAGATCGGGCCGCGCCAGTTCGGCGATCTGCTGGCAGCGTCGATCGAGCAGCAGCGTCACCTTCGCGCGCGGATAGGCTTGCGGCAACGCGTCGAGCAGCGGCAGGGTGAACAGAAAATTCCCCAACCCGTAAAGGCGAACGACAACGATGCGCCGCACGGACGCGCTATTTGTTTTGGCGTCCATCATCCCGCTCGTCAAACCAAAACGACTGCTTCGGATCTGAAAAATACAATGGTTGCATCCTCACACCGTCCGGTCGTTCGCCGGCAAAACGACGCAATATCGCCTTTTCATAGCGATCGGTGGAAATCAACAAAACCGCACGCTCCCGACTTGCCTGCGCCAAGGCAACAATCGGCAGATTTTCGAAACGTTCACCCGCCTTGTGCTCGTCGACGATCGCCCGCACGGGCAGTTGGGCGAGCAATCCCAAATCCCGCAAGCGCTGCGTATGCTCACCCGCGCCGAACAGATAGAGCGGTTCGGGCCGGCGGCGGGCCAACTCGACCGTGAACCAACGCAGGTAATCGTTTTTCAATTCCTGCTCGGCAAACAAGCCCGCATCGTGTTGCGCACGTTCCCCTTGCTGCATTCGCTCGCGATACATTCGCGCACAAAACGCGATGAATGGCCAAGACGCATCGTCGATCGCCTTTTGCCAAGCCTCGGCGGCTTTCGCGTTTTCACCCATCAGGTAATGCAACAGCCCGCTCAGGAAAGCGTGGTTGATGCGCGACAGCTTGTCGCCCGGTTGCGTTTCCGCCTTCGCCAGCGCCTCGGCGGCTTCGGTGGTGCCGCAATGACCGAGCAATTCGGCGGCGACGATCAGCCAATATTCCGCGTCGGGCTTCTCGACCGGCGAGCAACGGTACGGACGATAGTCGGGCTGAAGCAAATCGACTTGCGGCTGCGACGAAAAGAAAAACGAAGGGCGCCGCGTTTCGCGCACCAGCAGCGGCCGGGCGGCGTCCTCGCGCCAGGCGAAGCGCGGCTGCGCGTGGCGAAAACCACGTTTGGCGAAGGGATCGTCCTCGCCCGGCGGCGGACCCAGTCTTTTCAAGCGCAGGCTCGACCAGCCCCACTTACCCGGCACATTGTCCATGCACGGATGATTGTGCACGCGATGATCGAAATGAAATACACGCCCGGGCAGGTAACGATAGAGGCAAAAATGTTCGAGCCACAAATCGCCGGAGTTTTCGTCGTCAAGGCACTGGAAGCGATTGACGGCCCAGGCTTTGAAGCCGTCGAGCGTCAACAACGTGCGAAGCTGCGCGGCGGACGGTTCGTCGAATATTTCGTCCGGCTCGATGTACAACAGCCAATCGGGGTGCGTCAGATCGGCCAGCGCCAGGGCGATGGAGCGTTCGATGCCTTCCGAATGATATCCTTTATCCATGGAGACGACATGTCGCACCAGCGGATGGGCGCGCAACAATGCCGCGCCGTCGTCGGTGGAGCCGTCGTCGAAAGCCACGATGTGATCGCAGAAGCGGCTCAACTCGGCGAGGGTTCGCGGCAACACCCAGGCGTCGTTATGGACACACATTACCGCAGTCAAGGTTTGCGCCGCCGAACTCGACTTCATTAAATATCGTTCTCCAAACCAAAAAAGGCTTCGATTGAAGTCATCGGACGATATGGGGCATAGTATAAGGAAAAGTCGTGACATTGTGGAGATTTTTCATGCCGGGGATCGTCGGGTTCACCCACCGCCAGCAGGGTCGGGAGCTTATCGCACGAACGTTGCGCGGCATGCAACAGGCGATAACGCACCTGCCGGATTATCGAGCGCATGCGTTGTTTCATCATGATGAATTCGCCTGCACCTGCTGCCATTCGCGACAGCAAACCTCCCCGCCGCAGCCGCTGGACGACGACGGCATGCTGCTGTGGTTCGAAGGAGAGATATACAATCCCGACGCCTTCGGGCTGCCCGCCGATTCGACCGCCCTGGAGGCGTTGCTGCGTCTGATTCGTCGACAACCGGATTTTTCTTTTTTGGCCAAACTCGACGGCGTGTTCGCCGCGGTGGTTTACGATCCCGGCGAACGGCGTCTTCATCTGTTCACCGACCGCGCGGGCATGAGCCGGTTGTGCTGGACGATCGTCGACAACCAATTGCTCTGGGCCGCGGAAGTCAAAGCGTTGCCGGCGCACCCGCTCTTCTCACCGCGAATCGACCGGGAATCGTTACGGCAATATCTGGAACGCGGATTGAGTTATCTGCGCGGCGAACGCACCTGGTTTGAGGGTGTTTCCGTTTTGCCGTTGGGCACGGTGATGACCTGGGACTTGCGGACGAACCGCGCTTCGTTTCAACGGGCCTGGTCCTGGCAGGATATCGAGCCTCTGCCGGAGCGACTCGACCCCGACGAAGTCATCGAGGAATTGGGGCGGCGGTTTTTACGGGCGGTGGAACGTCGCTGCCGACCCGGCGAACGGGTCGGTCTGCAACTCAGCGGCGGCTTGGATTCGCGGGCGATTCTGGCCGCCATGGTGAAAACGGATACGCCCATTCATGCCTTGACCTTCGGCACGATCGGCGACCCGGAAATCGAGATCGCCGCCCAGGCTGCGAAAATCAAAGGAGCCATCCACCATCCCTATTATCTGCAGGAAGACAACTGGCTGAACGGGCGCAGCGACCTGGTCTGGCAGCTCGACGGCGAGTTGAACGTCATCCACGCGCATTTCATTTGTCTGTTGCCGGCAATGAAAGAGGTATTCGACGTCAACCTCAGCGGCTATCTGGGCGACGCGACGATCGGCGGTTCGTACATCAACGCGCAGCGCATTGACGAACGCGAACATCTGGCCGATCGCGGCCGGCGCTTGATCCGCACCGGCGAACGGATGATCGATATTCACATGCGTTCGCGCCAGCCGTTTTTCGACGTCGATTTTATCGATCTGGCGATGGCCTTGCCCATTTCCTGGCGACGCGAATCGGTGATTTACCGCCAAATGCTGTTGCGATTTTTCCCGCGATTTTTCGAATCCGTTCCCTGGCAGAAAACGAAACGACCGGCAAGCGTTCCGTCGATCATGACCTGGCGCCGGCCGACCTACCCCTCGTTTCACCCGTACGATCAATGGTTGCGCCTCGGCGCCGGAAAGCGCTTGATCGAGGAAACGCTGTTTGCCGAACGAGCCTTGTATACGGAATTCGTCGCCCGCGAAACAGTGGAAAAACTCTGGCGCAATCATTTGAACGGCGCGGAGCAAACCGAAATGTTGGGGCGCTATCTCACCTTCGAGATTTGGCTGCAACAGGTATTCGAAAAAAAGCGCCGCCCAGCTTAGGCGACGGACAGATCAACATTCGTCAAACCAGAACGGCAGCTTGCCGCGCGTCCAGTAAATCGGTTGGATCATGTTTTCCGCAATCCCGCCGTTGCGTAAACGTTCCATTACTTGCGGTTCGTAGGCGTCGGTGGAGACGATGATCAATTGGGCGCCGCGCCGGAGCGCTTCCGCGAGCGAGACGATCGGCAACCGGTTGAGCGCCTTCTTTTGCGGATCGTCGTCGATGATGCCCTTAATGCCCAGGCGCGGAAAAAAGCCGATGCCGTCCAGATACATGCTGTGACGACCGGCGCCGAACAAATAGACTTCCGACGGCAGTCGTGGTTGCAGCCGCTCGATATACCACGGCAGGTATCAGTCTTTAAGCGCTTCGCCGTTGACGAGAAGCGGATTGCGCGGTTCGGTCAGCGGACGCTCACGCCAGCCGGCGATGCGTTCGCGATACAATGCCGCATGCAAATATAAGTGCGGCCAGACCTCTGTCGTTTCGCGCATCACCTCACCCATGGCGGCGTCGGCGTCGTCCCAGCGCGCCAGGGTATA
>Ga0116156_10002872_pt1 | contig 15360 bp, 16 predicted proteins | sample AD_UKC045_MetaG_FD_89891 | JGI IMG/M metagenome (GOLD analysis project Ga0116156, IMG submission 89891) | Active sludge microbial communities of municipal wastewater-treating anaerobic digesters from USA - AD_UKC045_MetaG | ecosystem: Engineered > Bioreactor > Anaerobic > Digestate | place: USA... | reverse complement strand
TGTCGGGGTCGATCGAAGGTTAAAATTCTTTAGTATGATTTCAGAAGAAGCAGTCATAGCCTATTGCAATTGCAGCTTAAGCAAGTTACTATAAATACCATTATCCAACCCCGTTAGTTCAGCATGTGACCCGGCTTCAGCCAACCTGCCCTCCTTGATAACGAAAATACGATCAACCTTTTTGATTGTACTTAGCCGATGAGCAATGATAATGGTTGTTCTGTTTTCCATTAATGTCTCTAACGCCTCCTGAACCAAAACCTCGGAATGGGCATCTAATGAGCTGGTCGCCTCATCCAGAATTAAAATGGCCGGATCTTTTAAAATGGCTCGCGCAATAGCAATGCGTTGGCGTTGACCGCCTGAAAGTTTTATGCCACGTTCGCCAACCAGCGTTTCAAATTTATCGGGGAAACTTTCAATGAATTCGTAAGCATTTGCTTTCCTGGCCGCTTCATAAATTTCCTCATCGTTTGAACCTGGTTTTCCGTATGCGATATTCTCTTTGATGGTCCCTCCAAAAAGAATTACCTCTTGTGGCACAATGCCAAGATTTTTCCGAAACGCAGAGAGATTGAAATCATAAATATTCTTCCCATCAATCTTTAATGCTCCATGCGCAATTGGGTAGAAACGCATAAGTAAATTTATGATAGTCGATTTCCCCGATCCACTAGGGCCAACAAGTGCAACTTTTTCACCGGGCTTGATGGTAAAGTTCAAACCTTTCAATACTGTATAATCCGGTCTTGTTGGATATGAAAATTGAACATCCGCAAAATCAATTTCGCCATTAATTTTTACAGGTGGTGCTTTCACCGACTCCGATTCATCTTCTTCGTTTAGAATATCCAGCATGCGTTCAGAAGCTCCTATTGATCGTTGCAACTGTGCATAGATATCCCCTAGCCCCGCAATGGAGAACCCTATGATAGATGTGTACAGAATAAAAGAAAATAATTCACCTGTTGTTATTGCGCCTGACTGAACAAGTTTTGCTCCATACCAACCTACTGCTACAACACCTCCAAAGAGTACGAAGATGATGAATGAAACAAACAAACTACGATAACGGGCTGCATGAATTGAAACATCTACAACCTCACCTAAGGCTTTCGAATATCTTTTAACTTCGAACAATTCATTTGTAAAAGCTTTTACTACGGAAATAGATTGCAAAGATTCCTCAATAATTACATTAGTAGAGGCTAGCTTGTCTTGAGTTTCTTTAGAAAGTCTTCGAATAAATTTTCCAAAAATCAAAGCCGAAACCACAAGCACAGGAAATGTTAGTAACATAAAAGTGGTCAGGGTTGGTGCTAAATAAAAAATATAAGCAACGCTGCAAACTACAGTTATGAGTTGACGCAATAATTCAGCTATTGTAAAACTAAATGTTTCCTGAATTATGCTAACATCTGACGTTATCCTACTCATTAATTCTCCTGTTCTTTTACTATCAAAAAAAGTGATTGGGAGTGAGATTATTTTTTGATAAAGGGTTTGTCGGAGATTTGCTATTCCACGTTCTATTACAATTGAAAATGTATAGATACGGATGAACGAGAAAATGCTAATGATAAAAAGTATCAGTATCAATACTGCTACGGTCTCGTTTATGGTTTCGAAGTACTTTGACTTGCCTGATGCGACATCCAAAAGTTCGCCTGACAAGCGGGGAAATGCGAGCAAGGTTACACTTGATAATACAAGAGAGACAATTCCAAAAATGAACAACCCTTTGTAGGGTAACATAAACTGAAAAATGCCGAGTAGTCGGCCAAGGCTCTTTTTATCAACCCTTCTTTTGTCCTCCTCCTTTAAGGGTTCCCCTCCTCCACGCTTCGCCATTGTACTTTACTTTGTTAAGATTACGGATGTGTTGATTTCATATTGAACCGAATCACCCATCAACATTTTTTGTCCACCTGATATTGAATAGGAAGTCAACACCATTTTATCATGTACCGGTTCAAACTCCATCCTCAATATTTGCAAGGTTTTGTACATCCTGCCAGACTCCCGATATTGCCCTTCAATTCTGCGAATTTTATCTGGAGTTTCCTGATAATAGATTTTCAAATACTCAATTGGTAATTTCTTCTCATCAGTTGGCAAGCTTGCTTTAATAGCAAAGGTTCTTACCGACAAATTACTTTTAGTGTCTTCTTGATTTTCGATTGTATACGAATTCCGGTTGACGGGCTTGTTTATCAAATGCAAAACATTGAAAGCTTCCAGCTCATTTTTCCATGCAGTCGTATCCTTGGGTATACTGAAGACTGAATCTCTTGAGTTTCCAAGTGATGATATTTTTTCTAGCCCTGCATGTTCTTCTTTAAGGTATCGCGATTGAGCGTCTATCAAACTATCGACATTAAATAAATCAGAAGTTACTTTCTGTTTATTCGAACAAGAGAATGAGATGATGGTAAGTAAAAAAAATAAACTAAATAGATTTCTCATTTCTTTACTTCTAAAGAATAGTGGTTTGAACCTGAATTGAATTTCTATTTTTCAAGCAAAACATTTCCAGTCATCTGTGCGGGAATCGGAACACCCATCAACGTTAAGATGGTTGGTGCAAGATCTCCAAGCTTTCCATCTTTTAACTTTCCTTTATAAGAATCGTCTACCAGAATGCATGGTACGAGGTTAGTTGTATGTGCGGTGTTTGGTGATCCATCTTCGTTGATCATCATATCAGCATTACCATGATCAGCTATAATAATTGTGGCATAACCATTTTTCAGCGCTGCTTCTGTAACGGCTTGAGCACATGCGTCAACAGTCTCACATGCTTTTACCACTGCTTCAAAAACTCCCGTATGCCCGACCATATCCGGGTTGGCAAAGTTGAGACAAATAAAATCGGGTTCTTTTTTATCTAATTCCGGAATGATTTTGTCTTTGATATCATTGGCGCTCATTTCTGGAGCAAGGTCATAGGTAGCCACTTTTGGCGAAGGACAAAGTATTCGCGATTCACCTTCGAAAACTTCTTCCCTTCCGCCCGAAAAGAAAAACGTAACATGTGGATATTTCTCTGACTCTGCAATACGAATCTGTTTCTTGCCAGCGCTTGAAACAACTTCACCTAATGTTTTATCCAGATTGTCTTTGTCGAAGATGAGTTTAACATCTTTAAACGTGTCATCATAGTTCGTTAAGGTAATGTAGTAGAGTGGCAATTTTTTCATGCCATGTTCCGGGAAATCCTTTTGGGTAAGTACTTCTGTAATTTCTCTTCCACGATCTGTACGGAAATTGAAACACAGCACTACATCGCCTTCCTTAATTGTTGCTATGGGTTGATTATTTTTGGTAACAACAATGGGTTTAATAAACTCATCCGTTACGGTATTGTCATACGATTGCTGGATTGATTTTAGAACATCTGTAGTTTTTTCACCAACGCCATTTACCATCAGATCATACGCCAGCTTCACGCGCTCCCATCGCTTGTCGCGATCCATTGCATAATACCTTCCAATAACAGTTGCCAACTTCCCGGTTGTTTTGTTCAGGTGACTAATGATTTCTGACAGGTAAGCATATCCACCCTTCGGATCAGTATCGCGACCATCTGTAAAAGCATGGACAAATAAATCCTTGACTCCGTTATTATGAGCAATGGTGATCAACCCTTTAAGATGTTCTGTATGCGCATGTACACCACCATCGGAAACCAAACCCATGTAGTGAACATTTTTGTTATTTTTTTTCGCATAAGCAAATGCATCTAACAAAACCGCATTTGAATCCAGTTCCTTATCTTCAATTGCTTTGTTAACACGAACAAGATCCTGATACACCACGCGACCTGCACCAATATTCATGTGGCCTACTTCCGAATTTCCCATTTGTCCTGCTGGCAAACCAACTGCTAAACCGGATGCTTCCAATTTGCTGTGCGGATATTTGCCATACAGTGAATTGACAAAAGGGGTTTTCGCTTTATCGATTGCTGAAGCAGCTTTATTAGTGGCGATACCCCAGCCATCTAAAATCATGAGTAGCACTTTTTTGTTCATGGAAATAATGTATTAGGCTTCTGGAGATTTACAGGGCGTAAATATAGTCAGGATTGAAAGATTAGTGGATTGTAAATGCATTCTATCCAGTAATCGTTTGCGCCTTATCAATAACCTATTTTATTTCTTTACCTTTATACAATGGCATAATTTTAGCCGTCCATATAGTTTACTATGAAAGGAAATCGTTACATCATTTTAGCCGTTTTTTCAGCATGTGCGCTTTATTGCACGCAGTCTGTTGCACAAGCTGATGTCATCAATCAGGTAAAAGAGACCATTAAGGCCGGAAGCGCTAAAGAACTTTCAAATTACCTTAATCAGACCATCGATGTAACCATCGACAATACGGTTCAAACCTATAGTAAAGCGCAGGCAGAGTTTGTTTTTCGTGACTTTTTCAAGCAACATCCTACCACAGAGTTTACCATAATCCACCAGGGCTCCTCAAAAGGCGGTCAACCCTTTGCTATTGGGCAATACAACAGTGGCAGCGATACCTATCGTGTTTTTATGAAGATAAAAACAGTAAGTGGCAAACAGCTTGTCCACGAAATTTCATTTGTGAAAGAATAGTGAACGCTATTTCATAGTAGACCTCTTTAAATTTAATTGCATCCATAGCTCCTTCATGCCAGAGCGACTTCTATTTTTGCACGGTGAAACCAGACTACATCACTGACGAATTTCTTGATCGCTTCATTTCCGCTGCTATGGCAGAAGACGTGGGTGATGGTGATCACTCCTCGCTTGCGTCAATTCCTGAAGAGACAAAAAGTCGCGCCCATTTATTAGTCAAGGATAATGGCATATTGGCGGGTGTGGCCCTTGCTGAAAAAATCTTTCATCATGTCGACAACGATTTAATAGTAAAGATTCTACTTACTGATGGTGCAGGTATAAAAAAGGGCGATATCGCCTTTACCGTAGAGGGTTCTGCGCAATCCATTCTCACTTCTGAACGGTTGGTGCTTAATTGTATGCAGCGCATGAGCGCCATTGCCACCAAGACAAATTACCTCACCTCGTTAATTGCAGGAACACATACAAAACTGCTGGATACACGGAAAACGACTCCGAATTTTCGGTTGCTGGAAAAGTGGGCGGTACGTATTGGAGGAGGAAAAAACCACCGTATTGGGCTTTTTGATATGATTATGTTGAAGGACAATCATATTGATATGGCGGGTGGTATCGAACAGGCAATCTTTCGAACAAAAGATTATCTTCGCGCCACCAATCGATCCCTAAGAATTGAAATCGAAACCCGCAACCTTCAGGAAGTGAAAGAGGTTTTAAAAATAGGCGGAATAGACATCATCATGCTAGACAATATGAATCTGGCTGACATGAAAGAAGCAGTGAAACTGATCGATGGAAAATTCACTACCGAAGCAAGTGGTGGTATTACTGAAGCAACCATTAAAGGTGTAGCAGAGTGTGGGGTTGATTTCATTTCGGTTGGGGCACTTACACATTCTGTTGCGAGCCTCGACTTGAGTTTGAAAGCCTATTGAATAACAAAGTAAAAATTGATTTAAAAATTGTATGGTAGTACGGACGAAGAATTACAAACTAGATAAGAAGACCTACATTAATCTGGCACTGAAAAGCATTTTAAAAAAACAAGGATGGATTGCTGGCGCTGCCGCTAGTGCACTGTGCCTTTGTTATTTTATACCAGGCGTAGCGAGTATCTGGTGGTTCATTGGAGCCTTTATTGGCCTTGGACTTTATTTACTCTTTTGGTGGATTCAGTTTTACGGTGTTACACAATTGGAGCAAGGGAAAATGCTTTTTGAGAAATTCTCCTATGAAATCAGCAGTCAGCAAATTTTAATGAAGATCAACCCACGTGAAGGTATGCCGATGAAGTGGGATCAAATAAAAAGCGCAGCCATCGGCAAAGACTTCTTTGTTCTCTATGTAAACAAAGCACAAATGATTTACTGGCCATTTAAAATTTTCAACACTGAGAATGAGCGAAAGTTTGTTGCTTCGGTTTTGAAAACGAAGGGGTTCATTAAGTAATTTTAGATTTTTGATTTAAGATTTTTGATCAGTCTGGGTATTTAAAAATCTCAATTCTAAAATCATAAATCTTAAATAAGGTCACGCTACTTTTCGTTTCTCACTAAATGGAAATAGAAGAAGCCAAACAAAAAATATTTCGGTATTGTGCGTATCAGGAGCGCTGCCATTCGGAAGTGCGCAACCGGTTATATACCTATGGTCTTTATCGCAACGACATTGACAACATCATTATCCATCTTATTTCAGAAGGATTTCTAAATGAGGAACGATTTGCAAAAGCATACGCGGGTGGCAAGTTTCGTATGAAGCAATGGGGAAAATTAAAAATACAGATTGAACTTGAGCTAAGAGGATTAACGAAAAATTGCATTGCCATTGGTCTGAAAGAAATTGATACTGCTCATTACAACAGAACCCTGGAACAGCTGATTCTCAAAAAACGGCTCCTGTTAGAAGAAGATAATACCTTTGTTCTCCGGGATAAAATTGCTCAGTATGTAATACACAAAGGCTATGAGCCTGAATTGGTATGGAGTACCATCAAAGCAATCATACCAAAGTAGAGTCCGTTATACCGATAGTCACACATCATCTTATACAATCTGGCTATTCCCAATAATAACTCCATTTTGTAATATTCACGACAATCCATTCAGTCTGATAAATCCATATTTGTAGTTACATCGTATCTAAGCAATATGAAAAGACTTATTCTTTTGTCTGTTATTTCATTCGTTTTGGTTCAGGGCTATAGTCAAACCATTGAACTTCGAAAAAAGAGTTTCAACCTAAAAAATAGTATTGCCCTTCAGGGATACGACCCCGTGAGTTATTTTGACGGAAAGCCCACCGAAGGCAAGGAAGAATTAAAACTTTCGTATGAGGGTATTGTTTATCAGTTTTCCACGCAGGCAAATCTGACCAAGTTTAAAAGCAAGCCTTCATCTTACGAACCGCAATATGGGGGATGGTGTGCTTATGCAATGGGAGATAGTGGTGAAAAGGTAAAAGTCGATCCTGAAACATATAAAATACTCAACGGCAAACTCTACCTTTTTTACAACTTCTGGGGGAGCAACACCTTAACAGACTGGAATAAAAACGAGAAAAAGCTCCTTGAGACTGCCGATAAAAACTGGAAAAAGATCATTCCATAAAATCCATTTCCAAAAGCACGATTTTAAATTATCTTTGAATACCATCCCCGTATATGAACTTATCAAAGACCTGTGCCCATACACTTAATCAGCTTGCTGATCTTATCAATCAAATAGAAGAGAAGGATTTTGTAAAACCCTCTGAAGCCCTGGGCAATGCAACCATTGGTCAGCACCTTCGTCACACCCTTGAGTTTTTCATTTGTTTTGAAAATGGCTTTGAAAATGGCCTGATCAATTATGACAAACGCGCACATGATAAGTTAATTGAAAGCGATAAATTCATTGCCCTTTCTACCATCAATCGAATAACTGATTTCATCAGTACGCTAAAGGAAAAGCCATTGAAGCTGGACGTGGGTTATGATTTACATAATGAAGACTATATTACCATTAACACGACTTCAACGCGCGAATTGGTGTACAACATTGAGCATGCAGTCCATCACATGGCCATAATAAAAATTGGTATTCGTGAAGTTGCCCACTATGTTACGTTACCTCCGGATTTTGGTATTGCCGCATCAACCCTTCGCCACAAAGAGAAAACAGTCGCAGTTCATCATTAATTTTCCGAATATTGCCTGAATGTCTATTCTAAAAAAAATCAGGCGAAGCAATTTCTACATTAAGCTTACAAGCTGGGAATACTGGCCCTTCGGCATCGTGCAATTTCCTTTGTTCATATACTTTGGATGGCTTGTCATAAGATCGCGTTCTCTTCTTTTTTTTTCTGCTTCTAATCCAGGCATTGTTATGGGCGGAATGTTTGGCGAATCAAAGTATGACGTCTTAAAAAAAATTCCAGAGCAATACATCCCAAAAACAATTCTCATACCAGCTAAGACTTCAAAACAAGAAGTGCTGAATGCGCTTTCAAAAAACAATTTTCAATTACCTGTGATTTTTAAACCGGATTTGGGTGAGCGTGGTTTTATGGTGAAGAAAATAAAATCGGAGAGTGACATTGATCTTTACCTTGCTCAACTTCCATTTTCATTTCTTATTCAGGAGTTTATTGATCTGCCATTAGAGTTTGGCGTTTTTTATACTCGGTTCCCTCAAGAAAATAAGGGCGCGGTAACATCTGTCGTAATGAAAGAAATGTTGCATGTTGTGGGTGATGGTTTGTCTACTTTAAAGGAATTAATTCTGGCAAAAGACCGTGCTAAGCTTCAATGGAATACTTTAAAAATCGCGTATCATGATCGACTTGAAGAAGTTCTTCCAAAGGGAGAAAAACTTGAGTTGGTGTCGATAGGTAATCATTGCCTAGGGACCATGTTTCTGGATGGTGGAAAACTTATTCATCCAAAATTATCCGAAACTTTTGATAACATCAGCAAGCAGATTGATGGTTTCTATTTTGGTAGATATGATTTGCGTTGCAACACCATCAACGATTTATATGAAGGTAAAATAAAAGTAATGGAGCTCAATGGATGTGGAGCCGAACCAGCACACATCTATCAACCCGGATTCCCATTGGAAAAAGCACTTGGTGTTTTATTTAAACATTGGAAAACTATCTTTCGTATTGCTCGTGAAAATGTAAAACAAGGCGCTACCTATACTTCCATAAAAGACGGAAAGTCATTCTATCAAAAATTTAAAATAGCAACTCAAGTAGTGAGATAATGTTGTTGTCCATTTCCTTAAGAAACCTTTTGCTATCTTAATGTGATGGGTGTAATTCTATCTTTTGTTATTTCATTCGCTTTTAGTTTCGTTGGTACCATTCCGCCCGGCACGCTTAACCTCAGCATTATTCAGTTGGGTCTTGATAAAAAAATCAGGACCGCCTGGAGATTTGGCATTGCTGCATCCATTGTCGAGTATCCGTATGCCTGGCTAGCGGTAAAGTTTGAATATCTTATTACCTCTTCTCCACTCATTACCGAAAACATTCAACTGATTACAGCAATCGTTATGCTCACCGTTGGTGTGCTCACTTTATGGACAGCAAATAAACCTTCCGAACTTGGTGAAAAATTTAAAGACAGCGGTTTCCGGAGAGGTATTTTGCTCGGCATTCTTAATCCTCTAGCATTGCCTTTTTGGGTAGGCACTACTGCGTACTTAAGGGGTCAACATTGGATTGACCTGTCAACAACATTAAACTTGCATGCTTACTTACTAGGCGCTTCACTTGGAGCGCTAGCTGTCTTCATGCTCTTTGCCTATCTGGCTCAACGTATTATTTCAGAGTTTCAACAGGGTGATCGCGTTAAAAAAATTCCTGGCTACATACTGTTAGCGCTTGGTAGTTATGCATTTGTAAGGTATTTGGTTTTATCTTTTTTGTAATCAAAAACCGCATGGTTTGAACTTCAGGCAATTGCTTGTTTTCAAAACTCTAAGCGGTGGAGTTTTGAAAAATTACAAATACGTAAGAGCCGATTTACTTTCGCTTACATCAAGCTGAACCGTGGCACCATGTATCCAGGCAAGATTAGGATTCTCATGTCCAATCGGAAAATTAAAAGCGATGGGAAAATGATAAGAAGAAGTATGATGCCCAATGATTACCTCCGCTGATTCACCAAAAGCTAAGGTAGTGTCTTTTATACTCGTCATGTAACCAACAACAAGACCGCTTAACTTTTCTAATTTTCCAGTCCTCTTTAGCTGAACCATCATCCTATCCAACTTGTATAAGTATTCGTCAACTTCTTCAATGATTAAAATTTTTTCATCAAGGTCTGGTTCGGAAGATGTACCCATAGAATCTAACACCAGTGAAAGATTCCCTCCTATCAATTGTCCGCTTGCATTACCAATACGATTCAATGGATGTGGATTAACAAGAAAGGATTGAGGATCACCTAAGAGAGTTCTCCTTAAAGATTCAATAGAATCAGCAGATTCCATTTGCGAAAATAGAATCGGCATCGTACTATGAATGCTCGCCACATTGAGCTTCGAAAGTTTTAAATGGAATGCTGTGATATCACTAAAGCCAGCAATCCATTTTGGGTTCTTCAAAAAAGAAGTGAAGTCAAGTTGATCTAAAATTCGTGTTGACCCGTATCCTCCTCTCGCGCAAACAATAGCATTAATCGATTTATCATCGAGTATCGATTGAACATCAGAAAGGCGCTGATCATCTGTTCCGGCCAGATAAGAATGATCACTACTAAATACATTCTTTGCTAACACAACATGAAGCCCACATGATTTCAAGATATTGATAGCGTATTGGATCTCACTAAGTGTTACCTTCCGACCAGGAGCAACAATCCCAACTGTATCACCCGGCTTAAGATATGGCGGCTTATTCATTGATCACGGCTTAGAATTCGCAAAATAAGTTATTGCATTCAAGCAAGACATTCGCAAATAGAAATAAAAAAAGCCTCACGCTAATGAGGCTTCACATTTTTTTCGCTTCAAATTATTTTGGTGTTGTAGCCAGTGGCTTTGGTGCAACTGTTACTCCCATTTTCTTTAATACAAGATCAGAGATATCCAGTTTATCATCACCGTAAAGGATTACATCCTGAGCAGCTACTTGTTGGCTTAAGATAAATGAAAACCCATTTTCCTTTGCCACATCTTCAATAGCTTTGCCTACTTTATCGTAAACAGGTGTCAACATTTGATTGGACTTATTTTGAAGAGTGGTTTGAGCATCTTGCTGAAGTTTTTCGATGTTTTGTTGTTGCTGTGTTAATTCACGCTCTGTGTTTTGACGAACTGCATCAATCATGGTTTGTCCTTGCTCCTGATATAGCTTCAACTCGGCTTGGAATTTTTTGATTTTCGCTTCAATCTGACCCTTTAACTGAGCTTCCATTGACTTTAATTCAGCATCTATTTGTTTAGATTCAGGCATTTGGCTGAATATATACTCAACATCCGCATATCCTACTTTCGTTGCCGTTTGCGCTTGTGAAGCGAATGTTATCAATCCGAACACAGCCAGTAATACAAGTTTTCTCATCACTATTTATTTAAATCAATTTAGTTTTTAACCTTATCGTTTGGGTCGCCAAGCCCAAGTTCATCTAGCACAAAGTCGGTATAATCAAAGCGAGGATCGGTGTAAATCATTACTAACTCTCCTGCTTTATCGAACACAATGGCAAGGTTATTTTGTTTAGCTACCTTATCCACCGCATCCCAAACTTTATCTTGTATGGGTTTAATCAACTCCTGTTTTTTCAAAAAAAACAGCCCGCCAAATCCAAACACTTTCTTTTGATATTCCTTCAACTCCGCCTCTTTCTTTTGGATGGCTTCTGTCCGTTCCTTCCTCATGGCTTCCGTCAACAACACTTGCTCTGCCTGAAGCGCGCTGTATTGTGCTTCAATTTTCTTTGCCATACCTTGAATTTCCTTTTCCCAGGCTTCTGATAGTTGATTTATTTCATCCTGTGCCTTACTGTAATCAGGCATTTTCTTAAGGATAAAATCAGTGTCAATGTATCCGAACCTTTGAGCCTTGACAAAATTCAGGCCGAAAATGAGAAAAAAAAATGTAATTAAACAAACCCTCATATTATCTGAGTTGTTGACCAATTGTAAAATGGAACTGCGAACCGCTGATTAAGCCTCTTCCATTTAATGGTACTGTATCAAATCCATACGCCCAGTTTAATCCAATTAAACCAAATGCGGGCATAAAGATACGGGCACCAAAGCCAGCGGATCGGTAAACCTTAAACGGATTGAAGTTATCATAATTGTCCCAATTGTTTCCAGCCTCCGTGAATACAAGTCCGTAAATAGTGGCCGCATTGCCTGTTGAAACCGGGTACCGAAGTTCCAAACCAACTTTTTCATATACTATACCGCCCAATTGCTGTTGACTATTGCCTGCGTTATAGGTCGGTGGTGTAATCGAATTATCCTGATAGCCTCTCAAACCAATAATATCTTTACCCAGAACAAACGAATTAACTCCTCCAGCCAATCCGCTTCCACCCATGACAAATCTCTGAAAAGGCCCAGGTTCGATATCGCTGTTATAGGTTCCTATAAAACCAAAGTGCGCTTTTGCTTCGAGAACCAATTTCTTCTTACTGTCTAAAGCCAAATAATACTTGGCATCAAACATCCATTTGTGGTACTCCTGCCATTTATTTTTTTCCTCTTTTGATGCCGTGCTGTAATCTAAATTATTAAAGACAGAATAGGGTGGAGTTAGAGTAACACTTAGCGAGATAGTGGAACCTTGCGTTGGATACATTTGGTTATCGATGCTATTTCGAGATAAGGTAGTGTTAAATGTTAGCGCTCTGGATTGGCAGGTAAAACATCCCAACTGTGTTGAGTAACTGGTTAGGTTATTTAACGAATAGATCTCATATGAGAGGGAGTTGGTCAAGGTGAAATAATTATCTGGCCATTCCAACAAGCGACCAAGTCCAACAGTAAAATTATCTGCAGTCAGACCGGAGTTCAAATCATTAAAGTTTTTTGATGTAGCACTTTGGTAACGAGAAACTGAACGAACATAACTCACACTAAGTGAATGGGGCTTTCTTCCTCCAAACCAAGGCTCCGTAAAGGAGAAGCTATAACTCTGGAAGGCTCGTCCACTTGCCTGCATTCGAAGAGATAAGCGTTGACCATCACCAACTGGTAATGGTTTCCATTTCTCAAAGTGTGGAATATTTCGCAATGAAAAGTTATTAAAAGTTAATCCTAATGTTCCAACAAAGCCATAGGCACCTCCCCAACCTCCAGAAAGCTCAACCTGATCGTTTGATTGTTCTTCTAATTGCCATTCAATATCCACCGTTCCTTTTGCAGGATTAGGCTGAAGATTTTGCCCTACCTTGTCAGGAGCAAAATAACCGAGCTGTCCCAGTTTTTGCTGCGTTCTGATTATATCAGACCTTCTGAATTTTTGCCCTGGTATGGTGCTAAGCTCTCTACGTATAACGTGGTCGCTTGTGCGATCATTACCTGTAATTGTTACCTGATCTATAGTGGCTTGCTCTCCTTCAAAAATTCTCATCTCCACATCAATAGAATCTCCAGACACTGCTACCTCGATTGGGTTAATTCGAAAGAAAAGATAACCATCATCCATGTAGAGACCACTGATGTCAAGTCCCTTTGGATTAAACTGAAGCTTTTTCTGAATATTATCGTTGTTATAAACATCCCCTTTGTTAATACCGAGTACAGAGTTTAATTGTTTGTCTGAATAAATGAAATTACCTGTCCAGATGATATTCCTGAAATAATACTTTGGTCCTTCGTCTAATTTAATACCAATGTTGATCGTATGATCATCATAAGCGTAAACTGAGTCTGCGGTAATAGTTGCATCACGGTATCCTTTTGTATTGTAGAATTCAATCAACTTTTGTTTATCCGCTTCATACTCAGCTTTGATAAACTTAGACCCCCCAAAAACATTCGGCTTAATGTTTTCATGTAAAAACTCCACTACATCAGGCCAGCTTACAGCATAACTCGAATCAAAATATTGCTTAGGTTTAAAATGGATGACATAATCCAAAATAGTTCGATGCAACACAAAGCGAGGGTTCTCGTGTGTTTTCTTCATTTTCGATTTAAGTTTAGAGTCCGGAACCTCTACATTCCCATCGATGATGATCTGATTTATCTTAACTTTTGATTTCGGGTTAACGGCTATTTTTAATTTTATCCCATCATTATTAACCGTATCACGGTTCTGCGTAATCTTTACTTCTGTGTTGAGGAATCCTTTTTTCTCAAAGTGTTTTTTAACAGCAAGCTCAGTATTGCGAACCAAGGCATCATTCACAATCTTACCACGGATCAATTTTAAGTCTTCTTTTAATGCAGACTCTTTCGACTTGCTTATTCCTGTAAAGGAAAATCCTGTAAGCCGTGGCCGTTCAGAAAGGAGTATGGATAGAAAAACATTTTCCCCTTCAATTTTACTTACGCTTATTGTTACATCCCCCACTAAACCATGCTTCCATAAGCTCCGGATAGCGTTTGAAATAGCGTCTCCCGGAATTTTAATTTTATCGCCAACCTTTAATCCGGTTAAAGAAACCATTGCATTTTTATCGAGGACATTTAAGCCTGTAACTTCAATCCCTCCAATATAGTACTCAGCAGGCTTCGTATAGTTCAATGATTTGTCACCAGCCGTTCGATCGCGATTTCGTCTAAATTGTGACCAGCCATCTAATGCGACAAACAGAAGGATAATTATGAATAAAACTCTTCTCATCAACTTACCGGGTTCAATTGTTCACTTGTTTTTCCAAATCTGCGTTCACGTTGCTGATACGACCAAATAGCCTCGTATAAATGTTCCTTTCTGAAATCAGGCCAAAGTGTTGGTGTTATAAACAACTCGGTATACGCAATTTGCCAGAGTAAAAAGTTGCTAATGCGTAGTTCTCCACTCGTCCTGATAAGTAAGGCTGGATCTGGGATGCCTGAAGTCTGCAAATAGTTTTCCATCAGACTCTCATTAATTGCTTCAGGCTCTATCTTTCCACTCTTTACATCCAACGCTAACTGTTTTGCTGCCCGCGTAATTTCCCATCGGCCGCTATAACTAAGCGCAAGTGTCAGAACTAACCTTTTGTTTGCTTTTGTTTCGTTCATAGCCCATCGCAAATTATCCTGACAGCTTACCGGCAAATGCGAGGTGTCGCCAATGGTTATCAGCTTTACCTGATTGTCCATAAGGGTTTTAATTTCGCCTTTAATCGTACTTACTAAAAGCTCCATTAATCCATCAACTTCAGCTTTTGGCCTCCCCCAGTTTTCTGTTGAAAAGGCATAAAGCGTTAGATATTCAACGCCCAATTCTGCACATCCCTCAGTAACATCTTTTACGGCCTGTATGGCATTTCTATGTCCAAAGATCCGTAAGGCCCCCTTTTTCTTAGCCCATCGTCCATTGCCATCCATGATAACAGCAATGTGTCTGGGTAGATTATTGGGTTCAATATGTTCCTTTAGAGAGGCCACAGGGGTGCAAAACTAGCAAAAAGTGCGGGTAAATTATGAATTGAGTCCGCGTATAAAAAAGAGGCTTACTTATACGGATTTTTAGGACATGGAATTGTATAGAATGCACGTGTCACAGTAATGCCAACAAAATAATAAGCATCATTGTCATTTGGGTTTCCATACTGATAATTCTTGTTTGATATGTCTCCGGCAGAAAC
>Ga0116156_10002865_pt1 | contig 15382 bp, 11 predicted proteins | sample AD_UKC045_MetaG_FD_89891 | JGI IMG/M metagenome (GOLD analysis project Ga0116156, IMG submission 89891) | Active sludge microbial communities of municipal wastewater-treating anaerobic digesters from USA - AD_UKC045_MetaG | ecosystem: Engineered > Bioreactor > Anaerobic > Digestate | place: USA... | reverse complement strand
TGTTTGCCCGCCGCGCCGTACCACCAAGGCGGGGTGGCGAAATGGAAAATCGACTGCCCGTATTGGCTTTCCTCGCACAACCACACGAACAGGAAGATCGTCCACAGCAGGCGCCGCGCGAAGGTCGGCCGGCGCCGCCCGCGACGCAGCAGCGCCAGCGAGGCGAAAAAACTCACCGCAACGAACAGCAGGTTCAGCGTTTCGGCAAAGCCCTCTTCGGGCATGATCCATTGTTGATAGGCTGACTGCTCGCGCGGGCCGAGGGTATGCAACGCGACGTTCAACGCGATCGCGCCGCCGACGGCCAGCGCGTAATAAACGATCGCGCGCCGATCCGTCAGCGGCCGGTCGCTCATGGCGCGGGCTCGACGGATTGCGGCAGCGGTTCGCGTTGCCAAGCCTCCAGCGCGAAGTAGGCGGCCAGCACGAAGGAAATGAACAGTTGCCACAGGTAATCGCGATCGGGGAAGAACGAGCCGGAGAGCACGACCAAAAACGGGCCGACGCAAAACACCCGCGACCACTTATCGCCGCGCCAGGCGCGAATGAAGCCGGAGAGAAACGCGATGCCGGTCGCCGCCGTCATGCCCACCGAGAGGATGCAGCCGTAGTTGACGACGGTATGCAGGTCGAAGGCGTTCTTGCCCGACATGCCCTCCCACCACCAGGGCGTGGCGAACCGGAAAATCGACTGCCCCCATTGGCTCTCTTCGCCGAACCAGATGAAAAAGTAGAGCAGCCAGAGGATGCGCCGGACGAAGGTTTTGCGCCGCCAGAATTTTTTCAGTAGGTAAATCGCCAGGATGAAATTCAGGGCGACGAACTCCAGGTTCAACGTTTCGCAGAAGCCATCTTCCGGGCTGGCCCAATCGAGGAAGGCGTAGTTGTCGTCGGGCGCCTGCGTCCGGATCGAAGCGATCAGCGCCGCGTATAGGCCGAGCACGGCGGCGAAATAAAGGTAGGTTTTCCAGTGGCGGCGCGGCGCGTCTTGGTTCATTTCGTCGGCGTATCACTCCTGGTAGAACGAGTCAATGAGTTCCTTGTACTTCTCGTCGACGATGCGCCGTTTGACCTTCTGCGTGGCGGTCAGCTCGCCGTGGTGTTCGTCGAAGACGTGGTCCATGACCGCGAAGCGTTTGATCGTCTCGAAGCGCGCCAGTTGCTCGTTCACGCGGTCGACGCTCTGTTGATACAACGCGGTCACGGCGGGGTGTGCAATCAGCTCCCCGACCGGCTCGGTCGGCACGTCGTGGGCCTTGGCCCAGCGCACGAGTTCCTCGAAGTTGGGACAGAGCAGCGCGGCGAGGAACTTGCGCGCGTTGCCGATCACCACGACCTTTTCGATCAGCGGGTCCATGTTGAACAGGTTTTCGATGCGCGTGGGCGCGATGTTTTTGCCGCCGCTGGTGACGATGATTTCCTTCTTGCGGTCGGTGATGAACAAGTAGCCGTCGCCGTCGAGGTGGCCGATGTCGCCGGTGTGCATCCAGCCGTCGGGCTCGATCGTCTCGGCGGTGTCGCGCGGCTTGTTCCAGTAGCCCTTCATCACCATCGGTCCGCGCACCAGGATTTCGCCGTCGGGGGCGATTTTGATCTCGGCGTTGGGCAGCGCCGGGCCGACCGAGCCGAGTTTGTTGTTGCCCGGCCGGTTGACCGTCACCACCGGGCTGGTTTCGGTCAGGCCGAAGCCCTGGTAGATGTCGATGCCCAGGCCCTGGAAGAAGGTGACCAGCTCGGCGCTGATCGGCCCGCCGCCGGCGTAGGCCACGCGGATGTTCTCGAATCCGGCCTGTTTGCGCACCTTGGACAGCACGCGATCGGCCAGGCGGTGTTTGAGGCGCATGCCCAGCGGCGGCTCTTGGCCGCAACTGGTGTACTGCTTGAACATCTCGCGCCCGACTGCGTGCGCCTTGGCAAACAACCCCTGCACGAAGGGCGGTTTTTGCGTCAGCGTCGAGGTGATCTTCAGGAACATTTTTTCGTACAGGCGCGGCACGCTGATAAGCACCGTCGGACGCACGGCGGCCAGCGAGGCGCGCAGTTCCTCCGGGTCGATGCCCGAGGCCAGCGCGAGGGTGCCGCCGGCTTCGCCGCTGGCCAGCATGTCGCCGGTCAGCCCGAAGCTGTGGCACAGCGGAATGTGATTGAGCCACACGTCGTCGGCGCGGTACGCAAAAATCTCGGTCACGACACGCTGGCTGTCGAAGTTGGCGTTGGTCAGCATCACGCCCTTGGGCTCGCCGGTGGTGCCCGAGGTGTAAATGAGCACCGCGACATCGTCGGGCTGTTGCCCGCTCATGCGCGCGTGCAGGGCGTCGAGATCGCGCCGGGCCGCGCCGAGCGCATACAGATCGTCGTGACCGATGACCTCGTCGCTCGTTTTCTTATAGGGGTCCATGACGATCATTTTTTCCAGCGCCGGCAGTTGCTCTTGCTTGGCGATGACGCGGTCGCGGATCGTCGTGTCGCTGACGAAGGCGAAACGCGCGCCGCTGTCGGCGAGAATCACCGCCATGTCCTGCGCGGTGAGCGTCGGGTAGACGGTGACCACCACACCGCCGGCCAGCAGCGTGCCCCAGAAGCCGTCGAGCCAGCGCAGGCGGTTGGGGCCGATCACCGCGACGCGTTCGCCCGGTTGCAGGCCCAGCGCGAGCAGGCCGCAGGCGACGTCTTCGACCATGCGCAGCCGCTCGTTCCAGGTGTAGGGGTGGAACTCGCGCGTCTTGCGGCCGTCTTTCCAGGGGCACAGCAGCGCGACGCGTTCGCCGTACTTGAGGCTGCGGTTGTGGAAACTGCCGCACAACAGCCGATCGGAGATCTGAAAGTCCATGCGTGGCCTCCGCAAGGGTTGATCGATGCGCGTGGTGGATGAGTCGTGGTGCGATAGGTCTTTATAGCACAAGAGCGGCGGGCAAGGCGAACGGCGGGTGTTATTGCATCATTGCCGAGCGCCCGGATGCGGCAACGCTACGTCTCGTTTTTGTTCTCGCCGGAATCGTCGACCAACTCAAACTCGGGCGGACCATCGTCGGTGACGCGGTTGAGCAACTCCTGGCGGGCTTTGATGAACGGATCTTCCTCCGGCACATCGAGCGGCTCGCGGTGCTGTTCGAAGGCCGGCGCGTCGGGCGCCTGCTGCGCCTGCTCGCGGTTGTAGCGCACCATGACGTCCTCCTCGGCGCCGGACAGCGACAACGGCCGCGTGGTGATTTCCTCGTCGTGCTTGCGCTGCGCTTCCTCGATGTGGCGGAAGTACCTGAAACGGTTGTCGGTCCAGGCCACGTACAGGTGCAGGCCGATGAACGCCGGAATGAAGACGATTAGGTCGCCCAGCAGGCGGAAGAAAAGATCGAAAAGCGGATAAACGAAGCGGAGGCAAAAGCTCACCCGCGTAATCAGGCCCAGAATGATGGAGAGTACAATCACCGCGACAATCGCGGCCGCGCCCAGGGCGACGGACAGGCCGATGATCTGATAACGGCCCTCGCTGAGGCCGACGCTTTCCCGTAGCGCCTCGGGCCCGTTGCGCGGATGCAGCGACGCGGCCATCGGCGCCAGAAAGAAGCGGATCATGATCCACACGCCCGGAACGATCAGCAACGCCAGCCCGATGATCGTGGCCAGCCACAGCGCCAGGCGCGTGACGAACACGTCGGCGCAGCGGCGCAGGCCGCGGCCGTAGATCGAGCCCAGCGTCGGGCGCGCGCCGGTCTGCCAGAGGGTCAGCGCCGTCGTCGCCAGCGCGGGGACGACCACCGAGCCGGCCAGCAGGTACATCAACAGGAAAACGATCGTGCCGGCCACGGGATTTTTCCCTAGGAAGGTGAAGTGGCTCAGCGCGGCGAAGATCAGCTCCAGCGGGAAAAAGACCGAGAGGATGATCTTCGCGTACAGGCCGAAGTTGGTGGTGAAGGTGTCGATCGCCTCCAGAAAAACGGCGGTGGGCGATTCGAATTCCAGGGGCGGTATTTTCCGATTCCAGCCGGGGCTGGGTTGATAGCGCATGAGAGACTTCCTACCTCGGTTGATGATGGAGATTATTCTATAAATCAGTATCGGCGCTGTCCAGCCGGGAATAATTCCCGGACCTCTCAGGGATAATCCCAGCCAGGAATAATTCCTGGACCTATGTTTCATTCATTGTGCGCAGCCTCGGCCGGCGCTGACGCGCGTGGGGGATAAACCCAGGGACATGTACTCGTTACGTGTCCCGGTTTATCCTCATATTATGGGATAAATGGGACACTTTGGGACACTTTGTCCCACGCCCATTCTTCATGAATAATCAACGATATCAATAGGTTGCAAAATTGAAGGGTGGGGCAGATGAGAAAAAGTGTCCCACGCCAATAGTACGAGCGTTCTACGGTGGGGGTAGGCCCCGCGCCTACTCAGGTTAGGACAATCAAGGCCGGGCAACCACGGGGGGTTGCCCCTAAAAATAACCCGCCGGCCGGGCCGCGCGGGAGCCGGTGCCGGTTGCGGCCAAAGCCCGCGTCGGGGGAGACTGTCGATTATCTCGTTTTGAGTTTGAAACCGTCTGCCGCCCCTACGGGGCTTGGAGAAACAAAAGGCTTTTTTGCCCGGCGCTCACGCACCGGGCCACCCTCTGTCGCCCCTGCGGGGCTGTTTGTCGCCTTGCAGCGTATTGATCGACAGTCTCCCAGATTCGGGATCCAGAATTCCTTTACCGCCGCGTGAAGTGCGGCCTACCTTTCATTGCGGAATGAGGGTAAGCGCAGGCATGGAAGAATTGCTAGATACTGTCCCCGGAAATCTGCGGCCGGGCTGACCGTAGGGCCCAGCCCTCGCCAAGCAACAAAGAAGCAAGAAGGGGATGCTCTTGACTTGCGCGGTTATGGGTGTCCCCGGAAATCCCCAGATGAAGTCGATCAGCTTTTGCTTGGAGCCGATGTAGTTGGTGACGTAGCGGCGCTGCTCCTCGACGGCCTGCGCGGAAATCGGCTCGCCTGCCCCGAGCGCAGTCGAGGGGTCGCCGAACAGCGCAAGCTCCGCTTCCGCCTCGAGCAGGAAAGTCAGCCGATCCAGGTCCGTTTTCAGCGCCACGCTCGCTCCATAAAACAAAAGCCCCGGCGAAGCGGGCGTGTTTCATCCCAACTTCACCGGGGCTCGATGGTTTCGACGACCCCGAAGGTCTATGCAGTTGTCACAGGTCCTCGGGCTTCAGACTCCGTTCGACCTTGATGTTGCACAGCTTGCCGTTCTGGAAACTCAGTGTCAGGGTCCCGAAGAATCCTTGAGTCACGAGCTTCTCGATGTAGGCGAACAGCTTTTTCATGAGGGTAGGATATGGGACTGGTTGCGACTTAACAAGATGGTGAGGTGTTCAGATTTATCGGTGAAACACGCGACATCCGAATCCCTGGCGACGGATGGTCAAGGTTTCCTTACTCGTTTCCGGACAATCGGCCCGATTTCAGAAAATCGCTTTTGTAAATTGGAAGTTTTTACCTTCAGTTACTTCTTGAAGATGATTTTATTAGTAACTGACGAATATTTCTATTCATATCCTGGGAAAGTTTCTCAGAAACACGCTCAATTCTTCCGCTATCATTTTTGAAGATAGCCACAATTGGTGCTGTATTTGCTCTAACAAAAGGGCTTTGACTTTCCGCAAGAATTTCTATTCTACGCTCAAAAGCTGGCCACATTGTATGTGTCAACAAGAAGTCCTTCCATTCTCTTGTTATCGCCTTTGACGCATTTCCGGAAATAAGCGGTTCTGTGCGACAAAGAGATCCATAAATGAGTGTTAATATTATATTTTGTGTCTCACCATTAACCCAGGCAACTATTTGACCTGCAGTAAGCATAGCATAAGCGGAAATTAACTCTTGATCATGCCAGGAAAGCTTGTAAATGGCATCTCCGAGGTCCGCAAAATCCCTGTTAAAATTGATTTGATCTGAATGTTTCTTCATTAGTACGCGCAAAGCCGATGCTACAGAGTAAAGACCTTCAACATATTCTAGTTGATCGTCATTTGAGCCAGGAAAGTTGAGGGTTTCTATCCAAAAGGAAGAAACAAGGTATTTTCTAAGTATTTCTATATATCGGTTGATACTCACATCTGAATGCGAAACCGCCGTTACTCTTCTGCGGGGAGGTTCTGGTGTGTCAAAAAAATCTGCAAGGTGGTTAATAATGTCACGGATCTGACTACGAAAAAAGCGTTTTTGCTCAATACGCAGATCTTCTTCGAGAACATCGAGAAAAACTTCTGTTCCCCTCATCAGAATATTTCCGCCGAAAGTGCTACACAAATTCCATAGTGGTAAGTTTGAATCACTAACTCCTATTGAAGGTCCTTTTGTTCTTAAGTCATCTATGAGTGGATCAATAATAGATTCGATCTTGTCTGAAGGTACGGCGTCAGGGCGCCATGCAAAAAGATCTGCTGCCAATCTTATCGGTGTTTTATATAGTTCTGGCTCTGTTAAAACTTTTTCCATATCTGTAGATTCTTGTGATAACCATGGCGCAATTAGAAAATTCCACGCCTCCTTTGCTTTATCCGCAGATGCCCATGCCAAGCTTGACGCAGCATAAGACCTATACTGATACCATTCTGTAATAAGTTGATGAAATGATGCTGAATCTAACATCATTGCATCGAGTAATCTATCTGCCCAGAAAGTGCGCTCTTCGTCATTTGTGATTTGGTATAGAAGATTGCCTATTGTATTTCCAAGCGTATGTGCATCCCTTGGATCAAATCTTTTACGTGCGTTTGCTTCCCCTTCCAAAATTGATCGTTTCTTCGCGCTGGCTGTAAGAGGCGATGCAGGAAAAACATCTGTCTGTTGTTTCACTCCAGGTAGTTCAAGTCGAATTTCGTTTTCAATCTCCTCAAGTAACGTCGTGATTGCTTCCTGGCGTGGATATCGCGCTGCCTCCCGAAAAATTGAAAGGGCGGCGGTACGAACATCAATGCGAACATTTAAATGGGCTGTGCCTCTTTCTCTTGCTTGTTTTGTCAACATTAGTGCAGTCGCATAATCTTCTTCATCAAGATAAGGCAGTATTCTCTGAAGAGTTTTTAACGCACTTACAACTAACTCTTGAGGTGTGTTTTGCCTTGTCAATCGCTCTCCGATGGTAGAAGCGACGCGGTGTATTACAGTCTCACTTGGATCAAATCGGATGAAAAGAGATTCTATTTTACTCTCTATTTCTTTTGGGAAATTCGCATTCCATAACATTGCCTCTAAAAAGTCGTCTATTCTGTCTAGATAAACGGACCGTAATGCTTTCAATTCGTGAGATTTAATAACAAGAGGAAACAAACCAGCTTCGAGTGCGTCATGTTGCAATCGAAAAACCGACGACCGAAATCTACCTTCTTCATCTTCCCGCATTATATTTTCTAATGCGGCAGACTGTGCTTGATGCAATGGACCATTAACTAACAATGAATCTTCTCGATCAGACAATTTACTCGGTCTGGATGATTTAAAAAAAGCGCCCCATCCTGTTCCAATATTCGTCGCCCTGAGAAAATATATGCAAATATCCCACCATCTACGTAGTTCATTAATACGGGCATTCTCATTATCGAGTTCGCTTGCCAATTCGTGCGCCTTGCGATAACTCTTTTCTGATTCGTTTCGGTCGTTGTGTAACCAATGCGAATATCCGTCTAAAGCATAAAGTTGTGCCACAAAAAGGCGATCATCCAAACCATCTCTGGCACTGAATATGGGATCTGAAGAAATATCTTCGCCGATTAGAGCTTGATAACTTAATTTTGCTATCAATAGATCCTTCAGGCTCAAAGGAATGGCATCGAAAATAATTTTTAGGCGGTTTGTTAATAATGAAGACATTAATGCCCTGCGATCAGAATAATTTAGTCCTATAAATTGCGAGATTATCTGATCACAGATTGTTAAAAAATCAGTAGCTTGGAGGCTATTATCTGTACATATCCAAAATGCCAAAGATGCTAATTCAGGCGCTGTTTCGTGTTTTGACTGTATTGAAATAAAATCATGAATTGGTTTTAAATCATGAATATCAGAAGAGCCAGACCAAAAGGACATAGAAGACTGAGCAAGCAGAAAATAAGGATAAACGATTTCATCTTCGCGCTGAATAGTGCGTTTGAGAATTAATTGATGAAATTCCGCTTCAGCAGCTAAGTAATTCTTATGACTTAAGCGAGCTATCTTTTTTAAACTTTCAATTATCTTTTGCCGTTCTATCTCAGTTTCATCCGGAATTACCCAAGCGCCAAGTGTGCTTTCAGAGTCTTGAACATTTGACCCTTCACGCACAACTGAATTCGAATCGTTCAGTTTATTATTGGACGAAGTTGTATCTAATTCTCTTGGTAAGCCGTTTTCAGCCTTTTCATCTCCAGCCTTTTTCAACTTTTATCTCCTTATTCTTCCGATTGGAAACACGGTGTTAAGGATGTTGGCTGAAAAGATCGTGATGCATCCCATTTCATAACACGCAAACAAAGCGTATGGTCATATCCAGGTGAAGATTGTACAAGATATTGACCTGGTGCTAATGTCTCCACAAATATCAACCAATCATTTTTTTGTTGCAACTGCAAACGCTTGATTGGATTTGGGAGTCTTACGGATTCGATATCACGACCTTGCTCTGGCTTAGGATCCGATTCAACCAAAATATATGGAAACGAACAATCTTCGGGGCATGGTGTGTAAATTGAAGAATCACCATAACCCTCAAGAGCAGCCCCGTCGACTTGAAGCCCACCGGCATTGACGTTTATAATGCTTGTGGCAATATGCTGATGGGGTCTATTTCGATAAAAACGTTCAGCAGCACGAATGAAGACCTCATGATTTGGCTTAAGGTTCAATTGCGGGATAAATAAAAGACTGACAGGGTCTGGATAAAGGCTATTTTGAAGTTTATCAAGAGTTTGAAGAGGCTCTGTGTGAGTAGTTCGGGCAACCATATCAAAACATATCGCCACCGCAAAGCGGCATCCAGGTGCTTCAATAACACGAATATTGCGGCCACGAAGGAAACGAGCAGTTGGATTCTTGTGTGGCTGTTCCATTTCATTGGCGAAAAGTTTAGGCTGATATACAAAAAAACACTCATTATCGTTTCGAAAACAAATAATCGCAGAATTGACAAAAAGCTCGTGTCTCCAATGCGGTGAGTAATTTGAAAACAAAGAAGAAGTATCAGTGCCATGAAAAATGTCCGGATGATTACTGACAATTGCGCAAAATTCGTCCAGTGGAAGATGTTCAAGAGGCAAAATCAAAATTAGGGGATATGAGCATTTCATGAATTCAACGAGAATGTCTTCTATCCAATCCTTTGATATGGACATCTCAGGGAAAATCAAGAAATCGACCCGCTCATCTCGCGCAACGGCTATCGCACGTATTACTTTTTGTAGGGCGAGACCATCATGAACAGTATTTATTCTGTAGGGACAAGATTGCTGGTCGGAAACAAGGTTAACACCAATTTGTGCCATCATATATTGAAGACGGTCTCGTGTCATGTCGACAGGGATTCTGACGATTGCTTCGTCACGCTCTTGTTCATCCATTAGCGTACTCTTTCAAGTGTTTGTTTTTCCATTGTGAAAATCATCCCCGTTTTGACCAAGCCCATTCAATTTCCATTTCTATCCTTCGGCTAAGGAGATCGTACAAGCTTGAAAGGTCCTTCGCAAGTATATCTTTGGTTTTCAGCTTGTTGATCCCGAACTGCTTGATCTTTGCCTGGAGTTCCTGGCCCTTGAGCATGAAGTGGGGTTTGGCGGGGTTGGTTTCCAGTTTCTCCAGTTCCGCGATGAAGTGCTTTTTGGTTTTGGAAATGGAGATGCCGTTTTTCAGGCACTCGTTTTGAATCTGCTGCACCGTCATCGACGTGAAGTCGGGCAGCGTTTCCGCCGCCTCTTTGATGATCGCCGCATGCGCCGCGTCCCACTGCTTCAGCAAGGCGATCAGATCGTCTTTCGTGCAGGTCTTGCCGATGCCCTGTTTGGCAACCTCGGCAATCCTCCCCAATTCCAGTTGACTTGCAGCGAATAAGCTTTTAGCATTCCGGCGAATTATGGGTTTAGCAACATAAAGTGGGGACCATGCGGATTATTCGGCTTCTTTTCGCGTTGCTGGCCGCGCTCGCGGCGACGGTCGGTTGCGGGCCGGGGTGGGACGAGTACAAGGATCATTACAGCCCGGCCGGACCGGTGGTGACCGCGCCGTGGGCGGGTCCCGAGAGCGTGTTCATCGTGCTGGCCGACGCGCAGGTCGAGGTGGCGCTCGAGGGCATGCAGACCTACGACTACCTGGGCGCGCTGGCGGTGTCGCTGTCGGACCTGGTCATCCAGAGCGGTTTGACGCCCAACCCGGAATCGTTCCGCTACGATTTCACCGCGACCGACGGTTACGACCTTTTCATCAAACGATACGAAGACATCTCGCTGCTGCCCAGTTGGCAGGAGATGCTCAAGGGCTACCTGTATTGGGACACCCGCTATGACGATCTGACGGCCGGCTGGACCGAGCACCCGTGGGGCAGCGCGCTGTCGGCGTATCAGGTCAAGTGGATGAACGGCGGCACGATCACCTTGCTGCCCGTCGAGTGAACCGGGGAGAAAAATCATGAAACGCAAGAGCTATTGGTGGATGATCGCTTGTGCGGCGCTGCTCGTCGCGCTGTTGGCCTGCGGCTTCGGCTGCGCCAAAAAATCCAGCGGCGGCGGGGACGACGACGACGATGACGACGACGATGACGACGACGCGACCGAATCGGGCGTCGGCTCCTATGACATCTACTTGAACATGGTGCCGGTGACGCTCGGCGAGTTTGTCGAGCCGCAGGCGATGACCTTGACCGATCCGGACGGCGCGGAAATCGAGGTTTCCGCGATCGGCGTGGCCGACCTGCTGGCGGCGATCCCCGAATTTTCCGCCGACGCGGCGAAGTTCACCTACGAGATTTTCGACACGCTCGAAAACGCGCTGGGCGACCCGGCGTCGCTGGACGACCTGGGCGGCGCGGCGTTCTACGAGCATCCGGACGGCGGCCTGCTGTGCCTGGGCTGGACCGGCGCGGGCCATACCGCGCAGACCACCTGCGCGATGGACAACGGCGCGCTGGTGACGCATCCGATCGACGGCCAGTTCGACGTCACGCCGATCGCGACGCTCAACGAGCGCACCGGCGATCAGCCGACCATGCTGGGCCAGACGACGGCGCTGCGGGGCGTGGTCACCTGCGGCACAGGCGTGATGGTTTCCGGTTCGTATCTCAAGTCCTTCGTGCAGGAAGACGGCAGCGGCGTGAAGATCTTCGCCGACATGGGCGCGACCGACGCCAACGCCGGCTACAACGGTCAATTGATGAGCGAGATCTACCTGTTCGAGGGCGACGAGGCGTTCATCCAGGGGCGGGTCACCGTGCACAACGGGATGATCGAGTTCGTGCCGGTCAGCGGCTATCACGTGGCCGTGCTATCCACCGGCAACGACGTGCCCGCGCCGGCGGTGAAAACCATCGCCGAGCTGATCGAAGACAAATACTTCTGGGCCGGCGCGCTGGTGCAGGTCGAGGACGTGGAGATGGTCGACGTGAACCCGGACGATCCGACCACCGACTGGCCGGCGTACGGCACGAAATCCAAGGACATCATGATCCGCCACACGAGCGGCGGGCAGAAAATCGCGCTGCCGATTTACGAGGGTACGGGCATCCCGGGATCGATCAAACCCGAAGCGGGCTTCGACGTGGTCGGCCTGTTCAACGTCGAGGGCGAAGGCTTCGAGATGTACCCGCGCAAGATCGAGGACGTCAATCCGACCGACACGACGCTGGGCGGCACGGTGACCGTGCAGCTTTACGGCGAGGACAAGAGCGAGCCGGTCAACCTGTCGCAGTTGCGCGCGGGCAGGCAGGTGCTGGTCGACGGCGAAGAGGCGGTGCCGGTGGTTTCCATCGCCTCGGTGATCAACGCCAGCGGCATCAGCCGCAACTACAAGAAACTCGAGTACAAGCACATCGCCTACGACGGCCGGCAGCCGTTCGAAACGCTGATCTTCGACGAGATGAAATCCGGCGTGCTCTACCAGGACGAGCCGGAGGACGACGAGCAGCCCGACCCGATGGTTTCCAGCTTCTTCTGGGAAGGCATGGGGCTGTCGGAGATCTACTTCCTCAACGGCGTGACCGACATCAACGCCATCCGCGAGGTCGAGCCGCCGGCGGAGGGCGACGCCGAGCACGGCAAGGGCATTACGTTGATGATCAACGGCAAGAAATACGCGATCAACTTCAACACGCTGACCAAGGTCGAGTACGAGGGCGAAGAGGCGATCCGTTTTGCCGACCTGATTCACGAACAGGTGCTCAGCCTGTACACAATGGACGGCAGCTTCACGACCGATCAGATCCGCATGCTCTACGATTACCGCCTGGCGTCCTACGACGAGAGCGAGGAAGCGACGGTGACCTTCGACGATCTGGACGGCGCGTACCTGGTGCTGGCCGATCCGCCTTACAGCGTCTTCCCGGCCATCGGCGAAAGCGCGCGGGTCGACGACCTGTACGTCATCGACATGATGCGCATGATGCAAGTCGACAACGGGTTGGATAAAGAGCTGACCACCGTCTACCTACGCGACTGCGCCACCGAGTCGGTCGACGTGGGCGACGGCGTGATGGAAGACGTGGTGTTCTTCCGCACCGTGCTGGAAGAGGCGGGCGTGGACATCGCCGGCGACATGTACCTGTGGGACGTCTGGCTGACGGCCTCCGACGATTTCACCTCCACCTGGACCTACGGCCACAACCACCTGGTGGACATGTATTTCCGCCCGTACGAAAACCGCGGCTGGACGGTCGACGAGGGTCTGGCGACCTACGGCGGTCGCGTGTCGACCAAGGCGATCAACAAGATCTCGCTGCACGCCGTGCCGCAGGAAGCGCCCAGCGAACCGGTGGTCATCGGCGAACAAACGCTCTGGGGCAGCTCGGCCAATAGCTGCGAGGGCTGCCACTTCAAGCACGACGCGATTCAGATTCCCATCGACTGCTATTCGTGCCACACGGCGCCGACCCGCTGACGAGGAGTGAGATGCGTTCGGTTTGGTTGATCTTGGCGTTGCTGGTCGGCCTGCTCGCTCCGGCGTGGGTTGCGGCCGCGGAGGAAAGCGACGAGGACGAATCCGCCCCGGTGTTCACCGCCGGCGAGATCATCGTCACGGGCAAGCGCACGCCCGCCGAGCGGGTCGCGTCGCTGGATGAAATCAGCGCGCAACAGATCGAGGACATGGGCGCGCGCAACGTCGCCGAGGCGCTGCAATTCGCGCCCGGCGCGCGGGTGGACACCGCGCCGACCTCGCTGTCGGCCAACGGCAAGCAGGAAAGCCTGGGCAGCCTGCGGGGGTTCGATCCGCGCAACGTGATCGTGCTGATCGACGGCGTGCCGATGTACGAGCCGTATTTCCGCGTGCTCGACCTGCGGCAGATTCCCGTCGGCGACATCGCGAAAATCAAGATCGTCAAAGGCCCGACCAGCGTGCTGTACGGACCCAACGCGCTGGGCGGCGTGATCAACATCATCACCAAACGCGGCGCGGGCGAACCGCGCGGCCACCTCGACGTGTCCTACGGCGACGTGAACACCTTCGACGCCAACGGCTCGCTGCTGGGCGGCGCGAACGGCTGGGAGTATTTTCTGTCGTCAGGCGCGACGGCCAGCGACGGCTTCCCGGTGTCGCGGGATTTCGACCCGACGCGCAACGAAGACGGCGACCTGCGCTTCAACTCGGACTTCCGCGATTTCGTCGCCGCCGGCAAGGTGGGCTGGCAACAGGGGCTCAACGGCCTGACCGCCTCGGCGAGCCATTACCAGTACGAGGGCGGCGTGCCGTTCTCGATGGAGGCGATCGAGCCGGGCACGCTGTGGCGCAAGGATTGGCGCAAGACGACCGCGTCGCTGCACGGCGAATGGGCTCCGGCCGATTTCCTGTACCTGCGCGGGCGCGCGTTCTACTCGCGATTCTTCAACACGATCACCAGCTACACCGACACGACGATGTCGGCGGTCGCCACCGAAGGCGACGCGGTGTCGACCTACGACAACAACGTCATGGGCTACATTCTGCTGCCGGAATTTTTGCTGGGCCCGGCGGGCACGTTGACGCTGTCGAACCTGTACAAGTACGACACCGTGCACATTCAGGACGAGGATCGCGCCGACTGGTACGACTTCGGCGCGGAGACGATCAGCGGCGGCGGCGAATACGCGGTGGAACTGTGGCGCCTGGCCTTCACCGCCGGCGCGGCCTATCACTTCTACCGCCGCACCGAAACGCCCAACGACGAGCTGGGCGAGGATGACGGCGCGGTGGACTACATGGCCGGGCTGGCCTTCACGCCGGTCGAAATGCTTTCGCTGCACGCGGGCGCGGCGCACAAGAGCGCGTTCCCCGATCTGAAAACGCTCTACGGCTCCGAGGGCAATCCGGATTTGGATCCGGAAGCGGCGAACAACATCGACGCGGGTTTCCGCCTCGCGCCGCTGCGCCAACTCGCGCTGGAGGCGACGTACTTCCACAGCGACATCACCGACCTGATCGGCAAGCGCGAATTCGGCAACGAGTACACCTACGAGAACATCGACGAAGCGACGATCACCGGCGTCGAAAGCGCGCTGGACGTGAACCTGCTGGACGACCTGCTCGGGCTGTCGGTCAACCACACCTGGATGCAAACCGAGGACAAACGCGAAAACCGCTTGCTCGACCGGCTCGATTTCCGCCCCGAACACAGCGTCAACGTCGGCGGGTACGCCGCCGCGCCGTGGGGCACGCGCCTGGCCGTGCAGCATCATTACGTCAGCGAGCGGCAGTACGAAGGGTCCGGCGCGGAGCCCGCGGTGCTCACCATGCCCGCCTACGGCTTCACCAACGCGCGCCTGGCGCAAACCTTCGCCTGGGACGCGGGCCGCACGAAACTCGAAGTGTTCTGCGAAGGCAAGAACCTCTTCGACGTCTACTACGAACCGGCGCCCGAAAAACCGGCCCCGGGCCGCGAGCTGTTCGCCGGCGTGGGGATGGACTTTTAACCGATGCCGAAGGGCGAGCGCGGAATGCGGAAGTAGGCCGATCGTCCCTTTCCATTCTTGCCTGTCCGATTAATCTCTCCGGATCATCTCCAGGGCAAAACTGGTTGAAGGTGTTGATTTTTGCGTTCGCTTAAACATTTCGTTGCATCAAGGCGTCTGCCGCCCCTCCGGGACAGGGGGGAACCGGGCGCATTCTCACGCACCGGGCGATCCGTTTTTGGCCCCCGGCGGGGCTGATCACGGCGGATTAATCGGCAGGCTCGTGGGCGGGCATCCCGGACCGGCAGA
>Ga0116156_10002864_pt1 | contig 15385 bp, 15 predicted proteins | sample AD_UKC045_MetaG_FD_89891 | JGI IMG/M metagenome (GOLD analysis project Ga0116156, IMG submission 89891) | Active sludge microbial communities of municipal wastewater-treating anaerobic digesters from USA - AD_UKC045_MetaG | ecosystem: Engineered > Bioreactor > Anaerobic > Digestate | place: USA... | reverse complement strand
CGTTGATAACGTCAATAAAATAATTGCCGGCGCCGTGATCGAAATGGACGCAAGCAACCAGCCTGAAATCGATTCAGTCATGATCGAGCTTGACGGGACGCCGAATAAGGCAAAACTTGGCGCCAACGCCATACTGGGAGTGTCCCTTGCATGCGCGCGCGCAGTCGCGGAGACAATAGGGCTTCCGCTCTACCGTTATATCGGCGGTGTGAACGCGACCGAGCTGCCGGTGCCAATGATGAATATCATCAACGGCGGCTCACACGCAGATTCCAACGTCGATCTTCAGGAATTCATGGTAATGCCTGTCGGAGCGGCGAGCTTCGCTGAAGGCCTGCGGATGGGGGTCGAGACATTTCACGCACTCAAGGCGGTGCTCAAATCCAAAGGATACTCCACGAGTGTGGGCGACGAGGGGGGGTTCGCCCCATCGTTGAAATCCAACGAAGAACCGCTCCAGCATATCATGGCTGCAATCGAAAAAGCAGGATTCAAGCCGGGGACCGACATCATGATAGCACTTGACCCCGCATCCAGCGAATTCTATGACGCATCGAAGAAAAAATATATTTTCGGGAAGAGCGACAAGAGCGAGCGTGACAGCTCACAGATGGTCGACTTTTACGAGAACATGGTTAAAAACTATCCCGTTATCTCAATCGAGGACGGGCTCGCCGAGGACGACTGGGACGGCTGGAAGATCATGACCGAGCGTCTTGGCGGAAAGATCCAGATCGTCGGTGATGACCTTTTTGTCACGAACACTGAAAGGCTGAAGCGGGGGATAGAGCGCGGTATCGCGAACTCGATACTAATCAAGGTCAACCAGATCGGAACGCTGACAGAAACGATACAGGCGATCGAGATGGCAAAACGCGCCGGGTATACCGCAGTCGTATCACACCGTTCCGGCGAGACGGAGGATTCGACGATTGCGGACCTGGTCGTTGCAATGAACACCGGCCAGATTAAAACAGGCTCCGGTTCCCGGACTGACAGGCTCGTTAAGTACAACCAGCTGCTCAGGATCGAGGAGGAGCTGGGTGTAATGGCAAAATACTCCGGCAAGGGAGTTTTCTATAACATTGGTTAGATTCAATTTCAGGTGGGCCCTGTTCCTGGCTGTTTTCATGCTTTCATCGGTATATTTTTTCGTGTTCGGTGATAGCGGCATTCTCGAGAGAATGAACCTTGAGAGCGACAAAAAATCCTTTGAAGATAAAATTGATGCTCTCAAGATTGAAAACAGGAGTCTGGCTCAAAGATTAAACCGGTACCGTGAAGGGCGCTATGGCAGTGATGATTTTCTTGATTCAGGGTATATCAAGCCCGGGGAAAAGGTTATAGTTCTCAGCGGCTCCGGAGAGAAGGACGTTCCAATTAAAAAAGGAGAAACGGGAGGAGGGAGATACTCGGCCATCCTCCCTTATCTTCGGATTCTATGGGTCGCGATATCGGTCGCTTTAGTGGTTGGAATATTTCTTTACTACAGGAAATTAAAAAGCCGGGAACCTTCATGATCAAGACTGAGACACTTTCAATAAAAAAGCTCAAGAAAGACGGATCAATAGACTCATCGATCGTCAAGAATATCGCACAATCCCTGATACGGGATAAAACGGCCCTCATTCCTGTTGACGGCATTTACGGGATTGTCTCAATACATGAGGATAAAACCCGCACGGCGATAGAGCATGTTAACGGTTCGAAAGACAACGAGATTACCCGCATGATTTCCTCCTTCAAAATGCTGGACGAGCTTGCGTCGATCAGCAAGATGGAATTTGATTTCCTCCACCGTATATGGCCCGGAGAGCCGGTAGTCATCATGAAAGACAGCTCCGTCGGATCGCGGATAATCCCGGTGCGAATGCCACGGGGCAAGTACAAGCAGGACATCGTCGAGCAGGTCGGCAGGCCGCTCCATTACGCACCCCTCCTCGACAAGGAGAAGAAGCCGGTATACCGGAAAAAAGATATTCTCGACAGCCTTGAAGGTAAAATTGATATGATCCTGATAATAGACGAATTCTGCAAGGAGCACGGCATGCCGACGGTCGTTGATATAAGCGGGGAAACCCTCGCGATCCTGAACGAGGGCAGGGTTTCGGCCGAGGAGATCAAGTCGCTCTATTTCCTGGGCAAGGATGATTCCGCGATTTGAGCTGAATCCTGTCACACCCGGCTTTTCGCCGGATATTGTTAAAACGTATCTCAGTACCGATGAAGTTGAACCCATACAATGCTGCTATTGAAGCAATGATCGTTTCGCTTGTTGCAATGCTGATAGCAGTGCCGGGTAGAGTTGACGCTTCGCGCCATAAGCTCTCGATCAATACCGCTCATTTCATAATCTCATACCAGCCCGGGACGGAAGACCTTGGGATGATGACCGCCGGACTTTCCGAAGATGCGTATGTCCGTATATCGAATTTTCTGGACCACGATCTGACCCATTCCATTGCGATTACCGTCTGGCCTGCGCGCACGGGCCCTGATCCAACCGGCGAATCACTGCCGTCACGGGCATGCCGTCATTCTCCGGTATCACGTCATATCAATGTAACGTTCCCGGGATCTGTTCAGGGCCTCCGCAGATCGCTGCTGCACAAAATAGCGCACGCGTTTATTCATGACATGTTTGCCGATGAACATGTTCCCATTCCCGGCGTCAGGTACATGCCAATGCCAGACTGGTTCTCTGAGTCCATGGCGCTATACTGTGCCGGATTCCCCGGTGGGGATGACGTCAGACCATTGTTCGAGGTCACCGCGGAATCCGTTCCGGGCTTATACAGTATCGCCGGGTTTCCTGCCTTCCCTGGAGGCGTTGCGGATCACCGCCTTATCGGTTTTATCAGGTTTCTCGATGATATCTACGGCAGTAACTATATCGGGGAGATCATCCGTGATATACGCGATACGGGCAGTTTTGATGATTCATTAAGAATCGCAACCGGAAAAAGTCTGCAGGAGCTTGAATCTGATTTTTCGGCATATATAGCCCATCGCACCAAGGGAGACGCTTTGCCGGGAGCGATGGAGTATGCAAACGGCATATTACCCGTTTATAACATATCCCCGTCGGTTTCACCGGATGGGACCCTCATCGCGTACCTGTCTGCAACATCACAAGGGGCTCTGCTGCAGCTTGCATCAACGGCTGTGAAAACCAGTGGGCATGCAGGCGATGATCACCCTTCACCGGTTAGGGAGCTGAATATCAACCGGGCCTCCTTATACCCTGTTGATAATAGAATTTCATGGACCGGCGACGGCACGACGATGATGATGGCCGGATGTATCAATAACGCTGAAGCTATTGTATTCATTGATTCTATTTCGGGCCGGATCGTATCAAATGAAATCTTGCCGTTCCGGGCTGTCATGTTCCCGGCACTCTCCGGTAACGGCAGGTATATCATTTTCACCGGATCTGTCTCGTCTTCCTCGGATTTATACATGTATGATAGGCATAATGCATCGATAACGAGGATAACCGAGGATGCTTTTTTCGAGCGAGACCCGATTATTGCCCGGGATGGGAATAATATCATATATTCAACGAATAGTAATGAAAGCGGGGATATAATGAGGGGAAGCTTCGATATAGTAAAGCGGGACATCAAGACAGGTGCGATCTCCGTACTGGTAAAAAACGGATTTGTCAATATTCAACCCGCTCTTTCACCTGACATGAAACGTTTATTATACGTATCCAACGAGGGCGGTATATTCAATATTTTCTTGCTGGACCTGTTAACCCTCAAAACAGTAAAACTTACAAATTATGCCAGTGGTTCATCATACCCGGCCTGGCTTCCGTCAGGGGACGGAATGGCATATGTCGTTAACGTTTTACAGGGTAGTGAAGTGAGAGTCGAGGCTTTGAATACCGGCACTTCAGTAAAATAATTTATAACTTGACTTTGGCTGCCGCATGGATAAAAAGTCAACAAAATATGAAAGATATTCGGTGAAATAACCTGGATATACAGGCGGTTTATTAATGAAAAGACGTGGAACCGTAACCAGAAAAACAAAAGAAACGGACATTTCGATTGATGTGATACTTGAAAGCATCGAACAATCGAAAATTAACAGCGGTGTACCGTTTTTTGACCACATGCTTGCATCGATGTCAAAACATGGCCGCTTCCTCCTTGAGCTTTCCTGCAAGGGGGACAGGGAAATTGACGATCACCATTCCGTAGAAGATGTGGGTATAGCCCTCGGCCAGGCATTCAAACAGGCTCTCGGGGACAAGTCCGGGATAACGAGGTTCGGAGATGCAACGATACCGATGGATGATGCCCTGACAATGGTTGCTATCGATCTTTCGGGGCGCCCCTTTTACAAGTATACCGGCCCGGCGCTAAACGGTTCCATCGGGACATTCAGCGAGGAGCTGACCGATGAGTTCCTGCGTGCCTTTGCGATGAATGCGGGCGTCAACCTGCACGTTTCGGTTTTTTACGGACAGAACAGGCACCACGTCCACGAAACGATATACAAAGCACTTGGTATCGCACTTGCAAAAGCCGTGGCAGTTGACGAGACGCTTGGCGGCCAGATCCCGTCGACGAAAGGAGCGATATGATAACGGTCATCGATTACGGAATGGGGAATCTCCGGTCCGTGACCAAGGCGATCGAGAAGTTCACTCCTGATGTCAGGGTATCAGATGACCCGGCAAGCATCAGTGATTCATCTGCTTTGATCATGCCCGGCGACGGAGCATTTGCGATGGCGATGGAACATCTTAACAGCCGCGGCTGGACCGGCCCGATACTGGAATATATTGAAAACGGAGGGCACTTCTTTGGCATATGTCTCGGCTTCCAGCTCCTGTTTTCGGATAGCGAGGAATTTGGGCACAGCCGGGGGCTGGGAATCATACCCGGTTCTGTCGTGCGCTTTCCCGCGGGCGAGCTGAAGGTTCCCCACATGGGTTGGAACACGGTTGAAGTCAGGAAAGACTCTGTATATTTAAACAGCGTTTCGACAAACAGTTATTTTTATTTTATACATTCATACTATCCTGAAATAAAGGACAATAACTGGGTAATCGGTGAAGTTACTTACGGCGAGACATTCCCGTGTATCGTAGGGAAAGGCAACATAATAGCGACGCAGTTTCATCCGGAAAAGAGCCATTCGGTCGGCCTGAAAATCATTGAGAATTTCGTCAGGACAGTATGCTCGTAATTCCGGCAATCGATATCAAGGGTGGCAATTGCGTCCGGCTCCTCCAGGGTGATCCGGAACGGGAAACGGTTTATTCAAGCGATCCGGTCAGCATGGCGCAACGTTTCCAGGATGCCGGGGCAAAACTGATCCACATCGTCGACCTTGACGGTGCATTTTCCGGCGAACCGGTGAACATGAACATCGTGACCGAAATTGCTTCGTCGGTGTCAGTCCCCATCGAGATCGGGGGGGGCATAAGGACCGAGGAAACGATTCGGATGTATGCCGATAACGGGATCAGGCGCATCATTATCGGCACCATGGCGATTGATCCTTCGTTCAGACAGGTCCTCGATCGGAACAAAGACATCCTTGTGGCGGGGGTTGACGCCCGGAATTCGATGGTGGCCACGCACGGCTGGAAAAACGTCTCATCAGTCCGTGCGATCGAAGTGATACGCGAAATTGAGTCTCTCGGAATACGGGAGCTTATATATACTGATATTGCAACCGATGGGATGCTCTCCGGACCCAATATACAGGCCATGAGGGACATACTGACCGCTTTTCCCGGTATTGGCCTGGTCGCTTCGGGCGGCATTTCGTCGCTGGATGATATCAGTAACCTGGCCGAGCTTGAATCATATGGTCTCAAGGGATGCATAACCGGTAAGGCGCTGTACGACGGCAGGATAGACCTGTGGGAAGCCATTTCCCGTTTCGGATAAGGAACAAGCATGACACGGCACGAAGAAAACGAATTTTCAATTCAATTCCCGATCGAGATCGAGCAGTATGAACGCAAAATCTACGACCTGAAACAGCTGATCGAGATAAGTAAGGGATTGAACTCAACCCTTGAATATAATATACTGATAGATTCGATACTGCTTACCTGCATGGGGCAGATGCAGCTGCTCATGGCCGGCATATTCCTGAAGAAGGGCATTGGCCATGAGGATTTCGCTCTTCACCGTAATTACAAGGGCTTCGAAGTCGACCATTCCATTGAATATGACATAGAGCCCGATTCCGCGCTCGTGCGTCATATTGAGAAGAATTTCAAGTGCTACACCCTGCTCGAGCTCGAAGAGGCCATTCTAAACGATAAATCGTTCAATATACTGAAAATGCTCAACCCGTCTCTCATTGTCCCTCTCATGAGCAAGGGTATACTTAACGGCATGATCATTCTCGGCGAAAGGATAAACAACAGGGATTTCACCGAGAATGAGAAAGAATACCTCATTGACATAGCTCAGCTGGCCGGCATCGCCATTCACAACGCGTCACTCTATGAAATGGCAACGACGGATATGATGACAAAGCTTAAGATCCACCATTATTTTCATACGCTGCTCGTGGAAGAGATGGAGCGTGCTTTACGCCTGAGCAGGCCGCTTTCGCTCATCATGTCTGACATCGACCACTTCAAGGTCCTCAACGACACATACGGCCACCAGGCGGGGGACATGGTGCTCATTAACGTGGCTAGGATCATCAAGGAGAGCATACGCCATATTGATGTTGCCTCCCGGTACGGGGGCGAGGAATTCGCAATAATACTCCCGGGCACGGAGATACATGAGTCTCTCATTGTTGCCGAGCGGATACGGCAGCATATAGAAAAATCATTTATTACATATGATGGCAGGGACCTCGGTGTGACAATATCAATTGGCGTGGCGGAATACGACCCGGACCAGGACAAGACTAAAAACACTTTTATAGAGCGGGCTGACAAGGCCCTGTATATTTCAAAGAGGAACGGCAGAAATCTGGTCTCATTTCTATAAAATATTACAGCTTAGATCGATGACAGGCCATTTCAGGATGGATAATATTCAAATATTTTCTTGACATAATTTCACTTGTTATATTTATTGACATTTTGATTAGGGCCCATAGCTCAGTCGGTTAGAGCATCTGACTCATAATCAGGGGGTCGATGGTTCGAATCCATCTGGGCCCACTTTCTTATACAGTATAAAAAGGAAAACACTAACATGTACGCAATCGTAGGAATAGCAGGGAAACAGTACAAGGTCGAGAAAGACTCAAAGATCAATGTGGATAAGCTGGAGCAGGAAGCCAGCAGTGACCTTGTCATTGATAAAGTATTACTTTTTGCGAATGGCGAAAATGTAATCGTAGGCCAACCGTATGTTAAAAATGTCAAAGTAACCGCTAAGGTTATCGGAGACACGAAAGGCGACAAGGTACGGGGCATCAAGTTCGGCAAACGCAAAAGACGCGAGAGAACGATAGGCCACAGGCAGAACTATTCGATGATCCAGATCAGCGAGCTTTCGCTCGGCTAACGGGATCTTTGATAACCGTAACCTTTCATAATCTGTCTTATGATGAGGAGCTGCGGTTGCCGGATACAGACGATCGTGTCATGTCCGTAACGATAGAGGGACATGCGATACACGGCGCGATATTCACTGAAGAGTTCTACGAGAAAAAGGTTCCGGACGCCAAGGGTGAAAATGCCTTATGCGCAGCCGTATCCTTTTCCGGGCTAAACCTGGTAAGATCGTTAACGATTATTGCGGGTGTAACGCCGGACTACAGTATCGAGAACGGTTACATGAAGATCTCACTGGCAACGGGAAGCCTGGATAAAGCAGGTACATTGATCGTCTCGGTTCTGCTGGAATCATTTATCATAGGGATGCTCGATTTAGAAAGAAAGTACAGGGATTATATTACGGTACTGATAAACCAGAATACATCGAAACGCAAGTAGAGGAGATTGTCATGGCACATAAAAAAGGCGGCGGATCAACAAGGAACGGCCGTGATTCAAATTCAAAACGGCTTGGCGTCAAACGTTACGCGGGCCAGGTCATCAGGGGCGGAACGATCATCGTGCGCCAGCGTGGCACCAAGATCCACCCGGGCAACAATGTCGGCTGCGGTCGTGACCATACGCTCTATGCCCTTATTGACGGAGTCGTTAAGTTCGAGATGCTCGACAAAAAAAGGAAGAAAGTCTCCGTATATCCGTCCGCTTAAGCAACGCTCAACCGAATGTTGAACGATAAATCGCGTATCTTCATGATACGCGATTTGTGTTTATATCGGACCCGGCAATTGGTCATGAAAGCACTATTAAATACTACAGCTTCGTCTCCCGAGCTGATTAACCGCGGCTTGCGTGAGGGCTGAGCATGCCGAAATTTACTGACACGACGAGCATACGTATCAAGGCGGGAAATGGAGGCGCCGGTTCGGTTTCGTTTCACCGTGAGAAATTCATAGCCAAGGGCGGTCCTGACGGCGGTGATGGGGGCAGGGGCGGCGATGTGTATCTTAAGGCCGACAGCATGCTCCACAACCTGTCGCACCTGTTCAAGGACCGGCAGTACCGTGCGGAAAACGGCACTGCGGGTATGAGCAACAACCGTCACGGTAAAGACGGCGACGATCTTACCATACGGGTACCAGCCGGCACGCAGGTTCTGGACCCGGATTCGGATGTGGTGCTTGCAGATCTGATCGAGGACGGGGCGCTGTTTCTGGCAGCATCGGGCGGTATAGGCGGGAAGGGGAACGCGTTCTTTAAATCATCTACTTTCCAGACACCGCGATTTTCCCAACCGGGGATGCCCGGTGAGGAGAAACGCTTGATCCTCAATTTAAAGCTCATTGCCGATATCGGACTAGTGGGACTTCCAAATGCCGGGAAATCAACACTGCTGTCGAAAATAACAAACGCGCGCCCGAAGATAGCAGATTATCCTTTTACAACGCTGATACCCAACCTGGGGGTTTTCCAGAACAATGGGGGTACCATCTACAAGATTGCCGACATCCCGGGGATTATAGAAGGTGCGCACCGCGGGCTTGGCCTCGGGCTATCATTTCTACAGCATATTGAGAGAGTGAAGGCCATTCTCTTTATACTGGATATAACAGGCGATGATTTGCCGTATACCCTGACGCTGCTAAAATCAGAGCTTAATACGTACAATCCAGAATTGACGGGAAAGCCGTATTATGTGCTTCTTAATAAAATTGATCTTGTCGATGACGATACTGTAAGGGAAAAGACCCGCACGCTGGACGAACAGAACCTTCTTGCAATATCGGCCGCGACGGGGGAGCACATGAACCGGCTCATAGCAATACTTGACAAGCTCATGGAGAATGACCGTGCCTCGTAAAAACCTGATCAAAAACGTCAAGCGTATAGTCGTCAAGGTCGGCTCGTCTTCGGTAACCGAGAAAGGAGTTATTTCACCCAGAAAAATATCGGCAATCGTTTCGGATGTCGCGCGGCTGGTAGTTCGAGGCTTTCAGGTAGTCCTGGTGACCTCCGGGGCCATATCCGCCGGTTCCGGCAGGCTCGGGAAAAGCGTAAAGTGCCTTACTATACCCGAGAAGCAGGCCTGCGCGGCTGTCGGCCAGACCATTCTCATGAACGAATACCGGAACAAGTTCAACAGAAAAGGACTCAAGGTGGGCCAGATACTTCTCACGGAAGACGACGTTAGGCACAGGACACGTTTTAATAACGCCCGCCACACGCTAGAGGCATTGCTTGACCTGGGGATCGTACCGATCGTCAATGAGAACGATTCAGTCGCCGTCACGGAAATAAAGTTCGGCGACAACGACATGCTTTCAGCCCATGTTACAAGCCTTATAAATGCCGATCTCCTTATACTTCTCTCGGATGTTGACGGCTTTTACATGAATCTCGACGATCCTGAGCCGGTCGAGGAAATTTATCACATCACGGATAAAATAATCGAACGAGCCGGCGGGTCCGGTTCCGAGGTTGGAACCGGGGGCATGCTCTCCAAAATCCGGGCCGCCGAGATTATCATACGGTTTGGAGAGAAAATGGTAATTGCGAATGCCAGGACAAAAAACATCCTGAACCGTATTCTTGACGGTGAGAAGATCGGAACGATTTTCGTTGGAAAGAACAAGCCCCTGACCGGTAAAAAACGCTGGCTGGTATTGCGGAAAACAGCCGGTTCGGTCAAACTGGACCAGGGCGCCGTCAACGCGATCAGGGTGGGAAAGAAGTCCCTCCTGGCAACCGGCATTACCGGCATCGATGGGTCCTTTGAAATGGGTGATGTTATAGAAGTGACCGCTCATGACGGGAGCAGGGTGGGGAAGGGCATCGCCAATTACAGCAGCAAGGAATTGAAGCTGATAATGGGCAAGAAAAGCCCGGAGATTAAAAAGATCCTCGGTGCTCACTTTTACGAAGAAGTAATTAACCGGGATGAACTCATTATATATTGAGTAATAAGACTGCCGACTTCTGACTGGTCATTGCGGGGATCCCTGAATCATGCATCACATCATGTGCGATAATATGTCAATATTGCGCTAACAAGGCCGTCAATGGTGTGCTCAACCGCAGAAATGCTGACCGTAAAACCAAGCTCTTCTGCAGTTTTCGCAGTTATGGGGCCGATTGCCGCGCAGGTAAAATCCTTTATACTGGTAATCCCCGTTTTTACCGCAATATTAAAAAAATTCCTTGCCGTTGAAGAGCTGGTAAATGTAACAAGGTCAATCTTTGTACCGGCAATCGCATCTTTTGCTGATTGCAATTCATCGGAGTTGACCTGGACGGTGCGATACACGGAAATATCGTCAACCAGCTCTGCGTTATTTTCAAGAAGAAGGTCCCTTAGCTCCCTGGGAGCAATATCTGCACGTGGAAGGAGGAACGATTTCCCTTTTACCTCATTTCGTTTAATGAGCTCTTCAATAACTGCAGAGCTGATGAAGCGACCCGGGAGCAGGTCAGGTCGTATGCCGTGTGCTATCAGTCTATCTCCGGTGGCCGGGCCTATGACGCATATTTTTGCATTTGCAAGCGAGCGCGAATCAAGACCGTTCGCCGAGAGAGCGGCGAAAAAATGATCGACGCCGTTGACCGAGGTGAAGATGATCCAGTCGTACTCTGAAATCTTCCCGATGCACCGGTTTATTTCTGTCTGATCGGATATGGGCTCGATCCTGATCGCGGGGGTTTCAATAACAGCAGCGCCCAACGCGGTCAAACGGCTGGTAAGCCATGAAGCCTGGTCCCGGGAACGGGTCACAACAATTGTTTTACCGAAAAGCGGTCGCGATTCGTACCAGTTTAAACGATCGCGGAGATCGACGACTTTGCCGATGATACTTATCGACGGGGGCCTGATCCCCTCATCCCTGACTTTGTCTGCTATATCTGACAATGTGCCGCAAACTGTCCGCTGCGAAGGCTGGCAGCCGTTTTCAATGACAGCTGCGGGGGTGGAGGGATCGAGCCCGTTCTCCATGAGCTTTTTAGCGATGAACGGCAGATTCTTTACTCCCATGAGAAACACAAGTGTCTGAACACCGGTAGAAAGCTTTTCCCAGTTGATGTCGCTCTCAAGCTTTGTCGGGTCTTCGTGCCCTGTGATGAAAGCGACAGATGAGCTGTAGCCGCGATTTGTGACGGGAATGCCCGCGTACGCAGGCACGGCATATGCAGAGGAAATCCCGTTCACGACTTCGAACTCGACGCCGTTTTCGGCGCAATAGAGCGCTTCCTCTCCGCCCCGGCCGAATATGTATGGATCCCCGCCTTTCAGCCGCACCACGAGGTTGCCGGCTTTCGTTCTGTCCACGATGAGCTTGTTTATCTCCTCCTGTTCCATTGTGTGCGCCGCTCCGCTTTTACCCACATATATTTTCTCGCAATGTGGAGGTGTAAGGTTGCTGACGATTGTCTCGTTAACAAGATTATCGTAGATCAACACATCACACAGGTGGAGGAGCTGCGCTGCACGCACCGTCAGGAGCCCCGGATCACCGGGCCCGGCACCTACAAGATATGCTTTTCCTTTATTCATCGATTGCCCCCGCTTGGGATGACCATTTCAGGCTACATGCCGTAAATTTCATCAAGGATAATTTTTGCCCCCTCGTCAAGGAGGCGTGCTGCCAGAATGCGCGCAATGTCTGTATGGGATGATACATTTCCTGAATGCATTCCCCGATACACGGTTTTTCCGTCAAGGCTTCCGGCCATTCCACGAAGAGTAACGGTTTCTCCATCGATATTTGCCATGCCAGCAATTGGGACCTGGCAACCGCCGCCCAGCTCTTTCAGGAAAGCGCGCTCGCATTCAATGGCTATCCTGCTTTTCGTGTCATCAAGTGGAGCGACAAGCGAGCGGGCGAGCTGGTCATCCTCCCGTATCTGAATTGCGAGGGATGCCTGGCCGACCGCCGGGATAATGATGTCTTCGGCTATCACCTCGCTCACTATGTCCAGCATCCCGAGCCGTGCGAGCCCGGCATAAGCAAGAATGATGCCGTCAATACCGGGGCTATCCTGCATTTTTTTCAACCTTGATTGCACGTTGCCCCGGATTTCAACAATGTCGAGACCGGGATTAAATGCAAGAAGCTGCGATCTCCGCCTGAGGCTTCCGGTGGCCACGGCACGGGCTTCCCTGATGCCCGTGCGAGGTCTGTCATCGCGGGAGATGAAAACGTCACGCGGATCGAGGCGCCTGGTAACGGCCCCGATAATAAGCCCCTGCGGCAATAAGGTCGGCATGTCTTTCATGGAATGAACGGCTATCTGGATATTCCCCTGGAGGAGCTCTTTTTCTATCTCTTTCGTGAATAAACCCTTGTCGCCGATTTTCGATAGCGGCGCGTCGAGAATTTTATCTCCGGTGGTTTTTATCGGCACAATCTCGAATTCATGATCGGGATGCATGGTACGCAGTTGCTCCATCACGCTTTCGCTCTGGACAATGGCGAGCTTGCTGCCTCGCGTTCCGATAAAGATTCTTTTCATCTGTAGTTGTTCCTGATAAGAATGACCATGCCGTATATTTCACTTCTAGTTCCGAAAAACAGTAAACTGACCGACAAATCAAGTATTTTAACTAAAATATTGACAAATATTTAATGTTGTTGTATAACTAATTCTTTCGTTGAAACGAGATCCCCGCTTTATCGCTCAATGCGGTGTATCCATCAGAGCACGGGGTGTATCCGAAAATAAATTGTTGCTAAATTTTCAAGGTTTTATTGATATTACCACAATATTATGGATGGGAATGTATCAATATGCTGAACCACCAAAGGCCTCGCAGAAACAGGGCATCGAAGCTGATACGTGATATAGCAGCGGAAACGATCGTTGATCGCAACAAGCTGATCATGCCTCACTTTATTCTCGAAGGCAAAGGCCTTAGAGAACCCATTACCTCCATGCCGGGCATTAACAGATCATCAATCGACAATGCTTTAAAGGAAATCGAGTCTGATTATAAAAACGGCATAGACAAGATATTGCTTTTCGGCATTCCCGAAAGGAAAGACGAGAACGGAAGTGGCGCGTACGACCGCAATGGTGTTGTCCAGAAGGCACTCCGTGAAATCAAGAAGCAATTCCCCGGCCTGCTCGTGATTACCGATGTCTGTTTGTGCGAGTATACCAGCCACGGCCATTGCGGGATGGTTGACGGGGGGAACATACTCAACGATCCAACCCTTGAGCTGCTTGCCCGAACGGCCCTCTCTCACGCCGAATCCGGCTCTGACATGATTGCGCCTTCCGACATGATGGACGGCCGCGTTCTGGCGATCCGCCATGCGTTAGACGCGGCCGGCTTTGACGATATGCCGATACTAGCGTATTCCGCCAAGTACTCATCAGCATTCTACGGACCTTTCCGGGAAGCGGCCGGGAGCGCGCCCCAGTTTGGAGACAGGAGCACTTACCAGATGGATTGTCGCAACGCCCGCGAGGCCGAGCGGGAGGTGCTCCTCGACGTTGAAGAAGGCGCCGATATTGTGATGGTTAAACCGGCGCTCTCGTATCTGGACATCATACGCCGCGTCAGGGAAATCATTGATCTTCCCCTCTGTGCGTACAATGTCAGCGGAGAGTATTCGATGGTCAAGGCGATGGGGAAGCTGGGATACGGAGACGAAGAGCGACTTACCAGGGAAATAATTACGTCGATCTTCAGGGCGGGAGCCGACACGGTCATTTCCTACCACACCAGGGACATATTCAGGAACGGTTGGTTTTTATGAAAACGGACAGGTCACACACGCTCTATCAGAAAGCATTAAAACTTATGCCGGGCGGCGTGAGTTCGCCGGTGCGGGCATTCAGGGCGGTAGGCGGCGATCCTCTATACATCAGGGAAGGAAGCGGATCGCATATAACGGATGAGGACGGCAACGAATTCATAGATTACTGCATGTCCTGGGGGCCGCTGGTCCTCGGCCATGCTGAACGGTCGGTCATAAATGCGATTCGGCGGACGGCGCGCCTGGGTACCAGCTTCGGAACTTCGAACAGGTACGAGGTACAGCTTGCCCAGCTTATAAAGAAGAGGTTCAAGTCCATTGACATGGTCCGCTTTGTCAATTCTGGCACGGAAGCGGTGATGAGCGCCATCCGGCTTGCGAGGGGGGTCAGGAAGCGTGACAAGATCGTAAAATGCGACGGCTGCTATCACGGTCATGTCGACCAGCTCCTCGTGGCCGCGGGCTCAGGGCTCGCGACATTCGGAACGCCTGATTCGGCCGGCGTTACCGGGAGCGCGGCGCAGGACACGATTGTAGTGCCGTTCAATGATATCCTGGCTATCGAAAAAGTTTTCTCACGCGATCATGACTCAATCGCGGCCATCATCATGGAGCCGGTGCCGTGCAACTATGGCCTGATACAGCCGCATCCCGATTTCCTTCACCGCGTTCGGGACCTGTGCGACCGTTACGGTATTTTACTGATCTTTGACGAGGTCATTACCGGGTTCCGTCTCGCCCCCGGTGGCGCCCAGGAATACTACAACATCAATGCTGACATCACGACCATGGGTAAAATCATCGGCGGCGGCCTTCCGGTCGGTGCATACGGAGCGTCGAAGAAAATAATGAAGAACGTTTCACCGCTTGGTGCGGTGTACCAGGCAGGTACGCTTTCCGGCAATCCTCTTGCCATGGCAGCCGGGATCCAGACCTTGAAACAAATGCATAAATTAAATGCATATACAATTTTGAAAGAAAAGACTGAGAAGCTGAGCCGTACGCTTTTACCGGTCCTCGACAAGCACAGAGGCAGAGTGCTTTTTTCAAGATTGGAATCAATATTCGCATTCAATTTCACTGCTGGAACATCGGTCGATACGCTTGAGGATATTAAAAAGTGCGACAT
>Ga0116156_10002847_pt1 | contig 15423 bp, 7 predicted proteins | sample AD_UKC045_MetaG_FD_89891 | JGI IMG/M metagenome (GOLD analysis project Ga0116156, IMG submission 89891) | Active sludge microbial communities of municipal wastewater-treating anaerobic digesters from USA - AD_UKC045_MetaG | ecosystem: Engineered > Bioreactor > Anaerobic > Digestate | place: USA... | reverse complement strand
TCTCCATATGCTTCTCCTTCTGTTTGGAAAAGCATATGTTCGCCGATTCAGATCTCTAATTAGCTCCGCAGTAAACGATGTCCTGGCACTAAATTCAGTAAACGATGTCTTGGCACTTGTCAGCTATCAGCTATCAGCTTTCAGCTCCAAGCTTTCAGCTCTCAGCTTTCAGCTATCAGCTTTCAGCTTTCAGCTCTCAGCTTTCAGCTCACAGCTTTCAGAAGGGTGTTTGGGCGAGGGGGTAGTGGTTGAGGAATGGGGAGTGTTTGGGGTCGGTGAGGCATTGGGGGAGGAGTTCGGGAGCGAGGGAGAAGGCTTTTCGGTAGTTCCCCGTGACGTCATCAACTCGGGTGTTGTTTTGTTTGTGAGTGAAGGGGGTCTTGGTATCGGTATATCTCAGGGCTTCGCTGAGGTGCCATCGTGCGGTGTCGAGGTAGTCGTTGGCAATAGGTTGGAGCTTGGCTTGATCTTCGGGGGTGAGGGAGAAGTCGTGGTGCTGGCGCCGGGCGCAGGTTTTGGATGCATAGAAGGAAGCGGCAAAATTGAGACGTTTGGTGAATAGTCCGAGATAGCGGCGGTATTCGGAGGAGAGGCGGAGGAAGGCAGTGAGGGCTGCGGAGGGTTTTAAGGTTTCTTTGATTTGGTCTTTGGTGAGGGTTTCGGTGGTGTCGATGAGGGAGGAATTACTCAGGGTGGTGGCGGCACGGGTCATCATGACCTGGAGCATGGCCATAGTATGGGCGGTATGGTGGTCGAGGTTATTGTTGTATGAGAGGTGGGCAGAGAATTCGATGGTGTCGGTGAGGGCGGTCTGGTATTGTGCGGCTTCGTAGGGGCAGGTGGGTGCGTTGGAGGGAGAAACCTCGGCGACGTGGGGCGCGGCCAAGGGACAGTTCGCCCAGTTGGGGCATTTGGGGGAACAGCGTTGGAGAGTGCGGGAGTAGAGTCCGTGGATGACGGCGTTGCGGTTGCCGGGCTGAGCGCCGGAGAGGGATGCTCCGCCGTGGAATCGGCAGCGTCCGTTGGGGTGGTCGGGGGGGAATTCGCAGGGTTTGCCGTCCGGGGTGCGTGCGCCGCAGATTCGGCGGCCGAGTTCGGCTTCGCGTTTGTTAAGGGTGTCGACCCAGGGGGCGTCCCAAGCCGGGGAGCAGGGAGAACCAAGGGCGGTGGTGATAACCTGGGTGGAGGGGGTAGGGGTGGGTTGAGTGTTCATGGGAGGTTCCTTTCATGCAAATGTGAAATGGGAAACGGAAAATGTGAAACGGAAAACGGGAAACAAACCACAGGAGATGGGAGAAGTCCGGCGGATATGGACTTTATGGACAATATGGACTGCATGGACATATTTAAGAGTCTTTCGATTTTTGGCGCGGCGCGGACGCCGCGTCTACGGTTTTGGCGTGGCGCGGACGCCGCGTCTACGGTTTTGGCGCGGCGCGGACGCCGCGTCTACGGGTTCGGCACGGCCAGGACGCTGCGTTTATGTGGACGCGACGTCCCCGTCGCGTGGTATAAGCGGCGCGGACGCGGCTTCCACATAGAGGCAATGCCCTCCATATATAAGCACGGCGCGTTTCATGAAAATGAGGCTTTAGGCTGTAGGCATTAGGCTGTAGGGAAGATAAAAACATGGAAATATAAGGGGATTTAAAAAGTTTTTTGAGGAGGGGGTTTTAAAATGGGTGTGGAAAGAGGGTGGAGGAGGAAAAATGCCGGAAAATAAGGGGTTTAGTGAGGATAATTTTTTTGATGAAGAATTTTGGGGCAAAAAAGTTGGTGTGAGGGGATCGGAACGATAGGACCAATATAGACGATGGGTTGGGAGCGCAGGTGTGTGACGAGGAAAAAGCATGTGCTGATAAAAACGGTGGACACAGATTAGGCAGATTGCCACAGATTTTAGATAGAAAACACGTTTGTGAACGGGTCACTTATTTCGCTGGTATGTACTTATTGTTGGAAAGATTGTTCTTGTAAACCGAATTGGGTTTCGTAGAGGCGGGTGTAGAGGCCGCCTTGGGCGAGGAGTTCCTGGTGGGGGCCTTGTTCGACGAGGCGTCCTTCGTTGATGACGAGGATGCGGTCTGCGCGGCGGACGGTGGACAGGCGGTGGGCGATGACAATGGCGGTGCGTCCGGTGACGAAAGCGTCGAGGGCTTGCTGGATGTGCCGCTCACTTTCGGAGTCGAGGCTGGAGGTGGCCTCATCGAGGATCAGGATGGCGGGGTCCTTGATGATGGCGCGTGCGATGGCGAGCCGCTGGCGTTGTCCGCCGGAGAGGTTGCATCCGGATTCTCCGATTACGGTGTTGAACCCTTCAGGAAGTTGTTCGATAAATTCAGTGGCATGGGCGGCATCGGCGGCGGCCCGGACGCGTTCGTCCGAAAATTGCGATTGCCCATATGCAATGTTGTCGCGGACGCTTTCCGCGAAGAGGATGGTATCCTGGGTAACGATGCTAAGGAGGTTCCGCAGGCTCTTAAAGGAGGCGTTGCGGATATCGATGCCGTCGATCTTAATGGCGCCCTGGGTAACATCATAAAAGCGGGGGATAAGTTTGACGATGGTGCTTTTCCCAGCACCGCTGGGGCCGACGAGGGCCACCAATTCACCTTTTTTAATCTCAAAGTCGATGCCGTTCAAGACCTGGCGCTGCCCGTTATAGGAGAAATGGACGTTTTCGAAGCGAATCCCCTCTTTTAATCCGGGCAGTTCGACGGGATTAGGGGTTTCGACAATGTCCGGCTTCATATCGATAAATTCAAAGACGCGTTCGGCGCTGGCGACACTGGTCTGGATCATATTATTGACGGAAGCGAGTTTCCGGATGGGGTCGAGCATGAGGCCGAGGGCGATAAAGAGCCCGGCCATGTCTCCCAGGGCAAGTTTTCCGGAGAGCAGGCGGTGTCCGCTGAGCATGCCAAAGATGGCGACGCCTACAATAAGAATGAACTCGGTGGTGGGGCTTGCGGCAGCGTCGAGGCTGACCATGCGGCGGAGGAAACGGCGCAGCTTGTTAATTTCCTTCTGCATGCGGCCGAGTTCGTATTCCTCCATGTTATACCCTTTGACAATGGCGATGCCCGATACGGTCTCATTGACGACGGTGGTCATGGAGGCGATCTTCTGGAGGGAGCGGCGGACGCTTTTCCGCATTTTTTTGCCGATGCGCAGCAAGGCATACATCACGGGCGGCAAAATGCAGATGCCGATGAGGGTGAGATAGACATCGGCGGAGAAGGCGACGCTGAGAAAGACACAGGCCTTGATGGGCTCGCACATGAGTTTGACAAGGACGCCCGCAAGCCCGCGGTTGACGGTGAAGATGTCGTTGGCGAAGCGTCCGAGGATTTCACCGGAGGAACGCGTTTCAAAAAACCCGACGGACTGGTTCATGAGGTTGACGTACATTTCATGGCCAAGGTCGGTGCTGATGTTGGTGCCTATGGTGCCGGCGAAAAATTCCTGGAGGTACCGCGCTAGGTTGATGATGAGGGCAAGCACGATGACGGCGATACACATGATGGTGACGGCGCGCATTTTATCGGCGCGCATGGCGAGCACCAAGCGTTGGAAACGGTGTTGAAGGCTGCTCAGGTTGCAGGAAAAGATGCTCTCCATTTTATCACTGGCGGCTTGAATGTGGCGGTGGATTTTGTCCGCGGGATCTTCGCGCTCCAATTGCTGGTTTTGATCGTACTGCGGGGTGTAAAACGTGAGGTCGACGCCCTGGCTGAGCCCCACGAGCAGCGCGCCGAAGGAAAAGGCGAGGATAATGGCGAAACCGAGGGAGATCAGAAGGCGCAGTTTATAGTTCCATGCATAGCGAATGAGCCGGAAATAAACCTGGCGCGCGGAACTGCGCGGACGGTCAATACGCCCGCCTCCCAGACTGTTGTTTGTGGAAAGATCAACCATGAAGCATCCCGTGGAAGTGGTTTAAAGACGGCAATATGCTACCACACTCCCGCAGAAACATGCAAAGCGTGAAGGTTTCATTTTGCCGATTGTGCATGTGCACGTTGTTTTCGGCCAAGACCGACGAGCAGAGCGAATGCTGCCAGCATCAACAACAAATCGGCCCACGTGGAATTGCCGGAAGTTTCCGAAGCAGGTCCGCACCCAAAAATGTTTTTCACTTTTTCGGGTTGCGTCTTTGCCGTGCCGGTGACCCGCGCATTGCCGCCGCCGCCACCGCTGAATCCCAGCCACGCCTCATACGCGCCGGCCGCTGTGGGCGTGAAGCGCACAACCACTTGCTGGCTTTGACCGGCGGCCAGGGAGTAGGTTCCCCCGGATTCTATGGAGAAAGGCGCGGAGGTAAAGGCCGAGCCGTTCAGCGTTTCCGTCCCGTTGTTGAAGACCGTGAATGTGGCCGTGGCGCTGTTTCCAACCAACACCTCGCCCAAAGACGCCTCTTCCGGTGCAACGACGAGCATCGCCGCATCCTCCTCCAAGGTGAAGGGGGCGACAATGGACAATCCGGTTAAATCGGCTTCGATGCGGTTGGCGGAGAGCGTGAGGTTCGCGGCGTTGGTAGTGGTCCATGCGCCGCCATTGGCTTGCAGGATCATGGCGGAAGCGGCGGACTGCTTCACAAATGTGGGATGCGTCAGGATTTGGATGGAATCTTCCGCAGCAATGGCCGCTCCATCATAGAGCACATGGACGGGTTTCTGACCGAGCCGTTCCGCCGCGATCTTTTGATAGGTGACGCCATCGTCCGTGCTGATCAGCAAGGAAATTTCGGCGAATTGCGTGCGTTGCACGAGATTGCCAGCGGGCAGCGGACCAAGCTTCATTGCTTCACCCATACCGATTAAGGTGTACCGGTCGGGGGCGGTGGTAACCATAAGCAGCCCGGTTTCCCCCTCCGCCAAAATGTCCTGCGGCACGGTCACAACGAGCCGCCAGGAGGGATTATAGGGGCTGGCAACGCCTAGAGTAACAAGAGAACCTTCCGGAAGGTCCGTCAGACGCCATTCCGTAATAGCGCGGGTGAATATCAAGCTGGTATCGGCATCAACCCCCGACGCCAACCATACACCCCGTTCGTTTTCAATGGCCGTGAAGGGATTGTCCGGAATGTAATTATTGTCGGCGTCCAACGCGGCATTTGCCGCGGTTACCGTGAACGTGATCTGGGTCACCGCGGAGTCTAGTCCCTGCCCCAAGCCGATAGCGGTGGCAGCGAGGGTGTGTTGACCAGCAGCTAACGTTTCAGCGTTGGTTACCGTAACGAGGAATGGCGGGTAATAGGAACGGCCGGCGAGCGCGCCATCCAGGGTATATTCAACATAATCGGTGTCTTCCAGACAGTTGGTGGCGGCCATCAATACGAGGGCCACCGTATCGGAATGCGTGGGAACGGCAACATCTTCGCCGTCCATCGGCCAGGTGATCTCCAAGCTGTCCAACCCGCACCCGCCCTGGCCTTCGCCTTCGCCTTCATTTTCTCCTTCTTCGCCCTCGCCTTCCCCTTCGCCGCCCAGAAGTTCATCCGCGCCGATGTCGTAGTGCGCGCCGCGCACGTCGCCTTCGAAGTCCAGCGTAACGGAACCGAAACCGATCCCGGCGGTATTCCGGCCCGCGTTAATACACGGGGAATCGGCCCGGAGATGGAAATCGCCGGCATTGGGGGCGACCAGCCGGGGATTCGCGCTGATATTGCCCGTTCCGGAGACCAATTCTTCGATATCGCAATAGCGGATGGTGGAATCGGTGGTGTTGGAAGTGATTTGCGGGGCGTCATTTCCCCACAGGATGCAATTATTAATGTTCATCCGGGAGTCGACGGCATAAATCCCGCCGCCGGTCTCGGAGATGGTGTTTCCATAAATCGTGCAGTTGGTGATGACCGGGTGCGCGTCGTCAAAGATCATCGCTCCGCCGGAGCCCGCCGCGGTATTGTCGCTAATCACGCAGTTGGTAAAAACCGGGGCGGCTTCGGTTCCGGCGGGTTCATCCAGCGGTCCAAAGGCCGCTACGGCGCCGCCACTGGTTTGGGCGGTATTTCCGTTAAAGCGGCAGGCATCCACGTGGGGTGAAGATTGACTGATAAGGAGCGCGCCTCCGAGTTCAACGGCCTGGTTGCCGGAGAAATTGCAGGTGTTTATGGCCGCATCCGCATTGAGGAGCGAAACCGCCCCCCCGCTGGCATCGGCGGTGTTGTTGAGGAAGGAGCAATAATCCAGGGCAGGAGCGCAGGTAATCGCAAAGAAGGCCGCGCCGTCACGGGCCGTGTTGGAGGCGAAGGAACAATTGAGGAAGGCGGCTGTAGAACGGATCACGAGGACCGCGCCCGCGCTGTTGTCCGCATGGTTCTGATAAAACACGCAATTGGTGATGGAGGCGGCGGCGTTTTCGAAAATGAACAAGGCGCCGCCTACATCGGTGGCCTGATTATTCGTGAAGGTGCAATTTAAGATTGAGACGGATACCCCAAAGACGAGCATGCCCGCGCCGGAAGAACCGCGCCCGCCCCGGATTGTAAAGCCGTCCACGACGGTGTTGGCGGCGGCGGTAATCACACGGGGGGCGGGATTCCCATTGTCCGATTGCGATCCGTCAATAATGGCCGCCTGGGTCATCCAGTTGCGTTCGCTGAGCGAGGTTTCCGTTCCCGCGAATCCGCCATAGAGCTGAATAGTGTCATAGAGGGTTACCGTGCCGCTATTGGCGCGCATTTCGCCATATATCCCTGCCGCCACCCACACCTGAGGCTTATTGCGCGCATCAGCCTCATCCAGACCTCGCTGAATCTCCGTATAGGCGGTGCTCCAGCTTCTTCCATCCTCCACGCCGGAAACATTAAACTTGCTGACATAGATCACATCGCCTTCCTCTTCCCCTTCGCCTTCGCCCTCCCCTTCGCCTTCGCCTTCGCCTTCACCACCTCCCTCGCCTTCGATCACTCCTTCTTCCTCTCCCTCCTCTTCGCCTTCCGCCGTGCCGATAAATTCGTCGGCGCCTATATCGTAGTTGGAACCGTCTCCACGGGTTTCATCCATGGAAGCATCATACCCGCGGGCATCCCCTTCAAAATCGGTGGTGACATTGCCAAGGGGAGCGCCGGCAGCGTTGGCGCCGGCATCGATACAGGGGGAAGACGCACGCAGATGGAAATCGCGCGCGGCGGCATCGGCAAAACGCGGATTAGCGCTGATGTTTATACCCGCGGCCCCATCCTGCACGTCGCTGTAATTCACCGCGGTGAGACTTCCGGAATCGGCGATTTGCGGCAGGCCGGAATTGCCCCAAACGATGCAGTTGGTGATGGTGATTTGCGAATCAAGGTTGGCGAATGCGCCCCCTGAATCCGCCGCATTGCCATAAAGGGTGCAATTGGTAAATACGGGGGCGGACACCAGATTGGACACGGCGCCGCCGCCTTCCACGGCCTGATTTTCCGCGAAGATGGAATTTACCACAATAGGCTTTGCTTTTTGTTCTTCGGAGGCGGAAGATTCACTGAAATTGGCCATGGCGCCGCCCGCTGAAGAAGATGTATTGGCAAAAAAGCGGCAGGCCGCGATACGGGGGGACGCGGCATAGTTGAACACCGCCCCACCCGCGGACACGGAGGTGTTGCCTTCAAAAGTGCAGTCCGTAATAACGGGATCGGCATTAAGGCTGCCAAAAGCGCCCCCGGCCTGCGAGGCGTGGTTGTTCTGAAACACGCATTGGCTGACGGCAGGGGCGGCTCCGTCAAGGGCAAACACCGCGCCGCCGGTGCCAGAACTATTGCTTGTGAATGTACAATCACTGATAATGGGAGAAGCCACCTGGCTCAGAATAGCGCCGCCGCTGGAACCAGCGGAATTCCCGTCAAACCGGCACTGGGTGATGGTCATGGCCACTTCCTGGCCAATGTATATAGCCCCGCCGTAGCTTGCCGCCTCATTATCCTGAAACAGACAATTGGACACGGACAGATTGGCAATGGCAGATATGCTTCCATCGATCACCATGCCAGCGCCTTGTGCGCCCCGTCCGCCCCGGATGGTAAATCCATCCAACACAAGATCGGCGGCGCCGGAAACGACGTTATCGGCGGCGGCGCCGCCTTTAGCGTAGGTTCCATCGATAACCGTGATATAAGCGGCGGCATCGCGCTGCCCGCGTTCGGTTTCTGTTCCCGCGAAACCGCCATAGACGGACACGCCAGGCCGCAAAAATACGGAGCCATTGTTAGCGCGCAGTTCATTATAAACGCCTTGGCGCACCCAGACTTCGGGAGCGCCCAAGGCCTGGGCGGCATCAATGCCCAATTGAAGCGCACGGAACGCCGTTGCCCAGGAAAGGCCGTCTTCCTCCCCTGAAAGATTGGCGGTGTCGACAAAGATAACCGCGGGGGGTGTTTGGCCTTCTCCCTCGCCTTCGCCTTCCTCCCCTCCTTCACCTTCCATCATCCCTTCAATCTGGCCGTCTATTTCCCCTTCCCCCTCGCCGCCGGTGAATTCGTCATAGCCCATGTCAATATCGGTGCCATCGCCGCGGGGAACGTCAGATCCGTTGAAACCGCGCAGATCGCCTTCAAAATCCATGTAAGGAGGAGTGAACGCCGTGAGATCCGCCATGCCGCCGCCCGCATCAATACAGGGTGAAGTGGAACGGAGATGGAAATCCACGCCGCCGGGATTCCGGAAAAGAGGGGCTTGGCTAATATTGCCAACGCCGGGCCATACTTTGTCTTGGACATTGCAGAAATCCACCGTAGTGAGTGCAGGGGCGGGATTGGCGACGGGCTGGGGCAGGTCAAAAAAGAAACCCGCGCTGTCCGTAATTTCCGGGGCGGTGTCGTCAAATAAAATAGAACTCACAAGATGGGGCTTGGCTCCGTCAAAATTGAAAATACCGCCTCCTTGCATGGCGGTATTGAAAGCAATCGTACAAAATGCCAAGAGACCTCTTCCCTCTGAGTTGAAAAAGGCGCCGCCGTAGCCTTCGGTATAGTTGAGGGCAAAAAGGCAGTTGTAGAGGATGGGATCCGCCGGAGGGGCCGTACCCAATTCGGCGGGATACTGATCTTGGAGGCGTCCGATGTTATAGAACCCGCCGCCAAAGCCCATCAGGGGGTCTCCGCCTTCTATGGGACGGTTCACGCCCAGATTACGCGTGAAGAGGCAGTTCTCAAAGCGGGGATTGGAGGTATGGTTAAAGACACCGCCGCCCAGGTTGCTGATATTGCCGTCAAATACGCAATTTAAAAACATGGCCGCGGAATTTTCCCGGTTCGCCACGGCCCCGCCGGAAAGATCGGCCACATTATTGAGAAACAGACAATTCATCACAACGGGGGAGGAACCATTCAGGTTGTACATCCCCCCTCCCACGCCTTCGCTATTGTTCACGGCCAAGGCGCGATTGTCTTCAAACAGGCAGTTTTCAACGTATGGCGAAGCTTGGTCATTAAGCATGCCCGCACCATTGGCGGTGCGTCCGCCGGTGATGGTGAATCCGTCGAGGGTGGCATCATTGGCGCCGGCGACAACGGCAGCCACGGGGGTATTCTCCCCCGTATGCACAGTACCGTGGATAATGGCGCCATTGGTTTGCGGATCGTCATTGCGTTGATCGCGCCCGGTTTCACCGCCGGTGAAGCCGCCATACAAATGAACCCCCGATTTCATTTCCAGGGGCGCGCCGCCGTTCAGGGCTACTTCGTAATACACTCCCCGCGCGACCCACACTTCCCCGCCGCCCGCTGCATCCGCCGCATCCACGGCGCTCTGAATGGTCACAAACGCATGTTCCCAGTCCGTCCCATCGCCTCCGGGGCTTCCTGCCCCATTCACATACCAGACATCCGCCGAAACCGGCAGTGCAAACAGGGTTATGGTGAAGGAAAAGAGCAAGAGCATGTGTTTCTTACGAAGGAATCGCTGTCGCATTGCATTGTCTCCCTGACTAACCGCCCTTAGCATAGCATGAACACGGTGCAACTTCACTTAAAATGACACTACCCACTTGGGCTGCCTCTACATTATAGCAGAGTCAGCCGCTTTCTTCAGGATGTGTTTGCCCTGAAAAACGTCTCTCCACCGTTGCGTGATCTTCTTTCCCAAGCCTTTCATTCAGTGCCAGAGAGCAAAATTTGCTCCGCGGCGGGGTGGCTTGCCGCGGAGCAAACGTTTCTTTTATTCGTTTCCGCAAGCGCATTAAATGCGGCGGTAAACAGCCTGGGGAATAGTCTGCGTGCGTTCGGTCAGAACGGCGCCGACAACCTTGCTCTTGTTCTCCATGAACATGTCGAGGGCGCGCATAACCACTTCACGGCGCGTGGCGTTGGCCTTAATGGCAATCACGATGCCATCAACATAGGGGGCCAGTTTAAGGGCGTCATGAGACTGCAACACCGCGCCGGAATTGAAGATAATGCAGCGATAACGCGACCGCAAGGCTTTCATAATGTCCTGCATGCGTTCAGCCCCCCAGAGATAAGAGGGGGTGTCGGCATGTGAGCCGCGCCCAACGATGGTAAGGCTTTGGCTGGACGTAAAGACCGATTCCAGACTCGCTTCGCCCAGAAGAACGTCTGACATGCCGCGGGTGTTTCTTCCGGGGACGATATCGCCGGCGAAATCGACAAGAAGGGTGGGGCAATTGGGGTCATTGGCATAGGCTTCACCAAGGGCTTTGGCAAGCGCCCCGCCGCCTTCCCTGGGCACGGCACTGGTAACCTCCAGGCAGCGTCCGGCCAATCCGGAAGCACCCGCTTCGAGCAGCACGGAACACCGCTCGGCTTCGGCGGCATTCAACGGCTGGCCGGGTTTGTTGAAGAACGAGGCCAGCGGGGTGATTTTGAAGTAGTAGTCGACATCTTCAGGGGTCTTGACGCCATGATCGAGGTAATCGCGGAGGAAGGCAAGCGCCAGTGCGGCGATAAGCCCGCCGACCAAGGCCAAGATAAGGTTCAATACTTTGTTGGGGCGAATGGGATCTATCGGGAGATTGGGGCTGGAGGCAATTTTCACATTGGATATGGAGGCCTTGGCAAGTTCATCCCCCACGCGGGATTGTTCGAGTTTTTCAGCGTAATACTCGTAATTCTTCTTGAGAATCTCGACTTCCTGCTGGAGATTATCCAATTTGGCCTTTGTTTCATTAAGTTGGTCCAACCGGGCTTGAATGGTGCTGAGTTCCGCTTCCGTGGATTTCCGGGTATTGTTAATCGCTTCCCCAAGGTTCTTTTGGGCCGTGCCAACCTGTTCCGTCAGACTCTGGACGGTGGGGTGTTTGGGACCCAGCGATTGCGAGACGCGGTTAAGCTCGAGAACCAATTCAAGGAGGCGCAATTGCATTTCCCGCACAACCGTGGAAGCGGTCTCGCGGCTTAAGCTCTGAATGACCGATGTGTTCACGCCATCGCCCGCCAGCGCGGTTTCCGTCTGGGAAAGTTGGGTGAGCACTTTGGTCCCATCCGTATATTGCTGGAGCAGCATTTCCTTTTCTTTGTCGATAAGAGAGAGATTGGCGGATTTGTTGAATTCCTGAAGCGCCGCCTGGGCAGCCGCTAATTCCTTTTCAACGCGTTCTTTCTGGGTTTGGAAGAAGGGGCTGCTTTTTTCATTCGCGAAAAGCTCGATATGCAGTTTCTGGTAGACCTCCAGCACCTTCTGCAAAATGCGCTGTGATTCTTCAGCGCCGCCCATGCGGCAACTAATTTCCATCACATAGGTATCGCGGATTGGGGTGGTGATAATGCGCTTGTCGAGTTCGTCCATGGCTTTTCGGATAGCATCGGATTTACCCCGGAGACCTATTCTCTGGAGGCCTTGCTCAATGGCCAAACTCATGGCGCGGAAGGGCTTATGCAGCAGCCCGGATCCGTAGGGGAAAGCGCTGTCCTTATCGAGATTGAGTTCCGTAACCACCCGTTCAAGCAGATCGCGGCTGTGGATCAGTTCCATTTCCGAGCGGATGTCTTCCACCCCCATTTGAACCATGGTGAGTTCCTGGGCAGCCCGGGTCACCGTGGTATCGGTTTGCGACACTTCCCGTCCACGGGTAATGCGGACTTTGGCGGTGGATTCATAGGTGGGCGGCCAGACATAGTTCCCCACAAACACCAGCACAAAGACGAGAATCGGCAAGGTGACAATCAGGGCTTTGTGCTTGAAAATGACGGTTAATACGTCACGCACGAAGAATTGCCGTTGCTCCATCGCTATGGTTCCTCCCACCTTGGCCTGATGGCCATGTTAGCAGTTGTTTTCCTCTGATTATTTCGTTAAATACTGAGCCAGCCCGGTTGTTCCGGTGCCAATATTGAAATTCTTGTTTTTGCTGTGCAGTTGTTGATCGTTGAGGTAATACTGGGCATTAATGCCAAGGGTGTTGTCAAAGGGCACAGCGCGTTCGATGTATTGTTCAACGAACTGATCCCATCGCGAGATAAGTTTCTGCGGGACGTAGACGATGTCAAAAGGCCGCAAGGTGAAGTCGTTTTCGGTATGGCCTTGCAACGCTATGCGGAGGTTGGTTTTAAATACGTACGGTTTTCCGTTCGGATTTCTGCGCATGACAATAACGTTGTTGAAGCGGGCGTTGGAGGAAGCACCATTCGCGGCAATGACCGCCTGGAGTGCGGTGGGTGCTCCTTCGAGGGAATAGGCGCCTGGGGTTTTCACTTCTCCCCCCACATACACCCGGCCGCCGGTGGATTTAATCAATGAGATGGAGGGCTCGATGGGATTGTTCATCAGATTCGCGGCGGACTTGGCCAGGGAGTCGCGCAATTCATCCAGGGTGAGCCCTGCGGCCTGCTGGCGTCCTATCCGCGCGATGGAAATATAGCCGTCGGGCGTGACTTCGGAGGGCTTGCTCATTTCGCCGAGAACGGTGGTGTCCACCGCGGGGAAAATAATGATGCTGACTTTCGGCTTGTTCATCAGGGTTTTGGCGGCCTCATTCTGAATGAGTCCAGTGGCATCGGCAATGGAGAGGCCTGCAATGCGCATATCAGATTCGATTCCGGGCAGGCGTATGGCCCCATCGGGACGCACCACCACATCGCGGCTCATGTCTTCATAACGGTCGAGATTGACAAAATCGACATTGACGGTAATCCGGGGATCGCCTTCAATCAGTCCGGATTTTATATAGACGTTCTTGAGGGATTCACAAAGTTGGAGGGTGGTGATCCCGCGGGCGCGGACGTCGCCTACCTCCGGGGCTGTAATCATGCCATCGGGGCGGACGGTACGGGTGACATTAAGCTGCCAATTGTCCAGAAAGGTGATATTGACGACATCGCCGGTTTCAAGGCGGTATTGTCCGAGTTCGAGAGTGCTGGGCAGGAAACGCACCTCCATGCTGTCACCCACTTCAATACGGTAATCCCAGGGGGCTTCGCCGGTTCGTGCGGCGCGAATTTTAAACGCCACGTCAAGCACGTCGCCCACTTGCACGCAATACGGAAGGTCGGCGCCGCTGAGGGCGTCAATTTCCTCTGGCGTAACAGGGCGGTTTTTCCCATGGTCGGCAAACAGCACGATGCCGTTGCGGGCGGCGCCGGTTCCAAGATGCGCGCACCCGCTAAGCACGAGCAGCGGCACAATTAAACCACAGCATCCCAGAGTAACGAAATGGTGCATTTTCATGGGCGTATGCCTCCTCAGCCGATCTTTTGTTTTCAAGCCTGACATAGTGTCTGCGTTTCCTTTTTTTTAAATTATCGATTATTACTTAACGACGCCAAAGGGCGTTCGGATTGTGTGGCGCCTTGGGAACCTGCGGGGGCAACAGGTGTTCTGGGCGCGCGTTCACGGATCTCCCGTTGCGCATTGATAACGGGATAATTCGCAACCGGCGCATGAATAGTGCGTTTTGGACTCTCAATCGTTCTGTGCGCGCCCCGTAAAGATCGTTTGCTGACCAGCGCACCCCGTTCGACATAGACATTTGTTGTTTTTCCCTGCGGAACGGGGGAGGAAGTCAAGGTTCCTGTGAGTGAATGGGCATATTCACCGCCCGCCTCCGCAGCAGCAAACCGCTGCACCCGGGGCTGTTTTCCTCGGGAAAGACCGGGTCCCTGGATACGGAATTGGCCCACCTTGCTTTTTTTCGTGGTTAGGGACAATTGCGCCGGCAGATATCCAGCCTCATTGAGCACCTTCATGGCCATTAAAGCGCCCCAATAGAGTCCGTCCCGTTGCACATCGTCTTTTGCCTGAATGATTTTTTCAATGTCGGCATATATTGCATCAAGGACGCTCGCTGCATCCGTCTCAAATACATGGGAATATTCCGGGGCCGCTTCAATTCCCTGAATGGTGATAAGGTACCGTTCACCCGGATTGCGCACGTAATTGGGCGCACCCGGTTTTATGACTTCCACACAAATTTTCGCTAAATCATGAAAAGCGCGGACCCGGATGGTGGATTCGCTTTCCCCTGTTTTGGGGTTGTAATATTCTGCGGGGCCCCCCGGCGCCCGTTCTTTGACCCGAAGGGTAATGGTGGCGCACCCACTGATTTCCTCGACCATGAGGTCATGGGTCGCATTTAGCGGGAAGCCATGATACCGGGTCTGATCAGCCAGATTCCCATGGGAGCCCGCTTCATCGGAAAGTTTCACCGGTTGGGAGATAGTCACATTTTGCGCCGGGGAAGAAATGGCAACAAACAGCCCTCCTCCAATGAGTATGACTACTCCTACCGCTCGGTGCAGATTGCGCACCCTTTTCCTCCTCCTCCCCGAAAATTCAGGTCAGTTTTTTCCTCTACTCTCCACTCATCCCAAACAGTACACTTCTCCATTAACTACTATTAAACAATATTCTTGACAAAAAGTAAAGAATTTTTTCCAGATACTCAAATTAAAACTTATCATATCCTCCTGCTGTTATCCAGTTTATGGTGCGGTTAAGACCTTCCTGGATAGGTATTTGCGGGCGCCACCCCAAGAGGCGTTGTGCTTTTGCCGCATCGCAGCGCACACAATATATTTCGCTTTTCTTGGGCCGCAACCGTGCTGGATCTTGAATCACCCGGCAAGGGCAGTCCATAAGCCGGGCAATAAGTTCCACCAGTTCTGCCATGGTAACTTCTTCCTGGCTTCCAAAATGGACGGTTTCCCCCACTACGCACTCTTCCTCGGCCATGCGGATGTAGGCATTTACAATATCTTCCACAAAAGTGAATGTTCTGCGCGGGGACAGGTCGCCGAGATGGAGATCGGGGCCTTTCATGAGTTGTTGAATGATGGTGGGCATGATGAGATAACGCCCCATTCGCGGTCCATAGACATTAAACAAACGGATCGTGGCAACCGGCAAGTCGTAGGACAAGTGCCATGTTTGGGCGGTAAAGTCACCGCCTAATTTTCCCGCGGTATAGGGATTGCACCCGAATACGGGATGCTCTTCGGTAATGGGGAGTTCATTTTGGGCGTTGCCATAAGCGCCCGCGGTGGAGGTA
>Ga0116156_10002834_pt1 | contig 15487 bp, 14 predicted proteins | sample AD_UKC045_MetaG_FD_89891 | JGI IMG/M metagenome (GOLD analysis project Ga0116156, IMG submission 89891) | Active sludge microbial communities of municipal wastewater-treating anaerobic digesters from USA - AD_UKC045_MetaG | ecosystem: Engineered > Bioreactor > Anaerobic > Digestate | place: USA... | reverse complement strand
GGAATTCCAGTCGCAGTTTCCCGGGTGCGCGCTCGACCCGGACATCATGCAGACGATCAACACGGTCGCGTCCATCGACACGAACCTCGATCCCATGAGCATGATCGATACGTCAAAACTCGACGGGGAGATCGCGGAGGCGCAGTCGAAGATTGAGGAAGCTACGGACATGCAGGCGCAGTCCGCGAGGCTTCAGGATTTGTTCGGAGTGAATTTATGAGCGGTTTTCGCGGCATCAGCTTCTCGTTCCGCTTCAACGGGCTTGGCGGGGTTTCCACCAGCACTGTCGAAACCGGCAATCCGGCGCACATCCTTGAAAGCATCCGCCAGATTATCGGCACGCGCCGGGGCGAGCGCGTCATGCGCCCTGAGTTCGGGGCCGACGCGGACAACCTGGTTTTTTCGCCCCAGTCCAACTCCGGCATCCGCATCGCCACGCATAACATCGGACAGCAGATACTCCGATGGGAAAAGCGCGTTGATCTTCAGAAAGTGGAAATTACCCGCCTCGAAGACCTCGAGGCCGAAATCAATCTCGACGTCCGCATCAAAGTCACGCGCGAGACAGAGGAAATGAAAATACCGATGAAGAGGGAATCATAAACATGCCGGAACTCGACGTCAGCCGACTTGTCAATTTCTCGAAGCAGATCGATTACACCAGTCTGGACTGGCTTTCATTCCTGTCCGACATGGTGGACAAGATTCCGCAGCTCACGCCCGAATGGACGGACTATTCCGCGTCCGATCAGGGCATGGTCATTCTTGAACTCGTGTCGTTTGTGCTGGACGCTCTTTCATACCGGTGCGACGTGATTGCAAACGAGGCCTACATCCAGACCGCCGTCCTGAGAAAATCCGTCCTGAACCTTTCGAAGATGATTGATTACACCCCGGCGCCAGCCGTTTCGGCGGTGACCGATCTGGTGTTTACGATAACGCCGCAGCCGATTGATTTCGTCATCCCCGAGGGCACACAGGTTTCCACCCAGCCGACCGGCGGTGAGGAGAGTTATGTGTTCGAGACGATGAAAGACCTCGTCATCCCCGGGGGACAGACGACCGGCTCTGTAGCCGCCATCGAGGGGGAAACAAAACGAGAAATTCTCGGAAGCAGCACGGGACTCCCGGCGCAGTTCTTTGAACTCAGCTTTAAACCGCTCTCTTATACCCCGGACGGCACATGCTCGCTTGAAGTATATATCACGGAAAACGGCATCGAGGAACGCTGGGCGCTTGTGTCGTCGCTTCTCGACAGCAAACCGTCCGAAAAACACTGCGAGATAGAAGTTGATGAAAACGATATCGTGACCGTGAACTTCGGGGACAACCAGAATGGCAAAACACCCGCTCCGGGCATGAACAATGTCCGGGCTGTTTATCGCGTCGGTGGCGGCGCACGCGGCAATGTCGGTGCGAGCAAGATTAACAGAATGGTGTCGAACATCTCCGAAGTGTCGTCCGTAACGAATCCGGTTCAGGCGATAGGCGGTGTGGATCGTGAAACGGTTGAGAGTATCAAGCGCATGGCTCCGAGAATGCTTCGCACACTCTGGCGCGCTGTAACCGCCGAGGATTACAAGACGCTGGCTGAAGCGCTGCCGGGAGTCGCCAAAGCCACGGTTCTTTGTGCCCCTCCTGGGCAGGCGGCCTACTGGGGACAGGTGAATCTGTACATTGCACCGGAAGGCGGCGGACTGCCGACTGAGGAACTTAAAAACATGGTCGAGGAATATTTCGCCGACCGCGAGATGCTTACTGCGACCACAGTCGTGTTCGATCCGGTTTATGCGCCGGTGAATGTCTCTCTCGAAGTCGCGGTGAAAGAGAATTACATGCGCCTCGCCATCGAGAATGCCGTGATAAAAGCCGTGCAGGACTTCTTCTCTTTCCCGAACGTGGACTTCGGGCAGTGTGTTTTTACGAGTGATCTCGTCTCTGCGGTGGATGCCATCGAGGGTGTGCGGTACGTCAATCTGACGGTTCTCTCTCGCGATATAACCGGCGTCGGCAACGTCATCATCGCGCAGAATGAGATTCCGCAACTCGGCGTGCTTGCAATTGATTCTTTTGGAGGAATAGAAGAATCGTAAACAGATAAAAACGAGTCCGGCAGTATTGATACTTCGAGCCCGGTAACCAGTCCGGTCGCATCGAACCAAGCCCGGTAGTCACGCGAGAAATCGCGGATAGCCGGGCTTTTTATTTTGCCCACTTTTACCGGAGGTGAAACGCAATGGACGACATCGGATGGGGTCTCGACCCGTGGGGAATGGAGGCATGGGGCTCGCCGCTACAGGATTTCCCCGGCCTCGAGGAAATCGAAATTGAAAAAGTCGACGGGGTCGTGGAAAGCCCCGGCGTGTTTTTCTTCGAACAAGAATGAAAAAACAACCACAAGGAGGCTGATTTTATGGCATTCACATTTACAGATTTGCTTCACCTGGCCATGCCCGCGAGGGGCGACAAAAACTGGGACGCGGACGTGAACCGCGCGCTGCGGATCATCGACAACGCGCTCGGAGACCTCGGCGCGAGGCCGCGCTATTTCGACAAGCGCGTTGTGAATCCGGGCGCGGTCTCGCCCACCGGCAGGGACGTTTCCGTCACCGGCGTGGAAGCCGTCGTGGGACAGACGAAAACAACGCTGGACGGCGGCGCGGCGACGGTTCCGGCCAACACGACACTGAAACCGCGCATGGATTCTCTGGCCATCGATCCCGCCGCGCCGGGGACGCTGGTTCTCACCCAGGGCGATCCCGCGGAAATACTCGACACGTTCCGCGTGAAGAAGGTGTTCGACAAAAACAATACGAACCTCGGCGATCTGATCCCCGAGGGAGGCGTCGCGCCGGTTATCGGGCTGTTCGAAGACCCGGTCAATGACAGGCTCGTCGCCATGATCATGCGCCAGAACCGCTTTGATCAGCCGCCCGAGCCGCCGACCCTGTGCGAGTTCGATCCCGAAACCGGGCAATTTATCAACCTCAACGTCACGTTCCGGGTGTCATCGGCCTTCCAGCAGGACGTGGGGCCGTTTAATTTCGTGCTGCCCATCGGCTGCATCGCACCGGACGCGGCGGGCACGGATGTGAGCTACTTCTTTCTTTCCCTGCTCGGAATTAACGACAGCCCCATGGGCGTGAGTCTGTGCGAGTTCGATGCAACCGGCTTTCTCATCAGGATGTACGGGCTCTCAAACGCGGACGGCAACTATTTCCCCGCGCTTCCTTTCAACATGCGGTACACGGGCCGGGGAACGTCGGATGAAAGACTGTTCGAGTCGCACCTGTGGCCGCTTTCCGTGAAGATGCCCATGGCAAAACCCTTCATGGCGGACCTGAAAATCGCATCGCCCGCGGCAAACATCAAAATGCTCGGGCAGGACATCATTTTCGGTTCCGTGAGCGCGAAGGCCATCGAGATGGACCTCGATTCCATCCAGTGCCTCGACTCGCGCGCCGACCGGCTTCTGATGCCCGGTGGCGGACTTTCGGAGTCCGGCATTCTCGTCGGCGGCACGTTCGACTGGAACGGACAGATTCATTCCCTCGTAAAGGGCGGTGACCGGTATAGCGCCCCGTGGAACAGCGTCCAGGGCGAAACGGATAGCAAGAATGATTTCAATCCGTTCCTGCTTTTCCCGGAGATTCTGAAAAACACATATCTCTGGGACATGAACGCCGCGCCGGTCGTTCCGTCCTTCGCATCGCCCGTGACGCCGGCCAACTCCGCGCAGCTTGCGATGTCCGGCCCGGTCAACAACAGCCGCATCTATTTCAGCAACGTCCAGATCAACAGCACGCGACTCATCATCAACAGCGGAACCATGAGCGGCTACAAAAAGCCGCCCGTCGGCAAATCCATCGTGGTTCAAATAAAGACCCGCGACGGACTGGACTGCTGGTGGGAAAACGCGGTCGAGGATTTCGGGAACAACGAGGTCGGCGTCGCACTGGACAACGCGCATGTTTTCAGGGGCGCGCCACCGTCGGATTACAACCAGCTCAACTGGAATACCGATGGCCGGGAAATCCGCATCGGCGTCCGGACAAACAATGGCAACGACTATGAGGAGCGGGCGTTCAATCTCACCGGCGTCCATGACAACGACATCGGAAAACCAGTGCGGTGTGTCTATGACGACGGGGCGCAGCGGTTCGAATTCATTTCCTACATCTGCACAGCGGGGGAAAAGAGAAAGATTTACGCGGACACGGACAATCTCGGCGACGACTGGCTCGGGCCGATTTACCGCGAAGCGAACCGGGGCGACATTCACATCGGCTGGAACGTGCTGGATTCTGACAACGCGGAATCCTGGCCGAAGAGTTCAATTCTGACGCCGCTCGTCCGGCAGCAAGACACGGATTTTATCACGCTTGCCCGGTGGAATCACAATCCGCAGCCCACAAGAGAAGTCACTTACAGCAAGGGCGGCGCCACCGGAACCTGGCTTGACCCGAACGCCGGAACAAACGGCGATACGTACCGATTGGACAATTCCACGCTCGTTTCATCTTCCGGTCTACCCCAGAAGGCCGGCGGCGGCACGGATTACGGCGCGCTGGACCCGAACTGTTTCTCCTGCGACATGGGGCATGACGAGCCCATGCTCACTGTCGACGTGCTCACCGATCCGTCCAATCTCACCGTGGAACTGATTCCCTACATTTCGCCGGTCGTGGAAAAAGCGCGGCTGGACATTCCCTCGATCATCGGCGTTTCCGCGGGCGTCGCTCGCCACGGCGGCGGGCATTACGCATTCGGCCTGACGTTCGCCGGTTTCCCCGCGGGCGTCATCATGGAATTTTCGCCGTTCGCAAAACCCGTCGCGCCGGATGTTCCCGCGAACCACATCAAGGTCAGCGAAGTGCTCGTCCCGCCTGACGAGGAGTCTCTGAGCATTCTTGCGGAAAACGTCTGTACCGAGCCGGACTACTCGGACGCGACCGTGTCCCGCGAGGATCAGTTTGTGTCGTTTCTCATCGCGTCGTATCTCAACAGCGATTTCAGAAACATCACGAACATCGCACTGAACTTCCTGCCGATCTTCGCAAACATGAAGTAAGGAGCCTGCCTTGAAGGCTGAACTCGACAGGGAAAATCATGTCGTTCTGTCCTGGACAAACCCGTCCGGGGTGGCGCGATCCGTTCTTGTCCGGAAGACGCGGGATTATCCCCGAAACGTCCAGGACGGGATTGTCGTGATCGACGCCGCTCCGGCGGCGGAGTCCTGCGTGGACGTGAACCCGGCAAACGGGCATTTCAACTATTACCGGTCGTTCTTTCAGGATGCGGACGGCGCGTGGATCGATGTACCTGTTGAAGACGACCGCACACGAATCCGGTGCGAGGGCTCTTTCGATTACCACGGCAGGCTGTACACCAATCTCCCCGAACTCTACGAGCGCAACGACGAGAATGATGAGCTGCGCCGGTTCCTCGGCATCATCGCGTGGGAACTGGAGAAGTTCCGGGCGGGTCAGGCGGGACTGAACGACGTCTCGAATGTAAACGAAGTCCGCGATGACCTGCTTGAGCATCTCGCGTGGAATGTTGGCTGGCTTTTGAACCGCGAACTTCCGGTGTTGCGCCAGCGGGCCGAGATCAAACGCGCCGTCGCCATCTACCGAAAGAAAGGCACGCGCCGCGGGCTGATAGACCTCATTCAGGGGATCATGAACTGGGATATGGAGGTCATCAAGTTCAACCGAAACATTTTGATGACCGGCCATCCGGACAGCACGACGCTTTTTGTCAGCGATCCGAATGTCACGATGAACATGGACAACGCCGCCGACACGGCTGATTACATCCTCGGCGGCGACAAATCCCCGGACAGAATCCGCATCAAGATCAAGGCGACCTACGACTTCAACATGTTCGAGAAGGTCCGGAACAAACTGTTCCGCATCCTGCGCTTCTGGGTGCCCGCGTGCATGGCGGTCATTCTCGAACTCGCAACCTACAACGAGGAATCCGGATGCATCGGGGACTGGCGACCGGAAAACGCCGATGTTCTTGAACTCAATTGGCTACTTACAAATTCATCGGAAAGGACGACCAATAACCTTCTATGGAGAACAAGCAACTTAACAGCCTTTTGAAAATATCTTTTTCCATTCAGGGACAATTCATCGACATCGCGCATTTCCCCGATGGCCGCTCGGAAGTGATCCGCGAGGGGCACAACATCGTCACCGACGCGGGACTCGGACTCGTCGTGGGGGCGCTTGGCAATCTTACGAACGGGATCACGCACTGGCGGGTCGGAAGCGGCGATCCGGCATGGGACACTGCCCCAATTGAGGCAACGGCGGACAGGACGGCGCTCGTCACACCGGTATTCATGAAGCCGGTCACGGTTGCCTACTGGGACGCCGTGAACAACCGCTTCTCGCCGACGCCGACGGACACGATTGACGTGCGGGTCGTATTCATGGCCGAGGAGGCGAACGCGCCGCTACGGGAATTCGGGCTCATCGGGCCCGACCCGGAGAACATCCTTTTCAATTACGTGATTCATGAGCGCATTTCAAAGTCCGAAAACTTCAATCTCGAACGCATCATGCGGATCACCGTGCGGCGCGAACAGCAATGAAAGGAGTGAACGCTTTGAACAAAAGAAAAATCAGCCATCTCATTGTCCATCATTCCGTGAGCAACTGGGGCGACGGCACGGTCATCATGGATTGGCACACGGCCCCGAAGCCGAAAGGAAACAGCTGGAAGGCCCCGGGCTACCACGTTGTCGTGTGCAACGGCTATCCCAACTACAACGCGTGGAGCAAACAAAAGCCCATCCCCGCGGCGGACGGGCGCGTCGACCGTATCTGGCCGGAGGACAGAACATCGAACGGCTGCAAGTACGCGAATGCAGACGCGCTACACGTCTGTCTCATCGGCGATTTCGATAAGGACACGCCGACCGAACGCCAGATGGAGAAACTCACCGACCTTCTTGTGTTCTGGTGCAGAAAGTACGGACTTGATCCGAGCACCGCGATATTCGGACACGGCGAAATGCAGCGGCGCATAGGCAAGGAAGGCTACAGCAAGACCTGCCCCGGTAAAAACGTGAGCATGAACGCCGTGCGTGAAGCCGTTGCTGAGAAGCTCGCGCCGCAGGAGGTGAAAAAATGACCGTATCCCGCGATCAGTTTGACGAAACGAAAAACTGGACGGAGCCGCAGTGGCAGGAAGGCGTTCCTGTCATGGACGCCGATCTGAACCTCGCAATGAAAATAGGAAAGACCGGTCTTCGGCGGGCGGTGTGTGATTTTCTCGGAAACGGCTCGCCGAACGACGGTTTTCGTCTTTCCGGTGTCGTGACGAACCCGACCATTCACGCCGGAGATATCTGGGTCGCCGGTCTGAAGATCGAACTTCCCGAAGACATCCAGGCATCCGCGCAGCCGAACGCTCCGGTGACGTTCCCATCCGGAAACGGAATCTGGTATCTCGACGTTGTCGAAATTCTTCTCACGAACGCCGACGATCCAGCCATCCGTGATTACAGGCTGCCCGCGAACGTGGAAACACCGATCAAGGTGTGGAAGACCGACTGGACGCTCCGAAAGATTCTCGGCGCGTCGCTTCCGACTCCGGAACCCGACCATTACCATCTCGGCATCGCGCTCGAGGCCGGCGGCGTCCTCACCGACGTCCGGAACGCGGGGATGATCCTCGCGGGCGCCGACACCGGATATCAGAACCGCACGGGCGGCAGGCCCGGAGGCGGCCACCGCCACCACGATGAGGACGTGGATGTCCAGAGCCCGAATTTTACGGGCGACACCCTCGATGAAGTTCTCGACGAGATAGATTCCCGCATCGTGGTCGTCGAGGGCGACGTCGGCGTTGTTACGCCCCACGCGGCGACGCACGGGGCCGGTGGCTCGGACCCGGTGAATATTGCCAACCTGCCCGGGCAATGCACCCAGGCGCAGATTTCCCCAGCGCATTCGGGGCTGCACACAGCAGCGTTCAACGGCGGGCTTCCCATTTCGCCGGACGTAAACAACAACGCTTCCCTCGGCGCTCATCTCGTGGACGCATCCATTCACCGCAGAAATCACAATGATCTTCTTTCCATGCAGGGCGGCACAGCGACCGAGCGGTATCATCTCGCGCTCGACCTCTACAACGCGGCGGTCGGCGCGGCCGGAGCGAACGCCGCCAATCCGTTCGCCACAGTCGGGGACCTCTCCGGCGTCGCGGCGAAATTCGCATCGCCCGTTCAGACCGTTCAGGAACTGCGCAACGTCGCCCCGGCGAACCGTTCGGACAAACAGGTCCGGCTCGTGGAGGACAAAGGTTCCCTGTACCGGTTCGATGAAACAGGCACGGGAACGGACGATGGCGACGGCATTATATCCCCGTCTTCCGGATCAGGGCGCTGGTTCAAGATGTCTTCGGCTGTGCCGGACCTTTCGACCGTGCTCGCAAAGGGAAACAGCGCGGGGAATAAGCGCATTACGGGACTTCTCAATCCACAATCAGGAACCGACGCGGCGACAATGGACTGGGTGCTCGGCAAAATCGGCGCGGGCGGTGGCACGGCGCAGGTCTCATGGGTTGTCATGGACCCGAGCGGCGCGCCGGGCACCTATTCGGATTTGCAGCAGGCGGTCAACGCGCTCGGAAGCAACGGAGGCGTCATCTGGGTCAAGCCGGGCATGTACACCCTCAATTCTCACGTCACGATGAAACACAACACCATCCTCTACGGCCTCGGCTCGATGGAGGAAGGCATACCGGACGTCATGCCGACGTTTGTTCCCGCAGCGGGATTTTCCGATTACTGCATGATCCAGGCGTCTCCCGGAAACAAGTTCCTGAATCTCTGGATCAAAGTTCCGAAAAACAGCATCGGAATCAGCCCCTACCGTTATTACGGCTCCCGGCTCGACGTCGACGGTTGTTTCATCGAAGCCGACACGACCGATTTCGGAAGCGATTTTTACGCGACCACAATCGGTATCGGCGGCGAGTGGGGCGTCTGGGGACAGGAGATCATGAACGGCAAAATCCGCAACTGCGTGTTCAGGCGGCTGCGGCACGGCATTTACTGCGAACTCAACAGCAACACGGTCATCGAATACAACCGTTTCCAGGGCGTGGGCAGCTTCCGGTATGAACTCGATGACGTCATCTACTCGGCAGTCAATCAGGGCGGCAACCAGTTCCGGGCGACGAGCGCGGTCGTGAATGCCGGATTGATTGCCGTGGGCATGACGGTCGGATTCAGCGACGGCACGAACAGCGATTACAAAACCATCGTGGACGTGGTGTACGACAGCATGTACGGATTCTACATCTGCACCGTCAATGGAGGATTTCAACACGGATATGACGGCTCTCCCGGCCAGAGTTTCTACAGCCAGCCTCCTTCTTCAGGCATCACGGCGGGCGACAACACCCATGAGACGTTCATCTGCTTCAACTACTTCGACGGTGGCGGTAACGGCTATCTCGACATCAACGCCGTTCGCAACGCCGACACGAACATCGGACTTCTCAACGCGTACATCATAGGGAACACGTCGGAGACGCTCTTCGTGGGAACCGACAAGCCGACCGTGAAACTCCAGACCAGCCCATACTCCTTCTCCGGCGGCGACATCCTATTCCTCGGCAACACTTTTGCGGGACAGATATCCGTTGACGGCTCGAACACCGTCGCCTTCATCTGCTGCGACAACAATATCGGCTCGATAGACGCGACGGCTTACGAAGGCCGAGTCGTATTCAACAACAACCTGTGTCACGGAAGCGTGAAACTGAAAAACGCGGCCACGGCCAGCGGCAACTACGTCATGGGAAGCCTGCAAGTCATCAGCGGCACCACGGAGAAAACGCTGGCGGTCGGCAACTATGTCGAGAGCGGAATGACGCTGGCCGGCGACTACAGCGTCGCGGCCAATAATGTCATCGAGGATGGCGGTCTCAGTGTGGGCGGCAAAGGTTCCCGCGCGTCCGGGAATTCGGTTCGCGGCACACTGACCCTCGGCTTCTGGGGATCGGCGACCGGCAACGTCATCCGAACGAACAAACAGGTCGCCATCAGCGCCATCGTTCCCCGGGCGCAGATCGCGGGCAACGCCTGCCTCGACGAGTTCAACATCAAATCCGAAGACGGCAGCCAGAAGTTCTACGCAACCGGCACATCATGTACGTTTTACACGGCGGGACTTGTGGACAACTTTCAGCCCGGCTACTGTGTCACGTTCCAGAGCAGCAAGGACATCGAGACACGGATGATCACCGGCGTGTCCGGCAACACCATATCGTGGGCCGACCCGCTCAATTCCTCTTACGGCGGATCGTCCAACACGGCGTGGGCCTACACGAATCTCGCGCACATCGACGGCGTGTCGTCGCTCTCGGTGGTTACGGGCAACTTCGTGTGCGGCGACATCAACGTCACGGGCGGCGTGAACCTGTCCTGCACCTTCGTGGGATCGTCGTGTGTTGTGAACGGCAACCGCGTTCTCGGCATGATGGTAACCACTGCGGCCGCAAAGAAGAACGCGGTGATCGGAAATATCTTCACGAATTCAAAAGCTGTGCAGCCCGGCTGGCCCAAGGCATATCCATTCTCCGGCACGCCGGACAACTCGAACGAGATCGCGCACAACATCATCAACGGCTCGGTGATCTGAGCCGGGAAGGAGGTTTTCACACATGAGAACGATTGAAGGAAATTTCAGCGCGGTGTACAGCGCCGCGACGGACGACTACGTGGTGGGCGTCCCGAAAGTCGCCGTGACGGACCCGGAAGACGGACAGGAGAAAACGTTCGGCGAAACCGGCGGTCTCTTTTGCCCTTTCCGCGAGCCGGGATTCCAGTTTCCGCTCCTCGCGCCTAACGCGCAGAGAAATGTCACGAAGCCGCCCGCGATGCGAAGCCGGATGGTCTCCGGCGAGAAGCCGATCTACGCGCACGCGATGATCCTCGACCGCGGCGGTCCCGTGTGGAACGACACCATCGTGTGTCACGACCTGATCGTCACGGAACTGACCGCGGAGGAATGCCTCGGCTTCCTGCACAAAGTTCCCACGCGGCTTCTTCAAAGCTACCGCATCGTGGAATCGGTCGCCGTCCTGGTGCCGCCCGCCGCGTGGGGCGAAGACTACACGATTACAGCCGAAGGGGGTGAGTAATCAGTGGAAAACAATCTGATTGTGCAGTTGGGGAGCGTGCTGCTGACGCTCGTCGTCTCGCTTTTTGGCATCTTCCGCGGGCTGGTGCCGAAAGTCATGGAATCGTTCGAGAAACGCCTTGCGGACAAAGACACCGTGCTCGCGCACCAGAATCAGGCGCTCGACGAGGTGTGCAAAGAGCGGAAAGATTTAACTGAAAACTTCCTTCGAAGCCTTCAGGAAATCGTAGTTCAGAACGCGACTTCTATGTCCGCCCTCACGACCAACCTCACGGAATTCCGCAAGCAGGTGCACGACGAGCATGAGGAGCAGCACCTGAACCATCGGGACATTCTGTCTCTCTTGCAAGAGAAAAAACCGGCTGGCCGCCGGTCGGCTAATAAAGCGGCGGTAAAATAATCCGGGCGCCAGCCCGAAAATCATGGAGGCATTGTATGAACTTATCAGTCGAGCAGTTGTTTCAGATCGTCACTGCGCTCGTGCCCCTCATTGTGGCGGTACTGGGAATTCTCTTCAAACTGGGACATGAAGCACGGGAAGAGCTCGCGCACGCGTGCGACGCTTCTCTGAAACGGCTTGCCGCCGGAGAGATTGATTCCACACACGCGAAGGAACTCATTCTCGCCACCGGTCTTGTCTCGGAGAGCAAAGCCCAGAAGGTTGTCGCCGCCGTTGACGCGGTCAACTCCAAAGTAACCATCCGCAAGAAGAAAGGCGAACCGCTGGAAGTTTTCACCGACAAACTCATCCCCGGCGTGGGCGTGACTGTGGACACCACCGGCGGCGTGAAAATCGAGCCGGTCGGCCTAGTTTCCAAACTGACACACAAGGCCGGGAAATGGCTCAAGAAAAAGCTGTAAGATAGTCGTAATTTCGGACGCTTCCCGAACGGGAGTCGGAGCGGGTTTCCGGTTCCCGTTTTTTGTTGTTTTCGACCCATTTCAACCTCCAGATATGCTAAAATAGGCTATAATAGCGATTAAGATTGATATTCTCCGTTATTCTAATTATTTCAACATCTTTCTTTCAAAATCGGCTTGACTTAACCCGCCCCCGGCTTAACCTGTGTGTGGAATTAAAAAACGGCGCAATCAAAGGGTTTTTTGCGGAAACGGAGGCGGGAAAACATGGATTTAAAAAACATCAGATTCGGCACGGAGCTCGAGGTCATCCGGATAACGCGCGAGACGGCGGCGCGCGCCATCCAGTCGGTGGTCGGCGGCGAGGTTCGACACGTTGGCGTTCCGACAAATTTCGACCCGTGGGAGGTCACAGACGGGCGCGGTCGCATCTGGAAGGTCGTCGCGGATGCGTCGCTCTCTTCAGTGCCCTTCAATCTGCGGGCGGAAATCGTTTCTCCGATCCTGGAATATTCGGATATTCAGGAGTTGCAGGACATTGTTCGCGCGATAAGAGAAGCGGGTGGGAAGGCTGATGAACTTTGTGGTCAGCATGTTCACATAGATGCCGCGCCGTTTGACGCCAAGTCCCTTTCGAATCTGGTAAAGATTGTTTACAAGCAGGAAGACCTGATTGTAAAAGCCCTCGATATAGCGCCGCACCGGCTGGCGCGGTACACAAAAAAATTGCCCGCCGAAATCATCGAGAAAATCAACAAGACGCGACCGAGAACAAAAGACGACCTCAATCGAATCTGGTACGGGTACTACAACGCGAATCCGGTGCATTATTCTCCAGAGAGGTATTATGTTGAGCCGGAGATTATGTGGAGTTGTTGTAAATAATGCTGATTTCATCACGAATTGAACCCCGATTACTCAACATAATATTCTGTCGTCAGTCGGGAGTTTACTCGTCATCTTTTTTAAGCCAAGCGAATTCCGGAGATTTCATCGGCGAGTCGAATGCCGGGCATCGGGCGTGGGGCGGCGCTTTACAAAGGAATGAAAAACAAGTGTTCATATCTCTATGGCCGGAATTCATTTCCGGGCAAATAACCCATGGAGGTGTGATCATGCTGGAATGTTTTTTTGAGGACGAGACGCGAATGCGTCAGATGCGCAGAGGGCCGTTCGGCGAGCACATCGACGGTCTGGCAGCATATCTACGTCAGGAAAGATATGCTCCGACAACCGCGAGGGGGATTCTGACTCTCGTTGGAAAATTCAGCCGGTATGCGGAATCAAAGGGTGTTTCAGATTCGGCGGAAATCAGCAATGAACTGGCTGACAAATTCATTCGCGAGGAGTTGGCTTCAGAAGGTGTTTTCCGCAGTGCCCTCAACGTAATGGCCCACATTATGAACTATCTTCGAAAGCAGGGAATAATCGCTTCCGAGCCGGAAACGCCCGACAACGATCCGTTTATGCCGTTGTTGCTCCGCTACAAAAGCAATCTCGAAAATATCCGGGGATTGGCGCCTGCAACCATCTTTCATTATCTGAGAGGAGCGCGACGCCTGCTCGAATGGCTCAGGGACAAGCGTGGCAACAAAGCGGTCGGGGAACTCACCGGCCCGGATGTCCTTGATTTCATTTCGGACCGCATTACGTTGTACGACAGCCCCGCGTGGCGCCACCATTTATGCGGTGAAACAAGAAGTTTTCTCCGTTTTCTTCTATGGGAGGGAATTACTGACGTGGACCTGTCGCGCGTCGTTCCCAAGGTGCGCAAATACCGTTTGTCCACCGTGCCGCGCCATCTGCCGTGGGAAAAAGTTCAGGAACTGATAAACAGCATCGCCACAGACCATCCCGAGGGAAAACGCGACAAGGCGATTCTGACGCTGCTCGCCTGTCTTGGCATGCGGTCGGGAGAAGTGCGCGGGCTTACATTCGGGCAAATAAATTGGCGGCGTGCGGAAATACGTTTGCCGAAAACGAAAAGCTGCAAAGAGCGCGTTCTGCCGTTATCGCAAGAGGTGGGTGATGCTCTGTCTGATTACATTCTGAACGGAAGACCCGCCATCGATGTCCCGCAGGTTTTTCTGCGGCACAGAGCGCCGCAAGGCTCTTTCCAAACCCACGGCTCCATAAGAGCTATCGTGTGCAGATGTTTGGAGCGCGCCGGTATGGATGCGCCGGTGTGGGGTCCACATCTTCTGCGCCACAGTCTCGCAACCCGGATGGTGAACAACGGGGTTCCCATCAAGGACATCAGCGATGTTCTCGGTCACGCAAGCATAGATACGACAGCGATCTACACAAAGGTGGATGTGGTTCATCTCGCGGCTGTTGCGCTGCCGTTTCCCGGAGGTGCCGTATGAAACCGTTCACAAGCTGCTTCTCCGAGCACCTCGTCGGCTACATCAGGTTGAAACGTGGCCTCGGTTTGAGATTCGACACCCAGGCCGACACGTTATGGTCTTTCGACAAATACGTCCATGAACATGCTTACGACGGGCTTCTCACCCAGGAACTGGCGCTTGATTTTGCTTCATCGAATCCCGACGTCACATTGAAGAGTGTCGCGCGGCGGTACAACGACGTGAGGAACTTTGCGGATTATCTCGCGACATACGAGCCAAGGACGCCGCGCCTCGATCCGAAAGCGCTGCGATGTCCCCGGACGCGCCCACCGGCGTACATTTACACTCGGGAGGAAATCGGCCGGCTGGTCCGCGAAGCCCGTAACGTGTCTCTCAAGAACCCCATGCGCGGCATCACCTTGCGCGCCATGGTGGGGCTGGCGGCAAGCACCGGAATGCGAGTCAGTGAAGTCGTTCGGCTGGATAAATCCGACGTAGATCTCGACACGGGGATGGTGAGCATACGGCAGACGAAATTTTACAAAGACCGTCTTGTTCCCGTCCATCACACAACCCTTGATGAACTGCGAAATTATGCGAGCGCGAGAGATGCGTTTTTCGTCGGGTGCGACTGTCCGGCGTTTTTCATAACCATGTGGCGCACCCGCTTCTCAAAACACACGCTCTCACTCGCATTCGTCAGCCATGCCAAGCAGATGGGGGTAAAAACAACATCGGGCTGCAATCCGAGGTTTCACGATCTGCGCCACACGTTCGCCGTTACTCGCATGGTCGAATGGTACAAGTCGGGAGAGGATTTAAAGGATTTGCTTCCCAGCCTCGCAACCTACATGGGGCATGTTCATTACAGCGACACGGCGTACTACATATCGGCGACCGCCGAGCTGCTCGGGTTGGCCGCAGAACGATATCACAACTGGCTCCGGGCATGGGAGGTGCACGATGAGACATGAAAGAACGCCGGCCCTCTCGGAATTGATGGAATCTTTTTTCCGCAGCCGCCTCGCAGCCCAGCGTCGGGCAAGCCCGAAGACTATCGCGTCATATCGGGACGCAATGAAACTACTGCTCAGATACGCGAGTGAAAAG
>Ga0116156_10002828_pt1 | contig 15513 bp, 11 predicted proteins | sample AD_UKC045_MetaG_FD_89891 | JGI IMG/M metagenome (GOLD analysis project Ga0116156, IMG submission 89891) | Active sludge microbial communities of municipal wastewater-treating anaerobic digesters from USA - AD_UKC045_MetaG | ecosystem: Engineered > Bioreactor > Anaerobic > Digestate | place: USA... | reverse complement strand
GAGGGCAACATCCGCGATCCGCAGATTCATTACGACGCCCAAAAACTCGTCTTCGCGTACCTGCCCAAAGGAAAACGGCATTACAGTCTGTATGAAATCAGCCTCGACGGCACCGGCCTGAAACAACTGACCGGTCAGGGCGAGGACGTGTCGCCCGGCATGGAGGACTACTCGACCTACTCCCCGCCGGGCTGGGACGATTTCGAGCCCACGTACCTCCCGGACGGCCAGATTATCTTCTGTTCCACGCGGTGCAACCGCTACGTTCAATGCTGGCTGACGCAAGTTGGAACGCTGTACAAGTGCAACGCCGACGGCAGCAACATCCGCTCGCTGTCGGCCAATATCGAACACGACAACACGCCCTGGGTGCTGGCCAACGGTCAGGTCGCGTACATGCGCTGGGAATACGTGGACCGCTTTCACATGGGCTATCATCATCTCTGGGCAATGAACCCCGACGGCACCCGCCAGATGATTCTGTACGGGAACCAGATCAACCACGGCACGATTCTGGCTCCCAAGCCGGTTCCGCACAGTCCCAAGCTGGTCGTGACCTGGTCGCCCGGCCACGGCATGCGCGAGCACTACGGCAAGATCGCGCTGATCGATCCGCGACTTGGGCCGGACGATCCTCGCGGCGTTCAGTACATCAGCAAGGGCAACATCCATTGCGACCCGTGGGCGCTGAGCGAAAACCATTTCCTGGTCGCCAACAAGACCGCCATCGAATTGCTGAACGGCCAAGGCGAGACCGAGGTTCTGTATCGACTGCCGGAAGAACTGGCTCAAGCGGGCTACTGGATCGGCGAACCGCGGCCGGTGATGAAACGCCCACGGGAAGGCGTGATTGCCGACGAGACCGACCCGTCGGCCAATCATGGCACGCTGGCGCTGGTCAGCATTTACAAAGGGCGGAAAATGAAAGACGTCCCGCCGGGGACGGTCAAGAATTTGCTCATCTACGAGGTGCTGCCCAAGCCGATCAACTACGCCGGCGCGATGTCCGAAATGTCCGCCGGCGGCACGTTTTCCGTCGAGCGATTGATCGGTACGGTCCCGGTTTCCGCAGACGGCAGCGCCTATTTCAAACTGCCGCCATTGCGCAGCTTTCTGTTCCTGGCGATGGACGAAAAAGGACATTGCGTCAAGCGCATGCACTCGTTCACGTCCGTCATGCCCGGCGAAAAGACCACCTGCATCGGCTGCCATGAAAAACGGACCGAAACGCCCAGCGCCGACGACCGCGACCGGCTGTTGCGACTGCTGCGGACGCAGCCCGTCGATCCCGAACCGGTCGCGGGCGTGCCGGAGATTTTTGATTTTCTGCGGGACATTCAGCCGATCCTCGACAAGCACTGCCTGCAGTGCCACAACCACGACCGCGAAGAGGGCGGGTTCAACATTTCCGGCCACTGGGGACCGCTGTACCCGATCAGCTACATCCAAATGTCCTGGCGGCAGCTGTTCGGCGACAACCGGATCATCCTGCCGTATTCCGAGCACAGCAAGAGCAACTTTGAACCGTACGCGATCGGCACCGGTTCCAGCCGCCTGCTGCAGCTGATCGAAGAACGCCACGCAGGAGTCAAGATGCCGGAAGCGGAGCAGAAAGTCATCCGCCACTGGCTCGACGCCGGCGCCAATCACGCGGGAACGTACGCGGTCAACAGTCACGGCACGATCGGCTATTACGAGCACAGCGGCAATGTGCGCAACGACAAGGACTGGCCGGAAACCCAGGCATTGGTCGAGGTGATGAACCGCCGTTGCGACCGTTGCCACGCGCCGACCGAGGCGGAAAAGAAGATCGGCACCTACAAGCTTCCGGCGCACTTCTATGCCCGCTACTACCCGCCGGACGAATTTCAGAAGAACCGGTACCTCGCGCACGCCATGTCCGAGGACGGCGGCCGGTTCAACCGGCACCTGATCTACAATCTGTCGTACCCGGAACTGTCGAAAGCGGCGCGCGCGCCGCTGGCCAAAGAAGCCGGCGGACTGGGCGTGTGCCAGGCCAAGTCGGGCGAACCGGTTTTCCGGGACAAGACCGACCCCGATTATCTGGCCATCGTCGCGGCCGTCGCCCGCGGCCGGAAGCACATTTTGGAGGAGAACAACCGCTTCTGCATGATCCATCCCAGTCCGAACAACGGCCCCGACTGCCCGGTCCAATTCGTTCCCCGCCGGGATTACGTCCGCGAAATGATCCGCTACGGAGTGCTGCCGGTGGACCACGATTTCAAGGCGTCGGTGGACCCGTTCGAGCTGGACCAGGCGTATTGGAAAACGTTCTGGTACGTGCCGAAGTTGGCGGAAAGAAAGGCCCCGCGGCGCCGCTCGTGAAGGAAAACGAGTCGCAGGAAGCCCCAGCGGGATCCCCGCAGGACCGACCTAATTCACGGCCGATTCAGCCCGTTTGGCGTCGAGCCACGTCTTCAGGTCCTCCAGCGTGCGAAAAGCGAGCAACTCCTCGCCCAACGCCTCGATTTCCGGATACGACAGGCGGCGAATTCGCTCTTCGATCTCTTCTGGCAAGGGCCCCAAGACGCGTCTTAGTTGTCGCACGAGGACGCCGGCGCCACCCTCGGTCCTTCCCTCGGTCCTTCCTTCGGTCCTTCCCTCGGTCCTTCCTTCGGCCTTGGCCAGTCGTTCTACGGACGTGACGTACGGCATTTTCATCTGCTCCTCGAATTCGGTAAGTTCCACGCGAAACCGCTGTTCCAGGTCTTCCCGTAAATGCATCATCCAGTCGATCAGCCGGAACAGCTCTCGCACGTCATCTGCATTATACCCAGCCCGATACAAACTGCGAACCAGTTGCCACTTGGCACGAAAACGCCCCTCCGGGTCGCCGGCGGTCCGCAACGACTCGATCTGGGCCCGCGCCATCTGGACCGGCAGCGACAGGTCGTCCTTCCATTCGGTCTCCAGCTTGTCGATCAACTTGCAGACGGAAAATCTCAGGCGGGTCTCGAAGTCCCCCACCTGGAACACGTCTTCGCGGGGGCGCCAGTTGGCGTCGAGATCGGCCAACACGACGACGCTGACGACCCGCTGGTCGAACGTCCAAGACAAGCCGCCGTTGAATTTCGCGATCCGCCGCTCGAACCCGGATTCCGACGCGGATTGGATTTCCAGGTGCAGCAGAATCCACAGGGGCTCGCCGGAAAGCAACCACACTTTCACCAGCAGATCCACGCGCTTGTTGCGGCTGCCCGCTTGTCCGAGGACTTGGCTGACTTCCTTGTCGTACCACTCCACGGGGCGACTCCAGTCAATCGCGGCATGAATGGCCGCAAAGTACTTCGCGAGGAACTCGGCCAAGTGATGCCGCAGGCCCTCCTTCCACGCGCCGTCGTAATCGCTATCCTGCTCGGACATTTTGCGTTGGAAATCTTCGACCATGCTGGTCCCTTTCCGACGAACGCTTCGTGCGCCCTCCCAACGATCGACGGCCAACGCTACCGGGCCGGTGACACGGTTTGCCGCCCGACAGCCGGCTTCAGTGCGTGCCCCGATTCGCTCGGCGTTGCCGTCATGACGCCACCAATGGCGTCGATGATCTCCGGGTTGGTCGACCGAGATTCTACCTGATCGCGGCGCCCCTGATGAGTCTAACTCACTACCGTAGCAACATCGGACACCCAAGAACTGCGCAAACGCGTGAGAACCAACTTCGCGGGCGATGCTGCCGTGTTTTTGCCTGGAACTACGGATGCCGGGGTTCTGCTACTTCACGCATGGCTGTTTTGAGATCTGCAGGTCTGCAAAACTGGGTGTCTGATTTCCTGTTCGGGAGAGCGAGGACGAATGGCCTCATTCCAGGACGCTGGACTCACGCGCCGTTAGCCTGCATAATGCTGGGCAGCGAGTCCCTGGTATGGCGACTCTTCTTCCTGACTCAATCGCGAGGACCGTCCCATGAATCAAAGGCGTTTTGACTTGGTGGTTTTGAGCTTGACCTGCTGTCTGGCGTTGCTTCTTGCCGGCTGTCAGAATCAGGCGCCGCCGGCGTCGGGCGGACCGGCCGTCGACGTGACGACCGCCGATCAGCCTGACACCGCTGCGGCGGCGCCGGCCGAGCCCGCGCCGAGTGAGGCACCTGCCAGCGAACCTTCAGCCTCGGAGAGTGAAACGAAAATGAGTCACAAGAAAACCGCATTTGGAAAGACCGCCGACGGCATCGAAGTCGACTTGTACACCCTGACCAACGCCAATGGCGTGGTGCTGAAGATGACCAATTTCGGAGCGATTGTCGTGTCGCTCGAAGTGCCGGACCGCGACGGCAAGCTGGCCAACGTCAATATGGGCTTTGCCACGCTGGATGGTTTCCTCGGCAAGCATCCGTACTTCGGCTCGACCGTCGGCCGCTATTGCAATCGGATCGCCGGCGGCAAGTTCACGCTGGACGGCCAGGAGTACACGCTGGCCACCAACGACAACGGCAAGAACCATCTGCACGGCGGCAACGTGGGTTTCAACAAGGTCGTTTGGCAGGCGGAACCGTTCCAGAACGAATCCGGCGTGGGCGTCAAGTTCACGTACCTGAGCAAGGATGGCGAAGAAGGCTACCCCGGCAACATGGACGTCACCGCCGTCTATACGCTGACCAACGACAACGAAATGGCCGTCGAATTCACCGCCACGACGGACACGGCGACGCCCGTCAATCTGACGAATCACTGCTACTGGAACCTGGCCGGGGCGGGCTCCGGGACGGTTCGCGACCACGAGTTGATGATCGCGGCCGACAAGTACTTGCCGGTCGACGCGGGGTTGATCCCGACGGGCGAGGTGGCCGACGTGGCCGGCTCGCCGCTGGACTTCACCAAGCCGGAAAAGATCGGCGCGCGGCTGGACCAGATTAAAGCCGACCCAGTGGGCTATGACCACTGTTTCGTGTTGCGCGGCGAAGCGGGCCAGATGCGGCTGGCGGCCAAGTTGAAAGATCCCGCCAGCGGCCGCGTGATGGAGATCCACACCACCCAGCCCGCACTGCAGTTCTACAGCGGCAACTTCCTGGACGGCAAGCCGGAGAACAACGGCTACCAGCAGTACGACGGCTGCTGCCTGGAGACCCAGCACTATCCCGACTCGCCCAATCACGCGGACTTCCCCAACACGATCCTGCGTCCCGGCGAGACGTTCCACGAGAAGACCGTCCACAAGTTCTACGCGGAGTAGTTGTCACCCATCCTGCCCAGGAGGAACCAAGCTGTGAGTGATTCCATACGTGCCAAGTCGACGCGCCGTGATTTTCTGAAGAGCACCGGCCAGGTCGCTGCCGCGTCGGCTCTGGCCGCCGTGGTGGTTCCGCACGTCCACGCTGCGGAGGACAACACGATCCGCGTCGCCCTGATCGGCTGCGGCGGGCGCGGCACGGGGGCGGCGGCCAATGCGTTGTCCGTGACAAATGGTCCCATCAAGCTCGTGGCGATGGCCGACGTGTTCGCGGACCGACTGGCGGCCAGCTTCGGCAATCTGCAGAAGGCGTACGCCGATCGCATGGAAGTGCCGGAGGACCGCCGGTTCGTGGGCTTCGACGCCTACCAGCGGGCCATGGACTGCCTGCGGGCGGGCGACGTGGCGATCTTCGCGACTCCACCGGCCTTTCGCTGGGTCCACTTCGGCTATGCCCTGCAAAAGAAGCTGAACGTGTTCATGGAAAAGCCCGTCACGGTCGACGGCCCGGCGACGCGGCGGATGCTGGAACTGGCCGACCGATCGGAGGCGGCCGATCAGAAGGTGGGCGTCGGGCTGATGTGGCGCCACTGCCAGGCGCGGCAGGAACTGGTCAGCCGCGTCAAGGACGGCCAGATCGGCGACGTGATTACGATGCGCTGCTACCGCCTGCACGGCCCGATCGGCTCGTTTGCCGCGCCGCGCAAGCCGGAGGGCATCTCGGAGGTGCTGCACCAGATCCGGTATTTCCATGGTTTCCTGTGGGCCAGCGGCGGCTGCTACAGCGATTTCTACATCCACAACATCGACGAACTGTGCTGGCTGAAGGACGCTTGGCCGGTCGAGGCTCACGCCTTGGGCGGCCGCCATTATCGCGGCGACAGCGTGGACCAGAATTTCGACAACTACTCGGTCGAGTACGTCTTTCCCGATGGCACGGACTTGTACCTGTACGGCCGCTGCATCCACGGCTGCGAGGACCGCTTTTCCGGCTACGTGCGCGGCAGCAAGGGGCTGGGCACGATCGAGAGCATGCGCGGCGGCGCCGGCATCTGTGCCGCCTACAACGGCCAGAAAGAGACCGAGGACAAACTCATCTGGCGTTCGCCCCCGGTTCCCAGTCCCTATCAGCTGGAATGGGACGAACTGATCGACGCGATCCGCCAGGACAAGCCGTACAACGAGACGCGCCGGGGGGCGATTGCCAGCCTGGTGACGTCGATGGGCCGCATGGCCGCCCACACCGGCCGCCGCGTGACCTACGACGAGATGTTGGCCTGCGAGCACGAGTTCGCCCCGGACCTGGACAAGCTCACCGCCGACGGGCCGCCGCCGCTGAAACCGAATGCGGACGGCGTGTATCCCGTTCCTATGCCGGGGATCGTCAGGAACCGGGAGTATTGAGCGGGTATCGGGGCGCGGCCACAGCAAGACGCAGGGTGTGTCACTGGCCCCTTTGCCAACGTGCGGTGCAGTCGATATGATGACCGTCCGTCGGGGACCGTCCGCTGGGGTTCGGTCCTTGTCCGTGTTCATCCCGCCAAGTGTGGATTTGTGCAATGTCTCGAAAAGGTTCCGCGTTCGCCGGTTTGTCCGTGGCCATCGTTACGCCGTTCAAGGATGGGCAAGTGGATTTCTCCACCTTGCGGGCGCAGATTGAGTTTCAAGTCCAGGCCGGCACGACCTGTATCTGTCCGGTGGGGACGACGGGCGAATGTCCGACTCTTTCCCACGAGGAGCACGAGCGGGTGATTTCGGAGGCCGTGCAGGCAGCGGCCGGGCGGATCAAGGTCATGCCGGGCACCGGCTCCAACAGCACGACCGAGGCGATCCGCTTGACCAAGTGGGCGGCCAAAGAGGGCGCCGACGCGGCGCTGCTGGTGGGACCGTACTACAACAAGCCGACGCAGGAAGGGTTTTATCGGCACTTCCAAGCGATTGCGGAGACCGTCGGCATTTCGCTGTGCATCTACAACATCCCCGGCCGCACGGGCAAGAACATCGAGCCGGACACGATCTGCCGGCTGGGTGAATTGGAAAACGTGACGATGGTCAAGGAGGCGACCGGCTCGCTGGATCAGGCGTCGCAGATCATTTCGGCCAGCGACCTGACCGTGCTCAGCGGCGACGACAGCCTGACGCTGCCGCTGCTGTCGATCGGCGGCGAAGGCGTCATTTCGGTGGTCGGCAACATGATGCCCCGCGAGCTGATTCAGTTGTGCGCCGCCTTTGCGGCAGGCGATGTGAAGAAAGCCTGCCACCTGCATCACCGGCTGTTCCCGCTGTGCCGCGACATGCTCGGCCTGGCCACCAATCCGATCCCGATCAAGGCGGCCATGAAGCTGCTGGGCCGCGACAGCGGGGAATTGCGGCTGCCCATGACGCCGCTGGATGAAGCGGGCGAGGCCAAGCTGCGCCGGACGCTGGACGCGTACGGACTGCTGTAGTGCGATGCGACTCAATTCCGTCGCCAACGGGGCCAGCTAGCAGTGCTGTTGCCCAGCCAGCCGTTCGTTAAACTTTGCGCATCCGCCTGACTCGGCTCAAGCGTCAAAGTCAAACTGCCGATCAAAGGGACGCATCCCCATCGTACTTTGACCGCGGTAGGCAACTATGTCGTTGGATCTGAGTCAGGGCTCGCAGCCGGAAGAGTCCGCCCGTACGTCGCCAGGGGCGTTCCAGGAATGGATCACCGACTGGGGCGGCGTCGCCATGGACAGTGTCCAGGCGGCGGGCGATTTGGCCCTCTTCTCCTGGCGGACCTTGGCGTGGCTGTTCAGCCGGCTGCCGAAGCGGGAGACGTTCTTGCCCGTGCTGTACCAGGTGGGCGTCCTCAGCCTGCCGGTGGTGGCCTTGACGGGCATGTTCATCGGCATGGTGCTGGCGGTGCAGACGTTTTACCAGTTTCACCAGTTGCGGATGGAGACGCGTCTGGGCGCGGTGATCAACATGTCGCTGGCGCGGGAACTCGGCCCGGTGCTGGCGGCGACCATGCTGGCAGGCCGCGTCGGGAGTGCCATGGCGGCCGAATTGGGGACGATGCGGGTCACGGAGCAGATCGACGCGTTGGCCAGCATGGGGGCCAATCCGATCCGGTACCTGGTCGTGCCTCGTTTCCTGGCCTTTGTCTTGTTGATCCCCGCGCTGACCGTGATGGCGGTGTTCATGGGCGTGGTGGGCGGCTACTTTTACAGCGTGATCATTTTGGGCATCGACAAGCACCACTACCTGTACAACTCCCAGCTGTTCGTGGGCAGCTACGACCTGTTCAGCGGCCTGTTGAAGAGCGAGTTTTTCGGGGTCGCGATCTCGCTGGTCAGCTGCTACCAGGGGTTCCACTGCAGCGCGGGCGCGGAGGGGGTGGGCAAGTCCGCCACGTCCGCGTTCGTGCAGTCGTTCGTATTGATTCTAACGTTGGACTTGATGTTGGGCATTTGCCTGGACTCGGTTTACTACATGATCTGGCCGGAAGGCGGGAGCATTTTCAGCGGGTAAAGAGGAGCGCGCCGCCGCGTCTGGCCGAGACGCACCATCCGGTCTCGGCGAGACCGGTTTATCGTAGGCGTGTCGCTCCGCGACACGATTCCGCTCGCGGAGCGAGCGGTCCACGGTGCGCCGGTCTCGGAGAGCCCGGGCTACGTGTGTGGCGGATTTCGCCAGAGGACCCTATTTCCGTTTGAGCTTGTCATGAACGCCTCACCACCAGCACCTGAACACGACGGCCCGCTGATCGAAGTGCGGCAGCTGAACGTTAGCTTCGGGCGGCAGCAGGTGCTGCGGGACATCGCTCTGACGATTCCTCGAGGCCAGACGCTGGTGGTGATCGGCGAAAGCGGCTGCGGCAAGACGGTCCTGCTGAAGACGCTGATCAACCTGGTGCGGCCGACCGGCGGCGAGGTGATCTTCGACGGTCAGCAGCTGGACCGGCTAGGCGACCGCGAGTTGACACGCCAGCGGATTCGCTTCGGCTTCGTGTTCCAAAGCGCTGCCTTGTTTGACAGCATGACCGTCGGCCAGAATGTCGCCTTCCCCCTGCGCCAGCATACGAACTACCGCGACAGCGAGATCCAGGAAATGGTCTTGGCGCGGCTGGCCGAGGTCGGTTTGCCGGACTCCGTGGTGGTCAAGAAGCCGGCGGAATTGTCGGGGGGCATGCGGAAACGGGTCGGACTGGCGCGGGCCCTGGTGATGAACCCGGAATTGATCCTGTACGACGAGCCTACGACGGGGCTGGACCCGATCATGAGCGACGTGATCAACGAGTTGATGATCCGCACGCGGCGGAACCATCCGGTGACCAGCGTGATCGTGACGCACGACATGCTGTCGGCCCGCAAAGTGGCGGACCGCGTGGTCATGCTGCACCCCGTGGGGCGTCTCGGACCCGGCGAGTCCCAAGTGATCTTTGACGGCCCTCCCAGCGTCTTGGACCGTTGCGACGACGTCCGCGTGCGGCAGTTCGTCCACGGCGAGGCGGGCGAGCGGCTGATGGAAATGCGGTCGGCCGCGATGGCGGTTTGACCCGAGGCACCGGCAGGTGGCTGCTTATGGACGAACGTGTTCTCCAATTCCGAGTCGGCGTGGTGGTCGTGGCCTCGGCCATCATCACCGTGATCCTGGTGATGTTGTTCGGGGCCTGGCCGAGCGTTTGGGAGGGACGGTACGAAATCCACGTCACGTTTCCGGAGGCGCCGGGGATCACCGTGGACGCGCCGGTCAGAAAAAGCGGCGTGTTGATCGGCCGCGTCTCCAACGTCAAGCTGCAGGACGAAGGCGGCGTGCTGGTCAGCATGCGGATCTTCGACCAGTTCAAGCTGCGCCGCCACGAGACCTGTCGCATCGGCACGGGTTCGCTGCTGGGCGACGCCGTCGTCGAGTTTGTGCCCAGCGGCAAGGACGAACGGCTCGCGCGGTTTGATGCCAATCGTGACGGGAAGTTGGACGAGGACGAGGAGCGCACGGCCAACGAACTGCTCGCGGACACGGAATACATGTCCGATGGCGTGGTAGTCAGCAACCCGCTGCGGGCCCTGGTGAACCTGGAGGGCAGCGTCTCGTCCGCGTTCCGTTCGCTGGAAGGCGCCGGCAAGGAGGTGTCCCAGTTGGCGCGGAGCGTGAATCAAGCGGTCGGCGGCGGCGACGACCAGATCCGGCGGATCATGCAGAAGACGGAGGTGGCGCTCGATCATTTCGATCAAACGATGCAAGCGGTCGAGAAAATCCTGGGGGACGAACAACTGGCCGGCCAATTGAGACAGACGATCCAGGAGATCCCCGCCTTTGTCGACGAGACGCGACAGACGATGGCGGCGGCGCGGACCACCATGGACCATGTCCGCGAGATGAGCGACAAAGCGAAGACGAACCTGGACCACCTGGAGAAATTCACCAAGCCGCTGGGCGAGAGTGGACCGCAGCTGGTGGCCAACGTCGAGGAGAGCACGCGGAACCTGAACGACTTGCTCGAACAATTCGTCGCCTTCAGCGAGGCGCTGAATTCCGGCCAGGGGACGCTGGGAAGGCTCGTCCACGACGACGAGGTGTACCAGCAGATTCAACGCGTGGTCGGCAACGCCGAAGAGATCACGCGGCGCGCCCGCCCGATCGTGGAGGACGTGCGCATCTTTACCGACAAGATCGCCCGCGACCCGCGGCAGCTGGGCGTCAAAGGGGCCCTGGATCAGCGCCCCAGCGGCCTGAAAACCGGATTGGGCGAATGGTAGGGGCCAGCCATGCTTTGGGGCAGGCCGCAAGCAAGTTGCGCAGAGAAATGAGACCCGACCCCATTTCTCCAGGCCCCATTTCTCCAGGGGCTACCTTGCCGGCTGCGACCAATCACGGCGCTGCCGCGAGCTGGGGATGTCCATCTTCTGGCGGTACTTGGTGATCGTGCGGCGGGCGACGACCAGGCCCCGCTTGCGAAGTTCCTGGACCAGTTCGTCGTCGCTGAACGGGTTCGACTTGTCCTCGGCGTCGATCACTTCCTGCAGCTTCAGGCGAATGGTGTCCCAGGCGATCTCCTCGCCGTCCTCGCTGTGCGTGCCGCCGACGAAGAAGCGGCGCAGGGGCAGAATCCCGCGAGGCGTCTGGATCCACTTGTCGTCCACCGCGCGGCTGACCGTGGTGACGTGGACGCCGACCTGATCGGCGATTTGCTGCATTTTCAGCGGTTCGATGTGTTCCGGGCCCTCGTCCAAGAATCGCTGCTGGTAATCGACCACGGCTTGGGCCACACGCGTCAGCGTGTTCCGGCGTTGCTCGATGGACTCGATCAGCCACTGGGCGGCGTTGATCTTGCGTTTCAGGAATTCCTTCTCTTCCGGCGTCGCCGTACCGTTGGCCAGGCGGCGGCGATAGTATTCGCTGATCCGCAGCGACGGCGTGCGGCTGTCGTCGACGACCACGCGATAGCGGCCGTCTTCGCCCTTCTCGATGATCACGTCCGGAGTGACGGCGGGCACGACGGAATCGGCAAAGGAGGCGCCCGGTTTGGGATTCAGCTTTCGCAATTCGTTCCAGGCCGCCTGGATCGTCTCGATGGAATACCCGGTCTTGCGTTTGACGGCGGGCAGGCGGTTGTCCCGCAAGTCTTCCAGATGATCCTGGATCAGCGTCTTCTGCGCTTCGTAGTAAGGCATCTCCGGCCTCAACTGGACCAGCAGGCATTCGCGCAGATCCCGAGCGGCAATGCCGACCGGTTCCAGCGACTGGACGATTTCCAAGGCCCGCCGCGCGGCCTGCAGCGTGTCGGGCGTGGCATCGGGCGGCAACAGGTCTTCCAGACTGGTGCGAAAATAGCCGCCGTCGCCAGGATCGAGGCAAGAGATGATGCGTTCCGCGATTTCCCGGATTTCCTCATCCAACTCCAACTCGCCCAACTGCAGCAGCAGATAGTCTTGCAGCGACTGGGGACGCGATTCGATGTTGGCCATCGCGTCGTGCTTGCGATCGGACTCTTCGTCCATCCGGTTGACGGATCGCCGCGGCATCTCGTCGAAGTAGTCCGGGACTTCCCGATCCAACTCCACCAACCGCTCGAAATCGTCGACATTGTCCTGCCGTTCATCGACGACCAACTCCTTTTCCTCGACCGTCGGCTGATCGGGATTTTCTTGATCCGGGGGGCCGTCCTCGACCGAATCGGGCTCGAATTCCTGCAGTTCCAGAGCGGGATTCTCGTTCAGGGCCTGGTCGATCTTCTCCAGCAGCGCCATCGTCGGCAACTGGAGGATCTCCATGGACTGGATCATCCGGGGAGCCAGTTTCTGCACCTGCTGCAGCGTTTGTCGAGTTTCCAGACCAAGTGAAAGCCGCATGTTTTCCTAGGTGGTTGACGCTTGCGGTTCCGAAGCGAGCGGTCACTGTCGTACTAGTGTACCACTTTCCTGCCGAGATTCGAACCCTCGTGGCCCAACATTTGCGTTACCATTTCTGGCGGCCGGCCAGAGCGTCCGCCAGGACCTCTTTGTTGGTGTACTCCAAAATGCTGCCTGGAGTGACCCCGCGAGCCAGCCGAGTCACTTCGACGGAGAACTCGGACAGCAGGTTGGAAAGGTGCAAGGCCGTTCCATCGCCTTCGACCGTCGGATTGGTCGCCATGATGATTTCCTGAAAGTGGCCGTTGCGAACCCGCTCGACGAGCGGTTCGATGGTCAGCTGATCCGGCCCGATCCCGTCCAGCGGCGCAATCCGGCCCAGCAGCACGTGATACAATCCGCGAAACACGCCCGTTTGCTCCAAAGACATCAAGTCGCGGGGCTGTTCGACCACGCACAAGCGGGTCGTGTCGCGCTGCGGGTCTTGGCAGATCGTACAGATCTCGCCTTCCGACAGATTATAGCAGATTTTGCAGTACCGCACGTTGTCGCGGACGTTGCGGATGGCGTCCGCCAGCGCCAGCGCTTCGTTCTTGTGTACCCGCAGAATGTGGTAGGCCAGCCGTTCCGCCGACTTTTTGCCGATGCCCGGCAGCTTGGCGAATTCTCCGATCACGCGGGCCACGGACTCCGCAATCTGCGTCATGTTAAGACTCCGCGTCGGGCTCGCCTCCCCCTATCTGGGAGAGGGCTTCCTCCAAGCCAGGCACATCCAGATCCGAGGTCACGGACTTGAACGCTTCCAAGTGCAATTGCCGCGCTTTCACCACGGCCTGATTGACCGCGGCGGGAATCAAGTCCTCGATCATCTCCCGCTCACCGCGCGCGACCAGTTCCGGATCGATCTTGACGCGCAAGACTTCGCCCAGGCCGTTCACCTCGACTTCGACCATACCCGCCCCGGTGCTGGCGGTCGCGCGTTGGCCCTTGAGCTTCTCGTTGACGGCTTGCATCTGCTCGCCCAACTGCCGGGCTTGCCGCATGACCGACATGAAATTCCCCAGATTCTTGAACATCGGACTTCCCCGCCGCACGAGTTCAACCGTTGCGTCGCTCATCGACGCGAATCACTTCCGCGTCAAACAGCCGCTTCGCTTCCTGGACGAGCGGATGCTGATCCAGTTCCCGCATGCGTTGCTGCCGGGAAACCGCTGGAGGAGGCTTTTCGGCCCGCTGCGCCTCCGGCTCCGCCGCCACGGCAAAGTCGATGCGAATCGTCCTGCCGGCTCGCCGCGCGAGTGTCTGTTCCAGTTCGCGTTTCACATCCGGCCGCTCGCAGTACTGCTGGTTATATGCCCGTTTGAGGTGAACCACCAGCTGGTTCGGCGGTTGCACCGCCAGAGACGAATAGTCCCCGGCCATTTCCGCCTTCAGGCCGGAGATCTCCTCCAAGGTCTCGCGCCACGCCTGCCGGGCAACTTCCTCCGTCCACGCTGCCGGCGGTGCGGGAATCGCCTCGGCCGTCACATGCTCCGTCTCGCGCGGCTCTTCCCTGCCTTCCCCATGCCCCGGCAAGGCCGCCCGGCTCGGTGCTGATTCCCTCGGAGGCGAGGCGGCAGAAGCCGGCTCGGCCGGTGGTTCGCGGCGGGCACGGGACACCTGCGGGCGGACGGACGCTGGGGGTGTGCCGTCGCGCAGCTGGGCGATCAGTCCGGGCAGCGCGTCCAGGTCTTCCAGCTTGCAGATCCGCACCAAGGCGATTTCCAACAGCGTGCGGACCTGCGTGCTCTGCCGCATCCGCGTCAGGGCTTGATCCAGGATCTGCAGCGCCGCCAACGCCGTCTCCAGTCCCCAGCGCTGTCCCGCCTCGCACACCGCGGCGAAGTCCGCCGACGCGACGTGCAGCATCAGATCCTTCTGGCAACCCACCAGCGCCGCCGTAACGTCCCGCAGATAGCCCAGCAACTGCTCCGCCAACTGGCCGACGTCAACGCCTTCACGGATGGCGGCGTCCACCTGGTCCAATGCCTGCGCGGCATCGCGGGCGATCAAATGCCCGACGATCGTTTGCAGCCGGCCACCTTGGGCGGTCCCCAACATCGCGTGGACGTCGTTCTCGGTGATCCGATCCCCGGAAAACGACAGCAGCTGTTCCAGCAACGATTGGCTGTCCCGCATCGAACCGCCGGCTCGCCGAGCCAGCAACCGCAGTGCCGCATCGTCCGCCTGCACACCTTCCTCTTGGACGATGAACCGCAACCGCTCGATGATCGAATCCGTCGGCACGGGAGCGAAATCGAATCGTTGGCAGCGCGACAGCACGGTGATCGGGATCTTGTCCGCGTCGGTCGTACAAAAGATGAACTTGACGTGTTCGGGCGGCTCTTCGAGCGTCTTCAGCAACGCGTTGAAGGCTTGGACGGTCAGCATGTGGACTTCGTCAATGATGTAGATCTTGAACCGCGAACGGCTGGGACGCACATTCACGTTGGAGCGCAGTTGGCGGATCTCGTCAATCCCGCGATTGCTGGCGCCGTCGATTTCCAGCACGTCGACGTCGTCGCCCGAGGCGATGCTGGCACAGGCGTCACATTGGCCGCAGGGCGTGGGCGTCGGGCCGGAGACGCAGTTCAGGCACTTGGCGAGAATCCGGGCGGTCGAAGTCTTGCCAACTCCCCGCGCGCCGGTGAACAGATAGGCGTGGCCCACGCGGCTGGTCGTGATCGCGTTGCTCAGAGCCTGAGCAACTTGTTGCTGCCCGACCAGTTCGCCAAACGTCTTGGGCCGATAGCGACGCGCCACGACCACATACTCACGCGGCCGATGGTCCCCGTGGGCGGCCAAGTCGTCAGCGCGATGACTGGCATCGGATTGGCTCGGCATGACTCTTGCTTGCGACCCGCCTTGAGACACGAAACCGCGTCCGCCGAAGAGCACCCCCCGCACAAGAGTACACCGCTTATGGCTGCTCCTGTTACGGCCTGACCAGGTTCACGGTTCCCCCTTGCGAGGG
>Ga0116156_10002824_pt1 | contig 15539 bp, 9 predicted proteins | sample AD_UKC045_MetaG_FD_89891 | JGI IMG/M metagenome (GOLD analysis project Ga0116156, IMG submission 89891) | Active sludge microbial communities of municipal wastewater-treating anaerobic digesters from USA - AD_UKC045_MetaG | ecosystem: Engineered > Bioreactor > Anaerobic > Digestate | place: USA... | reverse complement strand
TCCTTGCTTCCGGCTTGAGTGCCGCCGCTCGTGCTTTCTCGACAATCTGTGGCCGGCGGCCTCGTGGACAGCTTTCTTCCAGAGCGAGGGCGAGTGCCTCAAGAATTGCCGTGCCGATGTGGGCCCGCGTGCCGGTGACCAGAACTGGAAGAAGATTTGGCCGCTTAACGCCCAGGCAACGAAAATCAACCGCACGTTGGAGGTCAGGCGGTAGCTTCGTGTCGTCGCTACCAAATAAGTGAGCCACGGCCAGGGCGAAGGACGATTTGCCGGTTCCGAAATCCCCGGTAAGCCGCCAAGCCCGTTGAGCGGAAAACGGAGCCAGCCCCCCCGCCAGCCGTTCGAATCCAGTCTTGGCGGACGGTGTCACAACGTAGCCGTTTAGGGCAGCCGGGTCGCTGAAGTCCCGTTCAAGGTGGGTGGAACGGACAAAACGGTTTCTGACCTGAAACAGGTCGGTCATTTGAGTCTTCAGCATGTGGCAGCCACCTCGTAGATCGCGCCGAGTGAGTTTTGGGCGTTTCTTTCTTCCCGGAAGAGCTGTTGTAGGGCCGCGGACTCGCGGTAGTGGAAGAGGCCATCCGATTCGACTGCGATGGCTTCAAGGCGACGCCGAACATCCCACTCGGAGAGTTTGAACACTTGTCCGGGACTACCGTGCCCAAATGCCACATCACGGAAAGTGAGTGTCTTCTCGGTTGGTCTGCGGTTTCTCCAATACTCGTCTAGGCAATAGATGAAAACCTCGGGGGTAACACCAGGTTTCTCATCGCGGCGAAAGGCGTAGATCGGCTCGCGTCTTCCCGACTGGTCGATCCGCCGGTCCCCAACTTGCTGGATGAGTTCAAGCTCGACCAGTGGGCAATCCAGATTGTCCTCTTGTATGTCGCCCTTTCGGCTGCGCGTCGGGACATAGGAATGAAGAAACGTGTCGAAGTGTTGCTCCAGGGTAACATCAGAAAGGGGCCGTTCCTGTTTCTCGGCTTCCTTCCGGAACGCTCGAAGAACCGAGGATCGGCTCAATTCAGGCTCTTGCCAGAAGTTGAGCAGATAGTCCCACGCGAACAAAGGATCGGTCGTTTGGCTGGAGAGGTTCCAATGAATAAGCCAGAGAGTGCGTGCGTCCTCTAGAAAAGGGTCGTGTCCCTTGCGGCCAAAGACGGCCCGTCCGAAAGGCGTAATTTCGTAGCCCCCGGCTTGCCGTGGTATTGAGATGCCGGCAGCCTGGGTCCAGAAGCGGATGGAGCGGACCATGTTCTTGCCGACGCCGAGGCGAATCATGGCGACCTCTTCATCGCCAAACATCTCAGGATCTGCAGAAATGGCGGCGAATGCCTTTGGGAGCCACGCATAACGACACGGAAACGTCTCATGACCGGAGAAACGGTAAGCCATTGCCGCTCCATTGCTTTACTCAGAGTGCAGACCAGATCCTCGTAACAGAACACCCGCCACGGCACAGCAACATTCGTAGCGTCACCACAGTTGCTCGCCATGGCCACTCAAACTTCCGCTTTGCTCGCCGGAAGCACGTACTGCCAGCCATTTTCGCGCTTTTCGGCCTGGATTTGATACCCCCGCACCTTCAGCGCGGTAACACAACGCGAGATCGTTGGGATCGAGACCCCTACTATCTGGGCCAATGCCGGCGTCGAGTACCCACCCGTTCGTATCAGATTGAGTACTTTATCTAGTCGCCGTTCTATCTCCAGGGAACGCTCAAACGGCATTTGACGAACTCCTCATGGACGGGGTGGTTACCCATACCTTCAAGGCTATTTGTCTATCACGTTGTGATAGACTTGTCAATGTCATTTTCCGTTTCTGCAAGGTGGGTAACGCTTTATGACTGGCTGACGCGTACCTGGTCTGATCGCGACCAGCGACCGCGGGGAGCGATCCGGGCGGCGCCTCAAGCACAGTCAGGAATAGCACAAGGAAGCGCCGCACCATTGCCGCGCAGAACGCCAGGTTGTCGCAGACGAATATCGACTGGCCAACGCCTCAGCCATCGAAAACAGCGTGGAAGTCTGGGCCCGCGATCCCCACTTCACCACGATGCAGAGGGTACTGAGTCGGCTGCGGTTGTTTCAGGACCCGCTTTGACGTGTCGTGGGCGTGGCCACGATCACGCGGTCGAGGGAAACGGCGTTGATGAAATCGACGACCGGCCCGCTCTCGGAACCTTCGCGCTGGCCGACGGCCTTGCAGTCCGGGCACTGGCACATCCAGTGATTGTCGTTCTGGCTGATGTCGTACACGCGCGGCGGCGGCCGGTTGCTCTTGGCGGCGTCCTCGCGGTCCTTGGCGATGTACGCCCGGAGGTTGGCCAGCACGAGCTTGCGCACCTCGGGGTGCATCAGGCAGATGCCGCCGGGGCCGCTGCCGTCCTTGGCGCCGATCCGTTTGCCCTGGGCATTCATCGACAGATACTCGGGGCGATCGGCCGGGAAATTCCGGGCGTACGCGGCGAACGTGTGACAACCGCCCGGCGAACCGTAACGCTCCTCGAAGCCGTGTTTGGCGGTGAGTCCGCCGGGGCTGGGGCTGTTGGCCATGTTCCTGGCGCTGAATGCGGCCTGCCGGGCGGGGTCGGCGTCGAACGTGGTGTAGATACTGCGGAACCAAAACGCCGGGACGGGGGTCTTTTCTGCGACGCACGCCGCCCGCGCGCGTCCGGCACCGGAGCACTGGATCCACCAGGGCTTTCTCGGTTGCTTAAGGATCGGCGAATCAATAACTGTCCAGTTCTTGTTGGCGATAATCACGCGGAGCGTGATGGCTACTTTGAAATCGCGACAGTTATTGATTCGCCGATTCTAACGCATCTTCCGCGTGATGCACATGCCCCAATGCGAGGCGTCGACGAACACGGTTTCCAAGTCGGAATTCGAGGCAATGGCTTGGAAGTAGTCCTGCATCTGGTCGGCTTGCCCGGTTGAATCATGGGCGATAATCAGACCGCCGGTGCGGACCAGCGGAAGGAGTTTCTTCAGATAGTCTGTAAAACCCTCTTTCTCGGCGTCCAGCAGCACCACGTCGAGCGGTGCGGACAGCTTGGCGATGGTTTTGTGGGCGTCACCCTCAACGAAGGTCACGATGTCTTCGACCCCCGCCCGGCGGAAGTTCTCCTTGGCCAGCGCGATTCGCTGCGGGTCGATCTCGTGCGTCGTGAGCTTCCCGCCGGTGGCCCGCAGCGCCAGGCAGAACCACATCGCCGAGTAGCCGTTCGCCGTGCCGACTTCCACGACGTGTTTGGCTTCCAGCGTCTCCGTGAACATTCTCAGCAACCGCCCGTCTTCAGGATAGACGTTCCCCATCCCCCGCGACTGATTGTCCTGCATGTCGTCCATCACCGTGACGATCCGCTTCTCGGCCTCATCCCGCGGCCGGGGATGCCGCGGGAGGAACTGCCGCGAAACCTCCTCGGCCCTGCGGGGCCGAGTTGCCTTGGGCTTCTCCGAAGTGTGCGTCGAGAGTGCCGGAACCAGCAAGGCGATCGCCAAGAATCCTCCTAGCCCGCAAGCCCACCATCGTGACCATTGCATCATCTTGCTCCTTCAGTTGTGGTTTAAGACGATGACAGCAAAGTCTAGACTGGGAAGAATATGGTGTAAAGAACTTCTTGTGGGCGGTGATTCAAACAAGCATCAACAAGGAAACCTGGCCATGAAACCTTACTGCTTCAACCTGCTGATCGTCGTACTCGTCGCCGTCTTGTTGGCCGGGTCGGAAATCGTCGTCGGCCAGCAACTGCACTACCACGTCGAGCGTGCCGTGTTTCCGTGTTCGGGCCTGAATCGCGGGCTGGCGTTCGACGGCCAGCGTTTCTGGGTGGGGGAATTCGGCGGCTGGGTCCGCTGCTACGATCGCGACGGGCGGCGAGTGCCCGAGCGCGATCTCGGCGGAGGCACGGTCCAGTACCTGGGACACGGCGTGGCCGTCGGCGACGGGTTCCTTGCCACCGGCGCGCGCGATTTCGTCGCCCTGCTGCCTGTTGATGGCGGGCCGATGCGCCGCATCACTCCGCCTGTCAAAGGCGCTGTGTGCGCGGTGGCCTGCACGGGCAAGACTCTCTGGTGCATGAACTACCAGTCGCCGGAGATCTACGAAATGGATTTCGAGGGCCGGCTGCTGCGCCGGTTCACCACGACGCAGCAGTCGTCCCCTAATTCGTGCGACATTGCCGTTGACCGTGACGGCCACCTGTATGTCATCGCCAGCGTGAACCAGGAGAATCCGTCCGTTCTGGAGTACGACCCCGAGGGCCGCCTGATCCGCACTCATCGGTTGGCCACCGGCGCCACGGCCGTGGCGATCGATCCGAAGGACCCCAACAAAGCGCTGTACACGGTCTCGTTCCAGGGCCAGCCGATCGTCTATGGGTATGGTTTGAGCGACAAGGAGCCACCATCCAGCGGGTTGCCAAAGCTGCCCCGCCGCCGGCGCTATCAGCCGGATGGAACCGATTTTGTGATCACCAACGGCGAGCGTCGTTTCAATCGGCCGCTGTATGGCAGCAACACGGCGTTCTACGTCCACGGGGGCGATTTGCCCGAGTTCCTGCTGTCGCTGCCGGGCAAGGGTGGGACGTTGCGGCTGGGGCTGGCGACGGCCGAAGCGGCCCAGTGGCTGCCGGAGGCGGACCAGGTTGTGGCTCGCTATCGCGGCGGAGCCATGCGTTACGAAATCCGCGACGCCTTGCTCGATAACGGCCGCATCGAATTGGACGTGGTGCCGATGGGCGAAGCCGAAGGCGTGCTGCTGCGAATTCGGACGTCGGACGACTCGTCTCGCGTGGACCTTGTCTGGGCGTTCGGCGGGGCCTCGGGATTCAACCAGTTGAACCTCGACACGTGCGGTTACTGTCCTGAATCCGTCTGCCTGCTGAAGCCCGCAGACTGCGCCGACAACCGGTTCACGCTGACCGAGTCGGGCTTCGAGCTGTTGGCGCCTTGCCATCAGTCGCGGCCGGTGGCCGGCACGGTGCCGCCGGATTCCAAATTGAAGATTGCCAACGCCGACAAGCTCGATTCACCGCGGGACCTGTTGGCATCCGAGGCGGGGCCGCGGCCGATTCTGGTGGGCCGCCGGGCGATGCAGCCGGGCCAGCCGCTGTTCCTGGCGCTGCAGTGGTTGCGGCCGAGTGACACGGCCCTGACGCCGGACGCCCTGCCGGCGGCGTTCGAGGCGGCGGAAAAGTACCGGCAACAGGTGGTCCAACGAGTGCGGGTCCGCGCTCCGGAGCCGCTCTTGGAAGCAGCCGCGGCCGCGATCTGCTCCGCCGGCGACGGGCTGTGGGATCCGCCCACCTATTCGCACGGCGGCGTCCGCTGGCATTTCCCGTATCTGGGTTGGCGCGGGGCGTACATCGCCAGCAACTTCGGCTGGCACGACCGGGCCCGCACGCATTTTCGCGCGTTCGCCCAGGTGCAGCTGAAGGAGCCGGCCACGGCCAAGCCGCACGCCGACCCCGAACGCGACCTGGCTCGACAAGCGGCCGATTCCGTCTTGTACAGCCGCGGTTACATCCCCGTGCACCCGACGAAGGACGCCCGCGGCGGCTACGACATGCAGCAGGTGTACATCGACCAGCTCCTATGGCACTTGCTGTGGACGGGCGACCTCGAATTCGCTCGAGAAATGTGGCTCACGATCGTAGACCATCTGGACTGGGAGCGGCGCTGCTTCGATCCCGACGGCGACGGCCTGTACGAAAACTTTGCCAATACGCTGATCAGCGACGCGCACCACTACAGCGGCGGCGCGTGTACGCAGGCGTCGGCCTACAACTACCGCGCGTTTCGGATGGCCGCCCGGCTGGCCCGGCTGATCGGCAAAGAAGCGGAACCGTTCGACCGCGAGGCCGACAAGATCCACGAGGCCATGAATCGCGTGCTCTGGATGCCGCACCGCGGCTGGTACGCCGAGTACCGGGACCTGTTGGGGCTGCAGCGGCTGCACCCCAGCGCGGAATTGCCGTCGATCTACCATCCGATCGACTCCGACGTGCCGGATCCGTTTCAAGCCTGGCAGATGCTCCGCTACGTGGACACGCAAATCGAGCACGTGCCGATCGAAGGCGACGCGATGACGATTTGGACCTCGAATTGGGTGCCCTGGATTTGGAGCGTGCGGGACATTCTGGGCAGCGAAGTGGCCCACACGGCCTTGGCCAATTGGCAAGTCGGACGGCGCGGCAAGGCGTGGCAGCTGTATCGCGGGGCGCTGCTGGATGCGATGCTCTACAGCAGCGTGCCCGGCGCGTGTCAGGGGACTTCGATCCACAGCGGGCGGAACGCGGGTGTGGCCAGCGATTTTTCCTGTTCGGTGGGCATGTTCGGGCGCACGTTGGTCGAGGGCCTGTTTGGCATCACGCCCGACGCCTTGGCCGGCGAGTTGGTGATCCGGCCTGGACTGCCCGCGGAGTGGAACGCGGCGTCGATTGACACGCCCGACGTCGGCTATACCTACGCCTACAGCGACGGCGTGGAATCGTTCGACGTTCGTTCCCGCTTCGGCCGTCCGATGCGGCTGCGGCTCCAAGTGCCGGCCCGGGCGGCCGGCGTGGCGTCCGTCACCTCGGGCGGCCAGCCGGCCGAGTGGAAGTGCGTGCCGCGGGTAGGCGAGCCGGCGATCGAGATCGCCGTGCCCGAGGCCGACGGTGCCCAGGTGCGGATCCGCTGGCAGGGCGACAAGCCGGCCACGGTCCAATGCCCGGCGATCGTCGGCTCGGGCGAACCGTTCACCATCGGCGTCGGCCCGGCCCAACTGGAGGAAGTCAAAGACCCGCAGGGGGCCCTGAAAGACATCAAGCAAGAGGCCGCGTCCTTGCGGGCAACGGCGACGGGCCGCTTAGGGCATCGGACCGTCTTCGCCCGCGTCCGGCAGGGATCGTTTTCCTGGTGGCTGCCTGCAATGTTCGAAATCCGCCCGCCGCTGGAAATCTCGGACGCGACGGTCGATCGGACCGCGGGTCAAGTCTGTTTCACGCTTCGCAACCACACCGATCGGGCCATCTCTGGGCCGATGCAGGCGGTGTGCGCAACGGCGCGCCAGAAGCTGCCGCTGCAACTGGCAGCCCGATCGCAGGCGGCCTTGCGATTGCCAGCGTCGAACCTCGTGCCCGGTACGAACCCGATTGCCCTGGATCTCGGCGATGGCCAGACGGTCTGCGGGGCCGTCGTCGATTGGCACCCGCCCGAAGAAAAGCAGCCGCTGTCCTTCGAGTGCCTCGACCTGAAGCCGGCGTTCAACGACCGGGTTACCCAGATCTTCAAAAACGAATACCGTTCTCCGCGGTCGCCTTATTGCTCGTTGCAGATGCCGCTGCACGGCTTCGGCGATTGGTGCTACGGCGGCCGGGTGCCGGAGCCCAAGATCGACGATGCGTTGTTGCGCCAAGCGGCGGGCCCGCAAGGCCGGTTCACCAGTCCGCAGGGTATCCCTTTGGCAACGCCCGGACCAGGCCAGGAGCCGAACGTCGTGTTCACCTCGCAGTGGGACAACTACCCGAACGAAGCCGCGATTGTCTTGGCGGGCCGCGCCAGCCACGCCTGGTTCCTGGTGGCCGGCTCGACGCATCCGATGCACTCGCAGTTGGACAACGGCGAGATCGTGATCGCGTACGAGGACGGCGGCTCGCAGCGTCTGCCGCTGCACAATCCGACGACCTGGTGGCCGATCGAACGCGACTACCAATTGGAAATCGACGGGTTTTGCATTCCCGGCCCTCATCCGCCGCGGATCGACTTGGGCGCGGGACGTGCCACGCTCCTGGACCTGCCGTTGGAAGCGGACCGGCCGTTGAAATCGCTCACCGTCCGCTGCCTGGCCAACGAAGTGGTCGTGGGCCTGATGTCGGCCACGCTCTTGCGGCCTGACAGCCAGCGGGCGGTGCCCATTGAGCGATGAACTTAACCGGCTTCGCCGAGATGAAAACCCTAATTCAGACACGCGGGGTTCGGAACAGTGCTACAGAAAAAGCGGAGCAAGGCTGACAGAAAGATGGGGTGACAGAAAAATGACATGAGAGGACGGATAGGGGAGCCAGTTCTGGATTACGTTCGCGAATGCGAATTCTTCGTTTCTTCATTTTTCTGTCACCTCATTTTTCTGTCAGCGGTTCCGAGTCTTTCTGCATGAACGGGGAAGTTGTTTCGATCCGCGTTGCGACAGGGGTAAGCACCGTTCGAGAAACAACTGTCAGATTACACGTGAGCGGCAAGGCGCTAGCCGCCGGTATTGCCGCCGATCCGGAACCGGTGGCTAGCGCCATTCCGCTCACTCATTTCTCGAACGGTGCTAAGAGGAGACGCGGGAGAAGGGCTCGAAACCCAGACCGGTTTCCCGTTCGCGTTTATGAAAAAATGCGGCAAATCTGCCTGGACGGTATACCCCAACCCGCTCGCCTCGATAATATATTGATGACCATTGACGCGCAAAACAAACGGGACAGATGCCCCTCTTTGTGCGTTGATCGAATGCGGACGAGCAAAGCCGCCTTCCGGAGGGGTCCTGCCTCGTTTTCCTCCCCATGCCGCCAGGAAATTCACGCTCATGACAAACCGTCACACCCTAAACTGGCTGTGCCTGATCCTGGCCGGCATCGGTTGTGGCCGGCCGGGATGGTCCGCGGAAACCGTTCCTTCCGGCGAAAAGATCTACCAGACCCAGTGCGCCGCTTGCCACGGAAAGCAGGGCGAGGGTTCGGACGAGTACGAGCGAGAATTGCACGGAGATCTCTCGGTTGCCCAACTCGCGGTGTTGATTGGCAAAACGATGCCGCTTGACGATCCGGGTTCCTTGAGTGCCGATGAATCGAAGGCGGTCGCTGAGTACGTACACGGCACATTCTATTCTGCGGTCGCCCGCGCGCGGACCAAGCCGCCGCGCATCGAACTGGCCCGGCTCACGGTCAACCAGTATCGCCGATCGCTCACGGACCTGGTCGCCAGCTTCCGCGAGCCCGTGTCATGGGGTGAGGACCGCGGCCTTCGGGCGAGCTACTATCGGGGGCGCCGGCCTGGAGCGGATCGCGATCGGGCGTTGCAGCGCATCGACGCGCACATCGACTTTGATTTTGGCACGCAAGCCCCGTTGGCTGAAATCACGGACGCGCGCCGGTTTTCGATCCGTTGGGAAGGCGCGGTCTACGCTCCGGAGACGGGCCACTACGACTTCGTCATCCGAACGGACAATGCCGCTCGGCTGTGGATCAATGACAAGAGCACTCCCTTGATCGACGCTTGGGTGAAATCCGGCGATGATACCGAGTACAAGTCCCGGATCTTCTTGTTGAAGGGAACGCTCTATTCGTTGCGGCTCGAGTTCACCAAAGCGAATCAGGGAGTGGACGATTCCAAGAAGGACCTTCCGCCGGCCAAAGCTTCGATCGCGCTTCTCTGGAAGCGGCCTCACGGAGCGGTCGAGGTCATTCCCCATCGGCACCTGTCGCCTCGTTCCGCTCCCGAAGCGTTCATTTGCACGACGCCTTTTCCGCCCGACGACCGCAGTTTCGGCTGGGAGCGAGGCACCTCCGTCTCGAAAGCATGGGAGCAAGCGACCACGAGTGGCGCGATCGAAGCGGCAGGATACATCAGCGATCGGGTGCATGAACTCGCGGGCACCAACGACAACGATCCCAATCGAGCCAAGAAGATCCAAGAATTCTGCGAGAAGTTTGCAGAGTGTGCGTTCCGCAAACCGCTCGCGGACGATCAGAAGCAGTTTTTCGTCTCACGTCACTTCGACAATGTTGACGTTGAAACGGCCGTCAAACGCGTCGTTCTCCTGGTCCTCAAATCGCCCCGATTTCTATTTCGCGAGGTTGGTGAGGGGGGCGCCCCGTTCGATGTGGCTGCGAGGCTTTCCTTCGGCCTGTGGGACTCCCTACCCGACCCTGAGCTGTTTCTGGCAGCCGCGGAGAATCGGCTGCAGACAAAAGATCAGGTTGCGAAACAGGCGGAACGAATGCTGTGGGATCTGCGCGCGAAAGCCAAACTGCACCACTTTCTGCTGACGTGGCTGAAATGCGATCTGGAACGCGAACTGAGCAAGGACACGGAGGTTTTCCCCGGATTTGACGAGACGATGATCTCCGATTTGAGAGTCTCGCTGGAGATCTTCCTGGATGATGTACTCGGTTCCAAGGAGGCCGATTTCCGCAGACTGCTGCTCGAACAGGACGTCTTCGTGAACGATCGGTTGGCGGATTTCTACGGTGCAGAAGTCGCTGCGGACAGCGGGTTTTCGAAAGTCACGCTGGACGATGGAAAGCGGGCCGGCGTGTTGACACACCCTTACGTGATGGCGAGTTTGGCAGACCGGCAGCACACGTCACCGATTCACCGAGGCGTGTTGTTGGCGCGAGGGATGCTCGGGGTCGCACTGCGGCCACCACCCGTTGCCGTGGCACCTCTCGCCGCCGACCTGCACCCCGGCCTCACGACAAGAGAACGAGTGACGTTGCAGACCCAACCGGCGAATTGCATGACGTGCCATGGGATCATCAATCCTCTGGGTTTTACCCTCGAGCGGTTTGATGCCGTGGGTCGGATTCGCGATCAGGATCGTGGAAAACCCATCAACGATACGGGCAGTTATCAGACCCGGAACGGAGAAACGGTAACGATCGCCGGCGCTCGCGGATTGGCCGAGATGCTCTCTGCCAGCGACGAGGTTCACAGCGCTTTTTGCGAACAACTGTTCCATCACCTGGTACAGCAACCGGTCCGTGCTTACGGCTCGACGACACTCGATGATCTGAAGAAGACCTTTACGTCACGCGGCATGAATATTCGCACCCTCGCCATCGAGATCATGGCCAGCTCGGCACTCGTTGGCAACGCGTCGTAATCTCGCGCGCGTTCAACGGAGAGTGCCTTCCAGGAGAATTCTCATGACCTTCGCCAATAACCGTCGCGACTTCCTGAAAAACCTTGGTCTCAGTGCGGCCAGCATTCCTTTCCTGCTGAATCTCCCCAGCCTCGGTTTTGCCAATCAGACAACGAGAAAGAAACGGCTGGTCGTCATGTTCAGTCCGAATGGGATCGTTCCCAGCACCTTCTGGCCGGAAAAGGAGGGTACGGACTTTGATCTCAAGGAAACCCTCACGCCTCTTGCCCCCGTGAAAGGCCGCACACTGGTACTTCACGGCGTTTGCGACCGCGTCCGGGGCGACGGCGATGCCCACATGCGTGGCATGGGCTGCCTGCTGACGGGAATTGAGTTGTTCCCAGGCAATATCCAAGGCGGTTCGCACACGCCCGCAGGTTGGGCAAGTGGAATCTCGATCGATCAGGAGATCAAGGATTGGCTGCAGAAGAATGAGGCGACGCAAACGCGATTTGGATCGCTCGAGTTCGGTGTGATGGTGCCCGACCGCGCAGATACCTGGACGCGCATGGTCTACGCAGGAGCGAACAAGCCGCTTGCGCCGATCGACAATCCCTATCAGATGTTCGACAAGCTGTACGGGCAGTTGCAGGATCGCGAGGCGCTGGCGAGTATTCTGGATGATCTGGTCGATGACTTTGCCAAAGTGCGTTCGTCGTTGAGTACCGAGGACCGGCAACTGCTCGACGAAACAACGACGTTCGTCCGTCAGATGGAACAGGAGCTTCAGCAGGCGAAAGAGACCCGTGTCGCACACCCCATGCCGGATCTCGATCCAGCCGTCGAAGAGACCAACGACAACATGCCGGCGATCAGCCGCATGCAAATCGACTTGATGGTGAACAGTTTCCTCAACGATTTCGCCCGCATCGCCTCGCTGCAATACACCAATTCGGTTGGCGAAGCCAAGATGCGGTGGCTCGGCGTCGAAGAGGGGCAACACAGCCTCTCACACGAGCCGGATTCCAACCAGGAAGCTCAAGAAAAGCTGACCAAGATCAACCGCTGGTATTGCGAACAGCTTGCGTATCTCGCGAAACGGCTGGCCGAGACACCGGAACCGGGCGGACCAGGCAGCCTGTTGGACAACACCCTCATCGTCTGGACCAACGAACTGGGCAAAGGTAATTCGCACACGCTGGACAACATCCCCTTCGTGCTGGTTGGCAACGGCCTGGATTTCCAAATGGGCAGGTCTCTCAAGTTCGGAAGGACACCGCACAATCGGCTGCTGTTGTCGTTGGCTCACGGTTTCGGGCACGTGATCAAGACGTTTGGCAATCCCGACTTCTGTGGTGACGTACCATTGAGCCTGAGCTGACGAGCCGATTCATGCTCCGGCTATGGCAACGCGGATCGGAATAACTTCCCAGTTCATGCAGAAAGATCTGGATCCGCTGACAGAAAAATGGGGTGACAGAAAGATAAAGAAACGGAGAATTCGCATTCGCGAACGTAAACCAGAACTTCGTCCTCTCAGGTCATTTTTCTGTCACCCCGTCTTTCTGTCAGCCTTGCTCCGCTTTTTCTGTGCGCTCGACACTCCAGTGGCTTATCTGTCAGCAGACCGTCGACACCTGCGACCGCAGCGTGTCTCCACGATTCCGGATTGCGACGCGATTCGCTACAAACCGCCGGGATCTTTCTGCCGATCGTGGTCGGCTACGGCCTGCTGGGCGTGTGGCTCTTGTTGGGCTGGCGTCGGTCTCGTTTTGTGCAGGCGTTGATGCTCATCCCCACGTTATCGCTTTTGATTCCGTTCTTCAGCAGCACCGACGACCATTTGCTTCGGCTGGCTCGGCGACTGGGATGCAACAGCGACGTGGCCATCTTGCTAGTGAAAAGCCTTCCCCTGTGGCTTGGCATGGCGGCCTACGCTATCGTGGCTTGGGGAATATGGCGGCAGAAACGCTTTTCAGCACCATCTCACCACACTGAGAAGAGACCATGACATCGAACGCTTCCGGCTTCTCCCAAGAGCAACGGGAACTCTGGGATCGTGTCACGGATCTGTGGGCTTTGTCGCAAACCCGCGATCAGCAGAAGATCGAATCTGCTCTTCATCCAAACTACGTCGGCTGGGACATGAATGCCCCGTCGCCACACGACCGTGTCGCCGCGGTCCTTTCTGTATCGGGCGACTCTCCGCAACTAGAGCAATACGTGCTGCAACCCCGCAGCGTTCAGGTTTACGATCAGCGGGTCGGCGTTGTCCACTACTCCTACGCGGCAACGGTCGTGCCTCGAAATGCCGACCCGATCAAAGTCACCGGGAAATGGACCGAAGTCTACCTCAAGCAAGACGATGTGTGGGTCATGATCGCTGTCAGCGGCAGACCTGACACACGACAAGTCGTGCCGACGCAGCAGGAGCCCCTCCCTGCTGACCCGTAACCGGTCCCGGACGCTGCGTTCGGCGGGCGAATTTTGAAGGCGCAACCCATTGGCGGAGGAATTTCATGATGCGAAAACTTGTCACGATCTACTGGCTGGCGGCCGCTTGCGTTTTCTGGATTGGCCGATGTGCCGAATCGGCCGCCGCGGATTCTGAATTGGTTTCACAGATCCGGTCCGCCCCTCGGTTGCAGACCGAGGACTTGTGCGAGCCGGTTAAGAGTGTGCGGGAAGGGATGCTGCTGTTGGCGCCGAACCCGGACGGCGAGACATGGGACCTGCTGCAGATCTACTTTCCGCAGTACGGCGGGCCGAACACGATCGTCGCGATCGACCTGGGCAGCGGCGAAGTGAAACAGGTCCAGACCGAGCGGGGCTGGAATTTCCACCTCTGTCCCAGCGTGGTCGCGCCCAACGGCAAGCTGTTCATTTCCATCCTCAACTCGCGCCTGCAGCAGAAGATCTGCATCTACGATCCGGCCACGAACGAACTGACGCTGGATGCCGTGGCCATGCCGGAGGAGGTGCTCGGCGAGACGCACCCGCTGGTCCTGGGCACGGACGGCAAGCTCTACGCGATCGGCCAGCATCCCAGCCGCACGGCGACCGCAGCCCAGATCGATCCGGACACGCTCAAGGTGACCAGCTACGGACCGATCGGACCGAGCCACGAGCCGAATTCGTGCTGGGGATACTCCGGCGCGGCGGACGACCGGTTCGTGTACATCGCCAGCGGCAAGATTCCCTGGTACCTGGTGGCCTACGACCGGCAGACGGGCGCGTCGAAGACGCTGGTCGAGACCGCCACGGTCGGCGGTTATGTCGGCGTAAGCCAGCGCGCCGACGGCTGCGTCGGCAGCGCGTCCGGGATCGTCAACACGGGTGGCGTAAAGCAGAACTACTGGCTGCACGAAGGCCGGGCGATCCCCGTCGAGAGTCCGCAGCAGGCGCCGCCTTGGCCGGCGCGCGAAGCTCGCACTGAGGGGCCGGCGCGGCCGGAGGTCAACATGGGACTGGCGGTACCCGACATCGAAGGCTGGGCGGAGATCTGGGTGCGGACGGCCGAGGCGAAAGCGGCGGTTCCGGCTGGCACGCCGCCCGACGCGCCGCCCGAACAACTCGGCTGGCGGCGGTTTCGCTTCCAGGTTCCCCTGTATCCCCACAGCATCTACCGGCTGATCGAACTGCCAGACGGCCGGCTGTTTGGCACCGCCGGCGCTTACGAAGGCAACTTTGTGTACGACCCTCGGACCGGCGCTCACCAGCACCTGGGCAAGATTCAACTCAGCCACTACGCCACGGCGCTGTCCGGCGGCAAGATCTACATGAGCGGCTATCCGAGTTCGCCGTTGTACGTGTACGATCCCGCGCAGCCCTGGACGGCGGGGACGTTCGTGCGGGGACGCGTCATCCAGGACGACCATCCGGAGGCCAATCCGCGGATGCTGCTGCGGATGGGCGAGAAGCGGCTGGCGGGCACGCACAAGATGTATGCCGCGGCGACCGGGGCCGGCGGCAAAGTCTACTTCGGCGGCACCTGGGTCCGCGACGGTGCCTGCGGAGGCATCGCCTGGTACGATCCGCAGACCGGCCAGGCGCAAGGGATGTGGGAGCCGCTGAGCAACTATCAAGTGACTCACATGGCCGCCGCGGACGAAGGGCGGATCGTGGTCATCTCGACGCGCCGCGTCGATGACTCGGTGCTCGGCAAACCGAAGCCCGAGCAGGGCGCCCTCTGGCTGCTGGACACACGGACAGGGCAATTGACCGGCAAGTTCGAGCCGGTGCCATTGGCCAAGGGCAGTGGCCCGATCGTCGCCGTGGGCGACAGCCGAGTCGTCGGCTGGACGGAGAATCCGCAGGACGCCAAGGCCAGCATCCTGTACGCCGTGGACGTCAAGGAGCCACGGCTGTTGTATCGCCATGACATACCGTTCCCGCTGCCGGTGGCCATCGGCTCCAACCAGCAGGAGTCGTGGGATTTCCGCCTCGGCCCCGATGGCCGGGTTTGGACCTTCATCGACGGTGTCCTGGTCCAGATCGAGCCCACGGACGGCACGATCCAAGTGGTCGGCCGCCCCAGCGGTCCCGGCCGCCTCGCCTTTGTCGGCGACCGGATTTACATCGGCGGCACTACGGCCGTCCGCCGGATCAAGCGGGAATGAAGTGCCTTTTGGAACTCGAAGATACAGACCAGGGCGAACTTGGCGGTCTGGAGAATGGCGGCTGATTGACATCCTCAGCCGCGC
>Ga0116156_10002823_pt1 | contig 15551 bp, 7 predicted proteins | sample AD_UKC045_MetaG_FD_89891 | JGI IMG/M metagenome (GOLD analysis project Ga0116156, IMG submission 89891) | Active sludge microbial communities of municipal wastewater-treating anaerobic digesters from USA - AD_UKC045_MetaG | ecosystem: Engineered > Bioreactor > Anaerobic > Digestate | place: USA... | reverse complement strand
GTTTTTGCGAAGGGCAGGGCTGCGACTGATCCCGAACTTGTGACTGATGGCGGGCTCCTCAAAAAGACGCTGGACTATGTTTGCCAGGCCCGTGGCAGCGGGGGCCTCCGGGTCAACTACGCCTGCGAGGGGTATCTCGGACCGTACGAGTACGAGGCGCGCGATGGCTTTTACAACTGCCGTGCCGGGACAAATATCGCTTCGGTCCTGGCTGATGGCTCGATCTCGGCCTGCCCCTCGTTGCGGGGGGATTTTATCCAGGGAAATATGTATCGTGACGATTTTGTGGATGTCTGGAATACACGATATCAGAATATGCGGGAACGTTCCTGGCTCAGGACCGGGATCTGTCGCGAGTGTTCAAGCTGGAAGTGGTGTGAGGGTAATGCCCTCCATCTCCGTGATGATGCAGGACATCTTGCCCGTTGTCATCTCGCACTCCTTGAAGAGGCTGAGGGTACAGGGACAAGTTGCAGATAGAACGGCTTGTGGTGCATGCTTTCCTGTTTCATGGGGAACAGCCTCAGGCCCGATGATGGGAGACTGTCATGAAAGTGTTTTCATGCGCTTTTGGAATCCTCGTTGCATTGCTCGTTCCCGCCATCTCCCGGGGGATCACACTCGATACGGTCTGGAAGGCCACTGATCGCTACTGGAAGGTCTGGGAGAAGGACAGCGATCATGCGCATGCCAGAGCGATCCTCCCGATTCTCGAACAGGCCTGTCGTGAGTATCCTGACAAGGCAGATTTTTTTTCAACACGGATCTTTGTCCTGACACAGCTCAAGCGGGACGATGAAGCGATTCGTCTTGGAGGAGACTCGTATACCAGATTCCCGAAACACCGGTGGGTTCGTGAGCACTATAAAAACGCCCTGACCTCCGCTGGCTGGCGTGCTGTGGATGCCGGTCTCAAGGACAAGGCCGCTGTCTGGTTTGCCCTGGCATGGCGACACTGGCCCGACGATCCGGATGTTGTCAATGCGTGGGGTTTTTCCCTGTATGATCATCATAATCGTCCCGCCGATGCGATTGCGATTCTTGAACCGGCCTTGCGCCGTCATCCCGATCATCGCTGGCTGCCCCAGACCCTGGCCTGGTCCTGGTACAAGCACGGAGACCAGCTTTTTGCGGCAGGACAGACCAACGCCGCATCCGCCGCCTGGGACAATTTTTGGAAGACGATCGGTCCGGACAATCAGCATGCCCATCTCAACTATCTTTGGAAACTCCACGCACTGGGCCGTTATCAGGATGCGCAGCCCGTGATTGCGGATGCCCTCAAACGCACGGGCATGACCGATGAACTCTACCGCTGCATCTACTGGCTGACATCAGGGCAGATCGACCGGCTGCGCAAGGCCAGACCAGCCATGCAGGGACGTGAGGATGTGTTCACCATGTACAAAAAGCTCTACCTGCATGCCGCCAGTCGGGATCGGGAGTGGAAGAACGGGATAACCTATCGTCACCTGACCGTCATGAAGGCCTATCACGAACTCAACCAGGATCATGATTCGATCTGTCCGTACTGGAGAACCTATGCTCCGAAAGAACGGGTGGCTGCGCAGAACATCCTTGCTGCTCTTGAACGTATCCTTCCCCCCGATTTTGAAATCGTTGTCCGAAATTTCAGAGCGCAGGTTCTCTATCGGCAGGAACGTTTTGCAGAGACTGCCCGCGAAATGACGGCGCTCTCACTTGCGGCCTTCCGTTTGCCATGGGCTGGCACACAGGGATATGCACAGCCTCTTGTGTTGCCATTTCCGGTTCGCGGGATCTGCCGGGTTACCAGTCGGCACAGCCAGCGGTACATCACGCACATGGGCCTCAACCGGGAGTGCTACGATATCTGGGGAACGGATACCGCCGGTCGCTGGGTGGCCGATGGCGCCGACCGGACCCGGAATGAATCCTGGTACGGCTTCGGCCGGGAGATCATCGCCGTGGTGGACGGGGTGGTCGAGACCGCAGTCGGGCAGCATCCCGATGATCCGCCGGATTCAACCGTGCTTGGCCCGAGCGGAAATTACGTGGTGATCGCTGACAGCGCCGGGCGCAAGTACAATTACTATCACCTCAAGCAGCACTCGGTCCGGGTCCGGGTCGGGCAGAAGGTGCGACGAGGCGAGGTAATCGCCCTGCTGGGAAATTCGTCGTCCACCTCGGCCCATCTCCATTTCGGTGTCTATTCGCCGGACTGGCTGGTCAGCCTGCCTGTCTTTTTCGAGCGCTACCACGTGATCAAAGACGGGATGCGCCGCCTGGTTGTCCGGGGCCAGCCCGCCGGCCACGGGTCGGATGACATCGTCGAGTAGCGTGTGGATTGAATACCCGCGCTGAGGCAGCGCACATGCCTCATCTGAAAACCGCGTTGACAATCTCCGGACGACTGGAGTATCCTGAGCCAATGCAGGAGAACCTCTACAAGGATTTGCTTGATGCGGCCCCCTGGGCCTGGGCTCGCCATCGATTCGTCCGTGACGGGGCGGGAGCCGCCAGCGATTACGTTTTCCTTGAGGTCAACCGGACATTTTGCGAGATGACAGGCTTTGTCCGGGATGCGATCATCGATCGGCCCGTCAGTCAGGTGATTCCCGGAATCCGTACGGGCGGATTTGACTGGGTTGCCCATTATGACGGTATTGTCCGCAGCGGACAGCCGGTGGAGTTTGAGCAGTATGTCCAGGCACTTGATAAATGGTTTCGCGTCAAGGTCCTGCCCGGCGAGGATGACACGTTTACCACGTTTTTTGTGGACATCACCCGCGAACATGCCCGCATTGACGAACTGGACCGCTTCTTTTCGGTCAATCTCGATCTCCTCTGCATAGCTGACCTCGAAGGGAATTTTATCAAGATCAACGCAGCCTGGGAGGACATCCTCGGCTACACGGTCGGCGAACTCACGGGCAAACGCTTTCTTGACTTTGTCCATCCCGATGACATGGCGGCTACTCTGGATGCCATGTCAACGCTGGCCGGTCAAAACGATGTCCTCAATTTCACAAACCGTTACCGCTGTCGTGACGGGAGCTGGCGCTGGATCGAATGGCGCTCCCATCCCCATGGCAAGCTGATCTACGCGGCTGCCCGCGATATTACCGAGCGTGTCAGCAAACAGGCCCTGATCGAATCCCTTTCCCGGCAGTACGAGCTGGTTTTTGACGGGACCCTCGATGCGATTTTTCTGGTACAATGTTGCGAAGACGGTGCCTGGCGCTATGTCCGGACAAATCGCGCCCATCAAAACGATACCGGAATTGACGGGGCGACCATCAATGGAAAAACTCCGCAAGAACTCCTTGGCGATGCATTGGGAAACGCGGTTGCAGCCAGCTACGATCGCTGCCTGGCCGGGAACAGGCCTGTCACGTACGAGGAGAGTCCGGTTCTTCCGGCCGGCCAGCGGACTTGGCTCACGACGCTCACCCCGGCCTGTTCCAGTGATGGGACCCGCTATCTGATCGGCTCTTCGATCGACATCACCGAGCGGAAAAATATCGAGGGCCGGCTGAAAGAGCAGACGGCGCTTCTTGAGGGTCTCCTTGATTCCATACCTGATATCGTTTTCTTCAAGGATCTTGAGGGAACGTATCTGGGGTGCAATACACTTTTTTGCGAGCTCGTGGGCCGACACCGGAGTGATGTCATCGGATATACGGACTACGATTTTTTCCCCCGCGAGGATGCAGAAGGATTCAGACGGCATGATGTCCTGATACAGGAGAGCGGCGAGGAGTGCAGTACCGAGGAGTGGCTGGTTTTCCCCGAGGGAAAAAGGATTCTCTTTGACATGCTTAAAGCTCCCTTGCGGGATGTGGCCGGCAGGACTATCGGACTTCTCGGCGTCGGACGTGATATCACGGACCGCAAACGGATCGAGGCCGAGCTGGTGCGCGAGAAGGAGCGGGTCGACAACGTCATCGAGGGCACCAACATCGGAACCTGGGAGTGGAATGTCCAGACCGGCGAGACGGTGTTCAACGAGCGCTGGGCGGCCATCGTCGGGTACACCCTCGATGATCTCGCTCCCGTTTCCATCAAGACCTGGAGCGATCTTGTTCATCCCGAAGACAGCATGCGTTCCCAAAAGGAACTGGAACGGGTTTTTTCACAACAGTTGGAGTTTTACGATTGCGAGTGCCGCATGCGGCACCGGGAAGGGCACTGGGTCTGGGTACATGACAGGGGGAAGGTGCTGCGCTGGACCGACGACGGCCGGCCACTGATCATGTACGGCACACACATGGATATCAGCCTGCGCAAGGAGGCCGAGGCGGCCATGCTCGATGCACGCAGGCTGGCCGAAGAGGCATCCCAGGCCAAGAGCCGGTTTTTGGCCAACATGAGCCACGAGATCCGGACGCCGCTCAACGGCGTGATCGGGTTTGCCGATCTCATGTCCCGGACCAGGCTCGATCCGTTGCAGGATCAGTACATGAAAAACATTGTCCACTCGGCCAACTCGTTGATGGATCTGATCAACGACATACTCGATTTTTCAAAAATCGAAGCCGGTCGGATGGAACTTGATCCCGAGATGATCTCCGTATCGGGCCTGTGCGAAGATACTGCCGATTTTGTCAAGCTGGCGGCACACTCCAAAGGGCTTGAGCTGGTTCTCCTGATCGATCCGCTGCTCCCCGGACAAATCCTTGTCGATCCGGTCCGCTTGCGCCAGATTCTGGTCAACCTGCTGGGCAACGCCGTCAAGTTTACCGAGAGGGGGGCGGTTACTCTTGAGGCCGGGCTCGTGGCCCGGGAGGGTGACAGTGTCAGGGTCCGCTTTTCGGTGCAGGATACGGGTATCGGCATCAGTGAGGAGCAGCGGAAAAAGCTCTTTACCTCATTCAGCCAGGCAGATCCTTCAACAACCAGAAAATACGGAGGGACCGGTCTTGGGCTGGCCATCTCCCAGCGTCTGCTCGAAAAAATGGGCTCCGGCCTCAGCCTCGAGAGCTCGCCCGGTCAGGGCAGCCGTTTTTCCTTCGAGCTGGTGACCGGATCGGACGGGAAGACCCTGCCGCCCGTCACAGGTGCTGAGGGGGTTCGACTCATCCTCGTGACCCATCAGGCAGAGGTCAGGCAGGGCGTGCGTTCGATGTTGGCCGGTTCTGGCGTGCACCTTGTTGAGGCCGGGTCGTGCGGGCAGCTTGCCGCGCTGCTTGATCCGGCCAATCCACCGCATCTCGTGATGGTCGACAGCCGGCTGGCCGGCGGGGATGTGATGGACTGCATCCAGTCAGTCATGCAGAGGGGGGTGCAGGACGGGTTGCGCTTTGTGGTGTGTCTGATGCATCGCTCCTCCGAGGATCCGGCCATCTTTTCCCGTGCGCAGTCGCTCGGTGTCCGCCAGTATTTGGTCAAACCACCCAAGCGCAGTGATCTGGAGGGCATTCTCGAAACGATCCTCGATCCCGAAAGGCGGACAGGCGAAGCGATACCCTCGAATGAAGCTGTGGCATGTCCGGTGGCCGACCACCAGGGAGTGGCTGTCCTGATTGCCGATGACAACGAGATCAATTGCATGTTGGCACACGCGGTGATCGAGGGGATCCTCCCCGGGGCCAGAATCATCGAGGTCAACGATGGCGGATCTGCTGTGGATGCCTATCGGGAGCATCGGCCAGATCTTGTCCTGATGGATGTACAGATGCCCGTCAAGGACGGGTATGCGGCCACGGTCGAGATCCGGACCTGGGAGGAGACGATAGCCCGGCGGGCCGTGATCGTGGCGCTGACGGCCGGGACCGTCAAGGGTGAGAGGGAACGCTGTCTCATGTCCGGTATGGACGAGTACATTACAAAACCGTTTGTTGCCGGAACGATCGAGAGCCTGATCCGGCGCTGGCTCCCCGGACTGATCGACAAAAATCCGGAAAGGGTCAAAGAAGCTGTCGAGGTCCGGAGACGCTTTGACCGGGATGCTCTCCTGGCACGGATGGCCGGGGACGACGAGATGTACCAGCGCCTCCTGACCGAGGTCCCGCGTGTCATGCCCGCCTACATCGCCGACCTCCACACGGCTATCGCCGGGGAGGATGAAGCCCTCATCCGGAAACGGGCACACAGGATCAAGGGGGCAGCCCTGGGGATGAGTTTTGGCATCCTGGCACGCCTCGGTCAGGAACTGGAGATGCTGGATCCCTGGGATATGTCCCGGGCCAGACTGCTTGGAGCCGATCTTGAAAAGGAATTTTCCGCGATTCTTTCCCTGGTCCAGCGCGAATCGGGAAATCCATCGGCATAAAATTTTCACTATTTTTGATTGATGAACACGCTCTCAGTCATGACATCCCCCGTTCTCGGCGTCGATATCGGTTCGGTTGCCGTCAAGGCCGCCTTGGTATCAGCAACCGGGATCACCCATCCCGTCTATCGCCGGATTGACGGTTCCGCACTCGATGTTTTCGGTTCCCTCCTGGCCTCGTACCGTGAAACCCTGGGCAACGCCATGCCCGGGCGGCTGGCCCTGACCGGGCGTGGTGTCGAGAGTCTGGCGGCGGCCGGCGGATGGCCTGTCGTCAACGAGATTTTCGCCCAAGGGACCGGTGCACTCGTGCTGGAACCGGCGGCGCGGAGCGTGATCGATATCGGCGGAAATGACGCGGCCTGGCTGGCGCTCTCCGAAAACGCCAGAGTGGATGCCTTCTCCCTGGCCTCCTTTGCCACGAATTCCCGCTGCGCCGCCGGGACCGGCTCCTTTCTTGACCAACAGGCTGCCCGGTTGGGACTCTCCATCGAAGACGAGTTCTCCCGGATGGCACTCTCCGCCGAAAACATCCCCCACATCGCCGGACGCTGTTCGGTCTTCGCCAAGTCGGACATGATCCATCTCCAGCAGATCGCGACTCCGGACCGCGAGATCGTGGCCGGACTGTGCCAGGCGATGGCCGAATCCTTCCGGAGTGACATCATGAAGGGCCGGATTCCCGATCTCCCCGTCGCGTTCCAGGGGGGCGTTTCACGGAACCAGGCCATGGCCCATTTTCTGCGCAAGGTTTTCCAGCTCGAAGAGGAACAGCTCCTGGTGAACGAGCTGGGACATCTGGCAGGAGCGATCGGAGCCGCAGTGCGCGGGCATTGTGACGGGAAATGCATTCCCCTTGCGGATGCGCTGGCGCTCGCGAGCATTCCGGTGATTGAGGAGGGGGGGCTTCTCCCGCTCAAGGATCCTCTGGAGGCCTATCCCGCGCAGGAAGAGAAATTCGTTTTTCCGGAAGACGGTGCAACGGTCGATGTGTTTTTGGGCATCGACATCGGGTCGGTCAGTACCAATCTGGTACTCCTCGATTCGGTTGGCCGCCTTGTGACCAAACGCTATCTCCCCACGGCCGGTCGTCCCATTGATGCGGTCCTCGAAGGATTGAAGGATATCCAGGAGGAATGCGGAGCCCGGGTGCGTGTCCTGGGATGCGGAACGACCGGCTCGGGACGCTATCTGATCGCGGATCTCTTCGGGGCCGACATCGTCAAAAACGAGATCACCGCCCAGGCCCGCGGTGCCCTCCACCTCTGCCCCGACACCGATACGATCTTCGAGATCGGCGGGCAGGATTCCAAGTACGTGGCGATCGACAACGGGGTTGTCACCGATTTCACGATGAACAAGGCCTGCGCTGCCGGGACCGGATCGTTCATCGAGGAGCAGGCCAACCTGATGGGAATCCCGATTCGCCGGGTTTTTGCCGAACGGGCTTTTGCCTCATCGAGGCCAGCCCCGCTCGGACAGCGCTGCACCGTGTTCATCGAGAGCGATGTCGTGCGCCGGATGGCCGAGGGTGACAGTATCGAAAATCTCTCGGCCGGAATTGCCTATTCGGTTGTCAAGAATTATCTGCACCGGGTCGTCGAAAACAGGCGGATCGGGACTCGGGTCCTTTTTCAGGGAGGAACAGCCTCGAACCATGCAGTCACGGCGGCCTTCCGGAGCGTGACAGGAGTGGATGTCCGGGTGCCGCCCCACAATGACGTGACCGGTGCCATCGGGATGGCGGCCATCGTGCGCGAGGCCTGGATGGAGGCGCGTTTCACGAGTGGCTTCATCGGTCTGGCCTGTGGCGATCTCGACTACTCGATCCGGACCTTCGTCTGCAACGCCTGCGCCAACAAGTGCCAGATCCGGGAGGTGCGCAGGGAGGGTGGGGTGCCGTTCTTTTACGGGCATCGCTGTGAGCGCTACGAGCACTCACGGACCAGGGCGCCCGACGCGGACCAGCTTGATTTTTTCAAGGAACGCACCAGGATTCTTGAACGCTACACCAACGCCAGTCCACCGGCGGAGTCCCGCGGGAAAATCGGGATCCCGATGGCACTCTCCCTTTATGAGACCCTCCCGTTCTGGTCGGCCTTCTGGAATGCGATGGGGTACGATATCGTCACCTCCGGCCCGACCACGCGAGCCATTGCGACCGTCGGGATTGACCGGAGTACTGCCGAGACCTGTTTCCCGGTCAAAGTCTTCCACGGGCATGCCAGTTCCCTGCTCGATGCCGGTGTGGACTATCTCTTCGTACCCTCCGTCATCAATATGGCACTCGACGGTTCCAGTTCCGAACACAACTTCAACTGTACCCTGGTCCAGTCGGCGCCTTTCCTCCTGCGCTCCGCCTTCAGGGGGCGCGAGATTCCCCTCCTTGACCCGGTGGTACACATGCAGTACGGGTACCGGCGGGTGATTCGCGAACTTGAACCGTTGGCAAAATCCCTCGGGATACCGAGGCAACGTCTGGCCCGGGCACTGGCCCGGGCATGGGAGGCCCAGCGGCTCTGGCGGGAGGAACTTGCCAGGGAAGCCCTCGCCTTTGTCGAGCGCCATCGGGACAGGCCGCTGGCCGTGATCGTGAGCCGGCCCTATAACGGATGCGACCCGGGGCTCAATCTCGACATCCCCCGCCGGTTGGCCGAAAACGGGATTCCCGCCCTGCCACTGGAGTCCCTCCCGTTGACGCATGTTGCCTCCGGCGGCGCGGATGCCTTGTCGCGTCAGGACGGGGATGAACTCTGGGGAAACATGTACTGGCGCTACGGCCAGCGCATCATGCGCGGTCTTGAGTGGATCGCCGGCCGTCCCGGAACCCTGCCGGTCTATATCACGAATTTCAGTTGCGGGCCCGACTCCTTCCTCCTGCATTACGCCCAGGAGATCATGGCCGGCCGGCCGCTCCTTGTCCTGGAACTGGATGAGCATTCGGCGGATGCCGGCATCGTCACCCGGCTCGAAGCGTTTTTGGACAGTGCGGTTCCGCGTGCATGGAACGAGGTTTCCCGGATCACACCGGTCCAGGTCAAGACACAAAAGACTCTCCGCGGGAAGAAGGTCTGGGTGCCCAATATGAGCGATGTGGCCATTCCCATCGCAGCGGCCTTCCGCCGTGCCGGTATCGAAGCGGAGGTCCTGCCTGAACCGGACTCCCGGAATATCGAACTCGGGCGCAAGATCACCTCGGGAAAGGAGTGCTATCCCCTGGTCCTGACGGCTGGCGACATCTTCCGGATCGCCGAGATGCCGGGGCACGTCCCCGGGAAGTCGGTCTTCTTCATGCCGACGACCAATGGCCCCTGCCGGTTCGGGGAGTATGCCCGTCTCCAGTCACTCCTCCTGCAGCGTCAGGAACTTGAAGGGATCGAGATTTTTTCGCCCAATTCCGGGACCGGGTACGGGGAATTACGGGAACTCTCGATGGGCTTTTATCTGGATATCTGGAAGGGCATGGTCTGTACCGATACCCTGCAAAAGGCCCTCCATGCCACCCGTCCCTATGAAACGAACCCGGGCCAGAGCGACGCAGTCTACGCAGCCTGTCTTGTCGAACTGGAAAAGGCTCTCGAGTCGAAGAAGCGGGATCTTGCGGGCTTGATGAAGGATTTCCGTGCGCGCTTTGCCGCCATTCCCGGACGGGAGCCGGATGGGGTCCTGGTCGGGATGGTCGGGGAGATCTATGTCCGCACCAACCGCTTTGCCAACGGGGATGTCATCCGCAGACTGGAACAACTTGGGGCCGAGGTTGTGTTTGCGCCCTTTACCGAATGGTCGTTTTACGTGAACCAGCTTTCGATGCAGAACAATCTCGACCAGAAGCAGTATCTCGGTGCCGCGGGGGACTGGTTGCGGAACAGGATCCAGTACTCGATCGAATCCCGGCTGGCCGCGCCGTTCCACCAGGACAACCTGTTTGAGGAACCCGAGATCCGGGATGTTCTGGAAGCCGCCGGGAGTTTCATTGACCAGCGGATACGCGGGGAAGCGGTCCTGACGGTCGGGAAGGCGGTCGATTTCATCCACCGCGGTTTTGCCGGTATCGTCAACGTCATGCCGTTCTCCTGCATGCCGGGCTTGATCGTGAGTGCGCTTGCACCGGCCATCCGCGAGCGCTATCATGACATTCCCTGGCTGAACCTGGTCTTTGAGGACAGTGCCTCGGATATTGACCAGATGCGTCTTGAGGCTTTTGTCGAACAGGCGCGGGCCTGGCAGGAACAATTCGGGAGGCGAAAACATGCCCGCTGACGAGAACGCGGCTTTTCGTCTCTCCGTACTCTACGACCTCTCCCTCTATATCAGCGGGTGCAAGGATCCTGTCGAGATTCTGGCGGGGATCGTACGACACCTGCGGGCGGTCATGCCGATCGAGTATGCCTGGCTGATTATCCGCCGGGGGGACGCTTTCGCCGAACTGGCTGTTCTTGGCGAAGACGGGGAGACGGTCCTTCCCGGCACCAGGCCGGTCGACAACACGATCATCGAATCCATCGTGATGCAGGAGTTTGACGGGGTCGTGCCGGACCTCCCGCGCTGGAAGCAGCACAATGAGGACGGCTTCTTTCCCGAGGGGGCCGGGAGCGCGGTGATTTGTCCCGTCCAGCGGGGCAAGGATGCCGACGGTTGCCTGATCGTGGCCAGTCGCCGGAAGGAAGCCTACGGGCGGGATCAGGCCCTTCTCCTCTTCATGCTGGCGCTGCAGTTGGGGATTGTCCTGCGTTCCCTCCAGCTCCGACAGGCTCTCGAGGAACAGAATGCCCGAAGGCATCAAGGGAAAGCTTACCGCCAAGCTCCTGGGAAAGGCCGACCCGTTCCAGATGGAGTCGGTGAAGGCCGAGTTCACGATCGAGTAGCGGCGGCGCCGAAGCGGCCGGCGCCGCCGACGCCGCGGGCACCGGCCCCCGGCGGACCAGACCAGCCGCAGAGGTGTGACAGCCGTGAAAGTTGATCTGGCCAAGCGTCGTCGCGTCATGCAGCGGTCGATGAAGCTGGGGCACTGCGTGTGCGATCCGCGCCGCCCGTGTCCGTGCGACGTGTTCACAAACCAGGGCATCTGCCCCTGCGCGGGCGAGAGGCCCGACCCGATCGATCTCTCCCAGGTTCGCCTGACCCAGATGGTCCACAATGCCGGCTGCGCGTCCAAGATCGCGCCGGCGGACCTGGAAGCGGTGCTCGCGCGACTGCCGAGGGTGGACGACCCGGCCGTGCTGTCGGGCGTCGCCGCGGGCGACGACGCGGGCATCTACCAACTCAGCGAGGACGTCACCCTGGTCCAGACGGTCGACGTGTTCACGCCCTGCGTGGACGACCCGTACACGTTCGGGCGGATCTGCGCAGCCAACTGCCTCAGCGACATCTACGCCATGGGGGCCGTGCCGCGAACGGCGCTGTCGATCCTGGGCTTCCCGTCCGAGACGCACGACGGGCGGATCATGTACCACATGCTCAAGGGCGCGATGGACGTGATGGCCGTGGCGAAGGTCGCGCTGATCGGCGGGCACAGCATCAAGGACGAGGAGATCAAGCTAGGCTTCGCCATCACCGGGACGATCGAACGGGGGCGGGCGGTGGAGCACGGGACGGCCCGCCCGGGCGACGTGCTGGTCCTGACCAAGCCGCTGGGCGTGGGGGTGTTGAACTTCGCCCGACAGGTGGGCAAAGACGGGGCGGACTTCGCGGCCGCGGAGCAGTCGATGGCGACGCTGAATGCCGCCGCCGCCGAGGCGATGGCCGAGGTGGGGGTGTCGGCCTGCACAGACGTGACGGGTTTTGGGCTCTTCGGGCACTTGATCAGCATGGTGCGGCACTCGGGCATGACGGCGCGGGTGTACGCGGATTCGCTGCCCGCGTTCGGTGGGGCGGTGGAACTGCTCCGCGGAGGGGTCGTGCCCGGCGCGGTGGAGCGAAACCGGGAGTATGTGGGAGCGGACCTGGCGGTGGCCGAGGGCGTCGACGCCGCCCTGGCGGACCTGGGCTTCGACGCCCAGACGTCCGGCGGACTGCTGATCTGCGTGCCGCGGGAGCGCCACGGGCGGCTGATGGCCGTCCTGGCCCAGCGGGGCGTGCGCGGGCGCACGATCGGCGAGATCGTCGAGCCCTCGACCGGTCGGATCGAACTGTGCAACGCCGGAGAGGCTCGCCCCGCGACGGAGACGCGCGACGCGGCCGAGGCGGCGCCCGGTCGGCCGGCCGAGGTTGAGGCGCCCGCTGCGCCCGCGGATGGGGATGTCGAGTGCGAGTGCATGAGACGGATTCCGCCGGCGCTCCAGTCGCCGCCGTTGCAGGCGGAGCTTCGCGTGGCGGATGCCGGCGCGTCGCCTTGTTGCGGTCCGAGTGCGGCGGCCGAGCCGTGTTGTCCCCAGCAGGGCGCGGCGGCTGCTCCAGCGGCAACGGCGGCTCCGGGCGAATCGACCGCCGCCCTGTCGTCGCAGGCCTTCGGACAGATGATGCGCGTGACGGGCAGGGGCGGGGCCATCGACGAGCGGAGCAAGTTCCTCATCAACTTCGCGCTGGCGGTCATGAGCCGCTGCGCACCGTGCGTGGCGGCCTTTGTCGAGAAGGCCCGCAACCAGAACGTGCCCCGCGAGCAATTGGACGAAGCGGCCTGGTGCGCCATCGCCATGGGCGGCGCCCCGGTGCGGATGTTCTACCAGGACGCCATGGAGAACGTCGGGCGGGGCAGGGGGTGCTGCACGTAACGAAAAAGCCCACGGACGGCCTTCCGTGTGGGCTCGGGCTGCGCATCCGGAAGACGAATGCTACGGCCGAATTTCCACCGTACTCCACTTCTCGTAGAGCAGGCTGAAGACCATGTCGATGTCAGCGTCCGCCATGCGGATGCAGCCGAGCGACTCGCTGCGCCCGATGGTCTCGGGCTCGTTGGTGCCGTGGATCCCGTAGCCGTCAAGGGAGCGGGTCTTGTCGTCGATGCCTTCGAGGCTGATCCAATACCCAGCCGTGCCCAGCGGGTAACCGGGCTCGCCCCAGAGGATGGTCTTCTGGATGGGGCTGTTGGGCGGGGGGTTCCAGGGGGCTCGTCGCAGCTTCTTGCCCAGGGCCACGCGGAAGAGGCCCACGGGCGTGCCGTCGTCCTTGCCCAGCCCGACGCGGAATCGCTTGACGAAGACCTTGGGCTTGTCGTCCCTCTGAAGGTAGACGTCCATGAGGTAGCGACCCTTGTGGACGATGGCGTGGAAGGGCCCGTTGACCATCTTCAGCGTCTGGTTGGCGCGGATTCGGGAGGCGTCCAGGACGTTGTTGACCTTGAGGATCAGCGGCGGGGGCACGTGCAGAGCCAGCTTGGTCTCCACGCGGTTGAGCACGTCGCCGGGCAGGACGGTGTAGCGGAAGCAGTAGGCATCGTTGTCGTAACAGGCGGTGGAGAAGATGGTCTTCTCGGCCACTTCGTCCAGGGCCTTCAGCGCCTGCTGTTCCTGGGCGGGGCTCAGGCGGTACGACAGCAGGGCGGCTGACAGCTTCTCGCGGGCCTCGATCTTGCGGTCCTGCTTGAACAGGTCAAGCCCATCCCGCAGGTCGCTCGCTGCGGACGCCCCGGACGCGCCGCCCCCGGCCGGAGCGGTGGCGGGCCGCGAGGCAACCGGATCGCCCTTGGCAGCGGCCTGCGACGCCGGCTGGGTCGCGCCGCCCTTGGCGTACTTGGTCGACAGGTCCACCACCCGCTGGGGGGGCGGCGCGTCGCCGGGCTTCTCGGCGGTCGGCCAGAACTTCCAGGCCGCCACGGCCGCGACGGCGAGGATCAGGCTGAACAGGATCGGACTGGTTTTTCGGCTCATCGGGAATCTCCAACTCGTGCATCCCTGCCCGCACGCCGCTGGGTGTCGGCGCGTCCGGTGGGGTCGCGGCCTTCCTGCCGCGACAGACTGCCTTTGTACCAGATCGAGGCGATCACGTCCAAAGGCAAATCCTCCAAGGGCCAGATGGAGGGCACGTCGGGTCTTGTCGGGTGTGGGCGGGCACGCTAGGCTGGGGGCATGACGACTCTTCGGTGTCTTCTTGCGATGACCCTGGCGGCAACGGCGGCGGGCGAGGCCGCCCTCGGCGAGGAGGGCGTTGCGGCCCGCCGGGCCGCACGCCTGGCCAAGGGGGTGGTTCTCGACGGACTGTTCTCGGGGGCGGGAGCAAAAGCCGACACCCGGCCGTCGGTGGGCGGCGCGGCGCAGGCGGGGCCGGACGTGGCGGTCGACATCGCGACGATTGCGCGGCTCGGGTTCGACCACATTCGTCTGGAGTTTGACGCGGGCGAGTTTGCGGCGGGGGAGGACGCCGTGCCTCTGGACCCGCCTCGTCTGCAACGGCTTGACCACGCGCTGGACGCGGCGGCGTCGGCCGGCCTGGCGGTGATCGTGTGTCCGTGCCTGGACCAGGCGGGGACGGTCAGGCTGTTTCGCAACCGCAGCATGTTGCGGGGCTACGCGGCCTTGCTGCGGGAGCTGGCCGGTCGGCTGAGCGGACGCAACGCGGAAACGGTGTTTCTTCAGGTACTGGGGGAAGGGTTCGTGGATGACACGGACCTGTGGGACCTGATGATGGAGATGTTGGCGGCCCAGGGGCGGCGGGGGTGGCCGGGCGGCACGCTGATCGTTCCTCGCAACGCCTGCGTGGACGGTCGGTGGGACGTGGCGATGGGGCTGATGCTCGGGCGGCAAGTGAGCGATGCCAACGTGATCTACGACGTGTCGTTCTACGACCCGGTGCTGTTCACGCACCAGGGAGCGGCGGGGCGGTTCGGCTACTCCGGGCGCCTGCGGGGCCTGCCGTATCCCGGAAGTCCGGACGCGCTGAGGCCGGTGCTGTTGGAGATACGCGACGTGCCTGCCCGTGCCGTGGCCCAGGAGTACGGGGCGGAAGGATGGAACGCGGGGCGGGTTCGCCGTGAGGTGGACCGACTGGCGGACTGGTCCGACCGGTGGAAGGTCCCGTTGCGGTGTGGGCGGGCGGGCGTTCGCACGGATGGGCCTCCGGCATCTTCGCGGGCGCTCTGGCTGGGCGACGTGCGGGCGGCGATGGAGAAACGCGGGCTGGGCTGGACGGTGCGGCAGTGGCGGGGGGAGTTCGGCCTGACCGGAGGCGCGGAAGGGCGAGCGGTGGAGCCGGAGTTGTTGCGGGCGCTGGGGCTGAAGCCTCCTTCGACTCCGTAGCTCACGATGCTCGCGTGACTGATTCGCCCGGTGCGCAAGAAAGCGCCCGGACCGTCTGGTCCGGGCGCTTTGTGGTTTGCGGCAATCGTACCCGGCTTGAAGCTTACTTCTTGCCGAACACCTCGACC
>Ga0116156_10002820_pt1 | contig 15560 bp, 16 predicted proteins | sample AD_UKC045_MetaG_FD_89891 | JGI IMG/M metagenome (GOLD analysis project Ga0116156, IMG submission 89891) | Active sludge microbial communities of municipal wastewater-treating anaerobic digesters from USA - AD_UKC045_MetaG | ecosystem: Engineered > Bioreactor > Anaerobic > Digestate | place: USA... | reverse complement strand
TCATCCTCAGCTTGGTGCGTGGAAAACTAGAGTTGTTCCAGAAGATGTAAATATCAATGCAACAAATAAAGTTCAACCTCCTTCTGGACATAAATGGAAATCGTGTAAAGAAAATAAAAGCTCAATGGAATTATGTTCATATAAAATGAGAACATCAACAGGAATGTTGCTTAGCAAGCGTGTTTTATTTTCCGCCACATCTATTGTAAAGCAGAGTGCAGATCAGAAAAAATTTGAAAAAGCACAAAAACTTATAGCTCATTGGGATGAACTTAAGTCTCATATTGAAAAAAACATATCAAATAAAGATCCAGTAATAAAGCAATCAGCAATGGTTACGTGGCTCATAATGAATCTTGGTATTAGAGTTGGAGATGAGAAGAGCGAAGACCTTGCAGATACAGTTGGTGCCTCGTCTCTCAGATATGAACATCTAACAATTAAAAATCATATTCTTAAACTATCATTCGACGGAAAAGATTCAGTTCATTATTCAAACTCTATTGAATTGCCAGATTATATTGAAAAAGAACTTTCAATACTTTTAAATGGAAAGAATAAAGGTGAAATGGTTTTTCCAGAAGTTTCTTCTGGAAACGTTAAAGAATTTATATCTCACGTTGTTGATGGAATATCTGCAAAGGTTTTTCGCACGGCGTGGGGAAGCTCGCTTTTAGCAAAAAATCTAAAAGAAAGTAAAATAAAAACATCGTTAAGTCAATTTGAAAAAATAGCTATATTTAATGAAGCTAATTTCATTGTAGCGAAGAAGCTTAATCATCAAAGAAACGTTGGTAAAAAAAGCGTTGACAAAACATCAGAAATGAAAGAAAAACTAGATTTAATGAAAGAATCTTTACGGTTATCTTCAAAGAATTTAACAGAAGAAATAAATAAATGCAAAGAAAAAATTAGCAGCTTAGATAATAAAGATCTTAAAAAAGAAGACAAGCAAACTTTAAAGAAAAGCTATGAAAATAAAATAGTTAGATTTAAAGAAAGAATAGAAAAAAATAAAAAGAAAATAAAAGAGTTTGAACTTAAGTTAAATTTCAAAGAAAAAACATCTAACGTTGCGCTTGGAACATCTAAAACAAGTTATTGTGACCCAAGGATTGGAATTAGTTTTTGCAAAGCGTTTGACATACAGCTTGATAAATTGTATAATAAATCTATGCAAACTAAATTTAGCTGGGCGCTGGAATGCGAAAAAGATTTCTTTAAAAATTATAAAACAATAGAGGAATAAATGAACATAGCAGTTGGGAAAATCGGCAAGAAATTTTATTTTTCATCTAAGAAATGGACAATAAACTCTGGTGATTCGGAAGTGACTTCAACGCTTATAACGTTAGCCGCTTTAAATAAAAACATTAATTTTTATATTATAGGTTTAAACGATTTAGATTCTTTTTCAAAAGAACAGAGAAAAGAGTTTTTTCCAAATGAAAATGTTTTTAATGTTTGGGACACGTATACAAAATCTGATGATCGAACAGAGTTCGTGATTAATTATTTCAGGAAAAACAACGTTGAAATAAATTTTGGTTTTTTACATGCGGGTCCAGTTAGCCAAGTTAATATACCGGAAAAATCTTATACTTTGAAATCTAAAGAAATTGCCAAGGTTATAAACATGTCTGCTCTTTATTGCGCACCTGTGGTACATTATTTAAACATAAGCAACATACCTTATGTTGTGCTAGGAGAAGATCCTAGGTATTTTCCTCTCTCCGCCAGAGACTTGTTTAACAGACCAATTAGTTATTACGCAACATATAATACAAACTGTAAGACAAAATATGCAAATGGATATTTATCTACCGAAATCATTGAAAAAAACGAAGAAATAAAAAATATTTTTTATGATAGATTTTTCCTAGTTTCAGAAGATTTTAATAAAATTGGAGACTATAAAAAATATAATAAAGACATATTGATTGATATATATACAAATGGAAATGGTTCAGCCGGTATAAAGAAATTTAAGATTATAAATGACTATATGTCTTCATTTAAAGACATGAAAGTGTATGGAAAATGGGATAACAATATCGTGTCTTCGCCCAACTATCTAGACGTTCCTATGATAGATATTGTTGATAGACTGTATAGAACAAAATACACTTTAATGTTTCATTTTGAAGAAGGATATCCATCATCAAAATTTTGGAAAATGATTTATTTTGGCATATTGCCATTTTATCATCCAAACATGGATACTCAGCATCATCAACCCGTGCACGAATACTTAAGAGTTAAATCAAAAAAAGAGTTCTTAGAAAAAATTGAATATTTAGAAAAAAATCCAAATTTCTATAAAGAAATTCAAGACTATCATTTATCTCAATTTAAAAAAGAATATTTTAATGGTTGCTTTTTAAATGAAAAATTTCATGAAATAATATCTTCAAAAGTTAGATATAAGAGAGAAACTAACAGCGTTGATTTTTACAAAGAATCTGTGTTGATTAGAAAACAAAAAAACATATTTGGAGAATAAATGAATTTCAATAAAATTGAAAAGCTTGTGATTGAAGAAAAAATGTTTTTCCTAGTGCTTTACAGATTTAATTCTAGTAGAGTATATGAAAAGAATTTAAGGCCGTTTTGTAAATCTAATTTACTTGATATTAAACTAAGACAGCTTAAAGATTCTGGAATACCAAAAGAGAACATTATTCTTTGTGGTGATTATCATGAAGATATCGATGGATTCTCTGTTGTGGATAGAGACATTGATTACGTTATAGACAATAATATATCTTTCTCAGACACGCTTGTTCATATATATGATAAAATAAAAGAGTCTGGGTTCAATATAAATCACTTGTTTTTTACATATCCAACATCTCCGATGTTTAACGATATTATGTATAAAAAAGCAATTTATTCTTATTATAAGAACGTGATGACCGGTGAACATGATTCTATTATTTCTGGAGTAAATAAAAAAGGTTTCTTTTGGAAAGACGGCAAAACAGTAAATTACTCGTCAGATGAAAATCATCAGTATACTCAAGATATAAAACCAGTTTTTGAATGTAACAATGCTTTTTGGGGTGGGAAATTTGATATTCTAAAGAAAAGAAAATATTTTGTTGGAGACAATCCATTTTTAATGGATGTTCCAGGGCTTTTTTCTATTGATATTGACACTATGGAAGATTTTAAAATGGCTGAATTAATTTTCAGCAACTATATGAATGGGTTTTTTAATGACATTTACTAGAAAAATAGAAAAAGAAATTATAGAAATTGTTAACGATTGTTTGAAAAACAAAACAAGTTGTTATGAGCAGAAAACAGATAAGTCTATTGTAACAAACATAGACAAGGACATATCGAACAAGATTAAATTGTTTTTATCTAGTTTGTTTTCTTTTAATTATATTTGTGAAGAAGACATTGACAATATTGACTCAGACAACTATATTATAGTTGATCCATTAGACGGAACAGAGAACTTTATAAGTGGTTTGCCTATTTATGGTTTTTCTTTGTGTCATTATAATAATGGACTACAATATTCTTTATTATATTTTCCAGATTTTAATGTAAAAATATCGTCACTTGACAATGAAATTGAAAGACAAGATTTTAATTCTAGAATTGTTGCTTTATCTTCTTATCTTTCTCTAGAAGAAATTTCAAAACTAGAAAAAAAAGAATATGAAGAGTATAGAATAATTGGATGCGCTACTTATAATATTTATTGTGTCATAACTGGAAAATTTAAAGCTTATGTGAATCCAAGAATAAACTCTTGGGACATTTTCGCTGGAATTCACTTGGCTATGAAATTTGGAAAAGATGTGTATATAAATGGAGAAAAATATAATGGAAAATATCTTCAAGCAGATAAAAAATACAGTATTAGAGTCTGTTGAAGTTGAAAATGTTAGAATAATTGGCAATGGACATGCCGACAAAGATTTTATTTCAAAATACAAAAACAATGTAGACATTATAATAAACAATGGAGCCAATAACACTGAGGCAATTTATTACATTAACATAATAAAGTCAAAAAGAGCGCTGAACGAGTTAAAAACAAAAGAAAACATGTTGGTTGTTTTACCAGCAGAACTAGACACAGATTTAAATTGCAAAAAAATTGTATTGAAAGATTTTGAATATAATGGAATTAATTTAGTTAACAACCCAGCTGTATTATCTATTTTAATAGCCAATGAATTTAATTGTAATAAAATAATGTCTGGTTATACGTTTGATTTGAAAATAAAAAATTCAATGTCATTAAACTCGAAAGAGTATAATGAAATATATTTTTCAAAACAAAAAGAAGAACTAAACAAATTTATCAAAAACTTTAATATTATAAGAAAAGAAATTGAAAAAGAACTTAAAGCAGAAACGATAAAAGATCTTATAAATAGAAAACTAAAAAACAATGAAACCATAATTGTGGCAGAAATAACAAATAATCATTGTGGCAGTTTAGACACGCTGTGTAAAATGGCTAAACTAGCAACAGAACAAGGCGCAGATTTAATAAAAATACAAAAAAGAAACGTTGATTTGTTTTACACAGAAGAAGAGTTGAAATCTGAATATAAATCAGAATTTGGAAACACGCTTAGAGAATATAGAAACGGAGTAGAACTATCTAAAAACGATATAATTAAATTTAATGATTTTTGTAAAAAAGAAAATATATTGTGGTTTTCTACGATATTAGACAAATATTCTTACGATGAACTAAGAGATTTTAACTTCGATTTAATAAAAATACCGTCAACAATCTCTAATCATATAAACTATTTAAAATATGTAGCAGATAATTTTAATAATGACATTGTTATTTCAACAGGAGCGACTTCAGACGAGTACGTTAAAGAAATATTAGATTTATTCTATAAAGACAATAGAAAGATGTTTGTTCTACATACCGTTTCTAGCTATCCAACGCCAATGGACAATGTGAATATAGGAATTATAAACTATTATAACAAGCTTACATATAAATATCCAAATTTAATCCCAGGATATTCTGGTCACGATGTTGGCACAGTCGGAGGTTTTGCAGCGGTTTTAGCTGGGGCAATGATGGTTGAAAAACACGTAAAATTCGGAAACAACGAATGGATTCATTTCGACAGCGTGGCCGCCGATTTGTTATCTGATAATTTTATAAAATATGTAGAAGAAATTAAAAAAGCAGAGATAATTAGAGGTTCTTGTAATAAGAAAGTTTATTCAATTGAAGACCATAAATATAAAACAAACAGTAATTGTAACTAGGAGAAAAAATGACCGTTAGACATTTTATACCACTAATTGGGCCGTATATTTTAGCATGTAAAAAACTAGGAATTAAAGATGAGGATGAAGTTTATTCATTTGAAGCTTTTAAAGATAATGATCAACACGTTTACAATAACGATGAAAATAAAAAACCTATTATCATCACTGGTTTAGACGATGAAATAAATCCAGAACACGATATGGAAAAATTTAAAAAATATGTTGAAGAAAACAATGTTAAGCCTACAAACATTTTAACTTCAGTCCCTCCTTGCGCGGGATTGTCAAGATTAAACTCATGTTCTGAGTCAAAAAACGGAAAAGCTAGAGGAGCTGATGCGGCTCAAAACAATTGGATATATTCCGCTGTTAAATTTTATCTTGCAACGAACACTGATGTTTTGGTTTTTGAAAACGCCCCAGCATTGGCAACAGAAAAAGGTTTACAAGTTGTAGAGAACATTATAAACATTATTGAAAAAAATGGATATAAAAGAAAAGTCCAACTTGTGAAAACAACAACAATAAATCACGGGTTGCCTCAAAATAGAGGACGTTCTTTTATGTTAATACATAAAAACGAAAATTTTGTTCTGCTAAAGAACAAGAAACATAATTACATATCTATTGAAGATTTTTTAAGCAATATTGTTATCGATGAAAAAGACCCGGTAAATATAGTAGCTTCTCAAAGAAATAAGTACGTCGATGAATGGAATTTATTTTATGAAAAAAATCCAGAAATCAAACGACTGTTTGAAGAAACTTATAAAGATAAAAAAGAGATATATTTAACGTCTTGGGTCTTTCTGTTTGACATGTTCAAGGAAAATAAGTATTCTTTAAATGATTATCCAATAATGAAAAAAACTTTTGAACATATTCTTAACAAGAAAATAAAGGAAAGGGTTTTTGGGACAGTAGTCCAGTTTTTATAAAGGGAAGAATAAACGCAATAACGTCTAAAAATGGATTTAGAATATTTAACCCAATAAATAGAGAAAAGTTTCTCTCTGTTAGAGAGTTAATGTGTTTAATGGGAATGCCAACAAGTTTTAAACTGGCCGATCCTCTTAAAAACTATAATCATATTTGTCAGAACATACCGGTAAACACGGCAGCAGATTCTTTGCTTTGGGCTAAAGAATGTTTGGAAAATAAAGAAAAAATTGGCGGGAACTGTAAATTTACTGTTCATGATAACAATAATGGGGACATAGAAAATAAAATTTTTGGATTCGTTGATAATAAATATATTAAATTAACGAAAAAAGAACCAAGTATATTTGAGGCATAAATGATTATTATTTTAGAGGCTCCTGATAATTGCGGTAAATCAACTCAGGTTCAAAAGCTTATTCATTTGTTTCATGATAAGTCAATTCATCAATTACATTATTCTTCTGTAAAAGGATTTGAAACAAAAGAAGAAACCAAAACATATTCATGTAAAATGTATTCAGATATGTTTAAGCTTCTTTTTTCTAATTACAAAGACATGCATTTTACACTTGATCGCTCTCACATTGGCGAAATGGTGTATGGTCCAATGTATAGAGACTATGATGGCAATTATGTTCTAAACATAGAAAACTATTGGAAAGATTTTGAAGATTTTTGGAATGAAATTTATTTAATAACGTTCATAGACACACCTCTTAGATTGGTTTCAAGAGATGATGGATTATCGTTTTCAATCGATCTTGAAAAGAAAACAAAAGAGGTTGAATTGTTTAAAGACGCGCACAATAAATCTTTAATTAAACATAAGCTTTTGATAGATATTGAAAGTTTAAATGAAGATCAAGTTTTTGAAAAAATAAAGGAATTTATATTTAAATGAACAATGTAGCAAGAGATTTTTATCCTTATTATTTAGAGCTTTATAATAAGTTGTTAAATGAAGAATTTGTTATAGATAAATCTGGTGTAAAAATGGTTGAAATTATTGCACCAAGAATCGTATTAGATTTAAACGATGATGGATTCATTGATTTCGAATCAAGAAAGTCGCCACGTAAGTATATTGAACTTGAGAAAAACTGGTATTTGTCAAAATCTCTTTCAATTGATATGGTTTCAAATATTGAAATTTGGAAAAAAGTTTGCGATAAAAATGAAGAAATAAATTCTAATTATGGATATCTTGTTTATGGTCGAGGAAACTTTAATCAATTTGACAATTGCGTTGAAAAGCTTAAGTCTCATAAGGAATCAAGACAGGCTATAATACTTTATAATAGACCATCAATGCATTATGAATGGAATAGTTTTGGCGAAAGTGATTTTACCTGTACTTTAAGCCAACAGTTTTTTATACGCAACAATAAATTAGAATGTGTAACTTCAATGAGATCAAACGATGCAATATTTGGAACGTTCTCAGATATACCGTGGTTCACATTCGTTGCTCATGATATGTTTAATAAATTATTAGTGACATACCCAGAAATTAAATTAGGTAAACATATATTTATTCCAAATTCATTTCATTGTTATGAAAAACATTTTGATCTTTTAAAGTCTATTGTTGATAATGATAGCCTTTAATTGTATTTCTTATTTTAAAGGAATTAAAGTTGAATCTCGAAAATGAATTTATACACCTACATTGTCATTCGTCTTTTTCTTTAAAAGATGGTGTTGGCTCTCCTGAAAAAAGAGTAGAATGGTCTGTAAAAAACAACAAAAAAGCTTGTGCGTTGTCAGACCATGGAAACATATCATCTTGGATGTCACTTTACAACGCTTGTGAAAAAAATAATATTAAACCAATACTTGGCTGTGAATTTTATTTTAATCGTTATGGAGATGAATTAGAAAAAGCTATAAAAGAAGACACTAATGAAAATATTCAAATCAGAAAAAGATTGAAATATTTTAATAGTCATGTTACAATGTTTGCAAAAAATGAAATTGGTTATTATAATATGATTAAAATCCATAATGATGCATGGTTGAATCGTTTTTATAGATATCCAATAACATCTCCAACAACAATTGAAAAAAATTACGAAGGAATTATTTGTTTGAGTGGGTGTTCTGGCTCAGAAGCAAATAAAATAATTTCTAAAAAACAATATCTTCAATCTAATAAAAGAAATGATGATATAGAAGAAATAATAAAATCAAAACTTTTTATAATGAATCAATTATATAAAGATAAAAATCTTGAAAAAGCATTGAAAAATGATGATTTTGAAGATAGCGACAAACAATTTTTCGAATCAAACGCAATGTATTCTCCATCAGAATATGAAAATTACGCAAGAAAGTACATAAAAGAAAGCGATGATTTATTTATAAGGACAGCAGATAAGAAAGCTAGAGATGTCATTGATTGGTGGCATGATATTTTCAAAGAAAATTTTTATATTGAGATTATGGTTATTGATCACGAACCACAAAAAAATATAAATGAACAACTAATTAAAATTGCCAAAGAGAAAAACATACCATTAGTTATAACAAACGATGCTCATTATGTTGAAAAAAACGGTTCGAAAATTCAAGAGCTTCAAATGTTAAACGATCAAAATAAAACATTTGCACAGCTTAAAGCACAAGAATCAAATGAAACGGATGAAAACTCAAGAAAAATTTGGACAATTAAATCAGAGGAGCTTTATTATAAATCTGTTGAAGAGCTTAAAAAGTCTTGGAGTGATTGGCATAAATCAGAAATATTCACAGAAGAAGTTTTTGAAGAAGCTATTAAAAACTCTGGAAAAATAACAAACAAAGTTGAAAATTTTAAGATTGATAAATCTGTTAAACTTCCAAAGCTTTCAGATAAGAGCCCTGAGGTTTTGTGGAGTAAAATCAAAGACGGGCTTGATAGAAAATTTCCAAATAATGAAGTTTACTTAAAACAAGCTGAATATGAATTTGATATTATTTGTAAGAAAAATTTCGTAGATTATTTTCTTATAACACAAGAAATGATTGCGTGGGCCAAAAGAAAGTTTGGTAAATATTCTGTGGGCCCGGGACGTGGAAGCGCAAGTGGGTCACTGTGTAATTATCTTCTTGGTATAACAGAAGTTGACCCATTAAAACACAATCTTCTTTTCGAGAGATTTCTAGATATAACTCGTAATGATGCTGTTGATATTGACGTTGATTATATGCCGTCTATTAGAGATGAGGTTATTCAACACTTGGTAGATAAATATGGGCGAGATAGTGTATCAAACATATGTACGTTTGGAGTTTCTAAAACCAAGACATCTATTCAAGACGTTTGCAGAGTTTGCGGTATCCCATCTTCTGAAGTTTTGAAAGTGACCACATCTTTGACCGATGTAGACGAGTCAATGTCATTGAATGACATTGAAAAAGAATATCCTCAACTTAAAGAATTTTTAGATTCTCACAAAGAACATGATTTAAGATTTTATATTGAGGGATTAAGAGGAGCACAAAGACAAATTTCTATTCACGCTTCTGGTGTTTTGGTTTCATCCAATAAACTAACTGAGAATATCGCACTTGTAAGAGCTAAAAAAAATATTGTCACCGGCTGGCAAGAAGGCGCAGATTATAGGGAATTATCAGATTTAGGATATTATAAATTCGATGTGTTGGGTTTAAAACATCTTGAAATTATGGAAGATGCTAGAAAGTTGGTAAAACAAAGACACGGAATCGATATTGATTGGTCAGATATTGACTTGAACGATCCAGTTGTGTTCGATAAAACATTGGCCAATAAAGATTATTATGGAGTGTTTCAATTTGAAACGCCTCTTGCTAAAAACGTTTTAAACACAATCGTTCCCAGCTGTTTTAACGACCTTTCAGCGTGTTCTGCTATATTAAGACCAGGCCCTCTTCAAATGGGAGTTGATAAAATATATGCAGAAAATAAAAACGGAGGATCTTGGAAAGTCGAAGATCTATCAGAATGTGTTCAATCAATATTAGGCCCAACTAAAGGATGTCTTGTTTTTCAAGAGCAGTTTATGCAAATTATGCATAAAATCGGTGGATTAACAATGGCTGAGACCAATGTCTTTAGAAAAGTTGTTTCCAAAAAATTTAGAGACGCTAAAAAAGAAGAAGAAAGAATGAAAAAACTTTCTTCATATAAAGCACAGTTTATAGAAATAGCCTCCAAACCTGAAAATATCGGAAGTGCGCAAAAATGTGAAGAGCTTTGGTCTTTAATTGAAAATATGGCAACATATGCGTTTAACGCTTCTCACAGCGTTTCATATACCTATATATCATTTAGAGAGTTTTGGCTGAAAACATATTATGATTTAGAATATAATGTGTCACTTTTAAACCACAATGATCTTGAATCTTCTGTTGGTTATATAACAGCAATGATAAATAAAGGATATAAAATAAGTTATCCAAATATAAATAAAAGTCAAAAATATTTTTCAATTTTTGAAAATGATATTGTTTGGGGCCTTTCAAATATAAAAGGAATACCAGATAAGATTGTTGAACAGATCATTGAAGAAAGAAACAATGGAGAGTATAAGTCAATAGAAGATCTTTTTAATAGAGTTAAAATAAGCAACTCAGTTGCCGAGTGTTTAATTTGGTCTGGAGCATTAAACGGTCTTGAATCAAATCAAGAAACAGATATATTTGGAAATGTTCTTTATGAAATTAATGATAGATATTCTCTTTCTGAATATGTTCAAAAATCTATTCTTAAAAACAAAAAGTTTGAAAAGAAAACTGACTCTATAATCGATATTGAAAAAGAATATTTGAAAATTTCTTTTGAGGAAATATCTAAATTTTCAGAAAGAAAAAACTATATTCAGAAAAAAACAAAAGTTCAAATAGATTCGATATGTGATTGCGACAGTGATGGTAAGTATAATATATTTGGATCTGTTCAAACAATTCAAAAAAAGAAAACGGCTAATGGTAAAGATTATATAAAAATTACAATCAGAGATGAAACTGACATAATGACGGGAATTTCAATATGGCCATGGAAAACTAACTCAAAAGTTGAAAAAAACAAATTTTATTATGTTAAAATAGAGATAAAAGATGGTTTTAAAAGTCTCTTATCTAGCTCTGAAATAGCATAGTGTATACTTTTGTATACAGTTTTTAAGTCAAAAAATGTAAAAATATTTCATAAAAACCATTTACATTGTTCTAAAGCCTTGGTATAATGATATTATCAAATGAATAAAGGGGCTATTAAATGACTGACTTAGAAATCTTACAAAACGGAACCACTTCAGAAAAGGTTTATAACGTGTTTGAAAAATATAAACCACTTATAATGAAAAAGGCTTCATTATACGAAAAATGCTCAAATTATAGGATTCAAAAAGAGGACTTTGTATCAGAAGTGTACGAAATCCTTTATTATTTTGTAGGTAGAGTGGCTTTAGAAAAAGTGAAAGACATTAATAAATTTTCTTATTATAAGTCGGTACAGTTTGCAATTTTAAGGGCCCTAAAAAAGAATAGAAAAATTTTAAACAACGAGTGTTTATTTGAATTAGACGAAGATGGAAACGAGAAAACACAGCTGGTTTCAAAGTTTTCAGTTTCTGAATTGGCTCCAGATATTTCAAAATTTATGAACAGATTAACCGACAGGCAGAAATATATACTTGAAAGAAAAATGAACGGCGACACTCATCTTCAAATAAGAACTAGTTTGAAAATGTCACATGGAATCATAACCCATGAAATGTGTAAAGTTAAAAAAATATATGAAGAATTTTTCTCTTTGGCCATATAATTATGTAAGAAATAGAATTTTTGAACTATATAAAAGGAGTACGTAATGGCAATTGTTAAAGAGGCTAAAAGTAAGAAACTTACAGTTAAAATAGATTCGTCAAAAATAGATAAGTTTGTTACGAATATAATAAAAGATTATAAACTAACGTCATCAAAAGGTGATTATACATACGATCAAAAAACGTTTGTATTATATAATACAAATCAATATAATTTCACAGATATTCGTAATGACCTATTTCGTAAAGGTATAGAATATGAGGAAGTATGATAATAATTTGTGAAGGCAGACAAAGAGGGGTGCTTTATCATTTTACTAATGAAAGTGGTTTTAATGGCATTATTGATAACAATGGAATAAAATCTTATTTGCATGATTTTATTTCTTTTACAAGAAGTTTTAAACCACCAAAAGGTTCTCACGTTGAATATTCTAATATAAGATTCGCTTTCGATGGAGATAAACTTTCTAATAAATTTAAAATAGAACCATATTCAGATTATGGTTATGATGAGTTTGAAGAAAGAATAAAATGGCCATCGCAAAAAATTTTACCATGTATGTTTGCTTTAAAAAGAATAGATATATTAAACATAGCTTTTGAAAAAGAAGAAATGGACGAAATTTTAAAAATTAAACTTCCAATTTTCTTTGTAGATAAATTTAAAAAGGTGTAACTATTAAATCATGTTTATAATTAAAGAAGGTTTTCAAGCCGGATCGGCTAATAAAGCAATACAAAAAATAGTCAACGTAGTTGAAAGGAAAATTGGAAAGTCTATTTCTATCTCAACAATTCCCTATAAATATCAAAATCAATATGGAACGTTTATTGGTTTTTATTGCTCAGCAGGGGCTCAACTTTTTAGAATAAATTTTCTTCAAGGCAAATCAGATTTTATCTATTCAATGGATTTGTTTGATGGCGGATCGTCACCCAAAATAACTGTTGATCTATATCAGCTTAATGTTGTTCAATGTATAGAAGCAATGTCTGAAGAACTAATAAATGGATTATCTATGCCACTAAAAGAATCTGCTGATAGAAAACAATATGTATCTTCTGATAGAAAGAAAATGCTTTTCGACGAATGGTTAAAAGAAGAGTCGAACGCACTTGAATATCTTCAAAATAAAAAATTACCAGAAGTTTACGTTCTATTTTTAAAGAAAGATCAAGAATATAATAAGGAAGTTAATCTAGCTTCATTTACTCAAATGGCTAAAGAACATCTTTTTAGTCTTGGGCTTACTAATCCAACTTTCAGACCGCGTAAAAAGGGTTCTGTTGAAAAAGAAGTTGTCGATAAAGCTCTTGAAGATAAATTTCTTGATATTGTAGATTCTATGGGATGGGAAGATAAATTTGAGTTCCTAAAAGGTTCTATTAAACAAATGCATCTTGGTAGGATTAACTCAATATTCGTGTATGGAAATCCTGGAACTGGAAAATCTTACGACATTATAAATACACTTAATGAGCTTGGTTCTGATTATAAACTCTATAAAGGAAACGTAATAAAAGGCACTGACGATTTATTTAGAATAATCTATAATAATCGTGAAGATCGAATTCTCGTTTTTGATGACGCCGACAAAGTCATTCAAAATACTGATATTAATATTTGGAAAACAATATTAGAAAACGTCAAAGAGCGCGAAATAACTTACGTCGATGTTAAGCGAGCCAAAAATAAAAACATGTCCGACATTCCTCCGGTTTTTACGTTTACCAGCGGTGTAATATTTGTGTCAAATAGTCCAAAACTCAATTCTGCCATTGCGTCAAGGTCTGTAGTGCTTAATGTTAAACTTTCTAACGATCAGGCTCTTGAAAAAATTGAAGCAACACTTAAAGAATTTCTTCCCGATATTGACATGAAAATTAAAAAAGAAGCTCTTGAGTATGCTCGTGAAATCAGTAATGGTATTAAAAACGTAGATTATCGATCCGTTGAAAAAATTATCATAGCCCGTCAAATCAACCCTAAAGATTGGAAAAAATATGCTCTTTGGATGCTAGCTTCCTAAACTTATAATCTCCATTAACTATATACTTGGAGAACTTATTATGAAAAAAACTGTTTTAGGTAAAGCTGTAAATATAGAGGATGATATAACTGTTGACACAGTATATGAATTAGCATACCCAATTTCAACGTGGTCTGTTCAAATAACACCAACAGGTGGAAATACAAACGTTGCAATGTCCAATGATAATATCAATTTTATTAATTACCATACAACGGCACCAACAGCGTCCGCTTTTGCATTTATTGGTCCTGTAAGATATATAAAAGTTTTAAAGGGAACATCCTCAACCGTAAAGGTTTCGATTAGAGGATGCTGATATGTTTGATTTTATAAATTCTCCTTGGGTATTTGGATCAATTACTATTATCAGTCTTGCCTTATGTTTTATTATATGGAAAGCAGGATCAATAACGGTAGCAAAGTTAGGCCTAACAATAGGCAATAAAAAGCAAGATAGAAAAACATCACCGCACGCAAACTGTCCTCACTCAAGAGATATCATGGACTTAATACATAGAACAGCTGAGCACTACGAAAAAATACAAGTATTGAAAAATTCAATAATTCGCGAACAAATGAGATACTATGAAGAAATTGAAGAAGAAGTTACAGGCGATTTAAAAAGAATTTTTATTAAATTGTTATCTCAAAAGCTTGGAGATAATGAACCATTTGTAGAAAGTGATGATTATAAGACGTATGTTTTAATACTTAAAGTAATTGGTACAGATTTAAAATCTTATATTAGAAACTGTTTTTCAACAAATCATTATATTACATATACAATTGAGGGACAAAATGACTATGTTAATAAAAAGAAAACAGTCGTTGTTCAAAAAGTAACCGAAGTGCTTAATATATATTGGCGGGGAAGTGCAATAAGCCGATCAGAAATTTACAAAGCAAATAAAGAACATATGCGCGATTTTGAAGATAGAATAGAAGAGCTTTTCAACAGAGCATTTTTAATAACAAGAAGTACATATTCAAGAATAGAAGAAATGGAAAAAGAATATCAAAAATATATAAAATCAGTTGTAGGGGAAAAAGAATGATTAATCATTATAATGTTAATTCATCCGCGTGGGTACAAATAACTCAAGCTGTAGAAAGTGGTATTAGTTAAATATATTGATCTTCATTATCAAATTGATTCAGATGGATCAAGGGGTGAATATTTAAAATGAGTTTACGTCAAATTTATTTGACAGATAATGAAATTGAGTGTATTATTAAATTAGCTTGCGAAGCAGGTGAAAAAGAAATTGTGCGGGTTTTAAAAGAACAGATGTTTAAGAGAGATTTAAATGACTATGAATTGTGCAGTGATAGGTGATACTCACGGAAGAAATACGTGGAAGAAATTTGTAGATAAATTTGATCAATTTTATTTTGTTGGTGACTATTTTGATTCTAGGGACAATATATCATCCGTTTCTCAAATACGTAATTTTCGAGAAATTTGTGATATTGCTAGAAAAGATTCGCGTATTCATCTGTGTATAGGTAACCACGACTTCCACTA
>Ga0116156_10002818_pt1 | contig 15563 bp, 11 predicted proteins | sample AD_UKC045_MetaG_FD_89891 | JGI IMG/M metagenome (GOLD analysis project Ga0116156, IMG submission 89891) | Active sludge microbial communities of municipal wastewater-treating anaerobic digesters from USA - AD_UKC045_MetaG | ecosystem: Engineered > Bioreactor > Anaerobic > Digestate | place: USA... | reverse complement strand
TCTGCCTTGGGCGATGCGCCGAACGACCTCTCGATCTATGCCTCGGAGCACTACTGGCAGGGCGTCGGCGTCAGCGTTCGGCGATTGACGTTGCGGATCGACGGCTTTGTTTCGCTGCGGGCGGCGGCGCGAGGTGGCGAACTGGTCACCAAACCGCTGGTGTTCGACGGCGGCAATCTGACACTGAATATGTCCACGTCCGGCGCGGGGAGCATGCAAGTTGAAATCCAGGATGCTGCGGGCCAGCCTGTTCCCGGCTATGCCCTGGCCGACTGCCCGGAGGTGTTTGGCGACGAGCTGGCGCGGGTCGTACGCTGGCGCAACGGAGGCGACGTGCGGCCGCTGTCCGGCAAGCCGGTCCGACTGCGGTTCGTGATGAAGGACGCCGATCTGTACGCCTTCCAGTTCGTGCCCCACCAGCCGGACCCGGTGCGCCCTGCGCCTTAGAACCGCTAACAAAACCGTTCGGCGCGGGTCTCTGACCCCGCCGAAACCGCCGACCGAAGGTCTCCGATTTCGGTTTTGTTAGCGGTTCGAAGTTGGACACCGCCACTTTGGCGTGCGTCTTCGAGGATACGAGCATGAATCGCCAGCAGATGTGTGCGGGCGAAAAAAACTGAACTTATCCGGCTGCGACGGAACCGACCGCTGGCCGATCCTCGACGCTTGCCGTCGAGTGCATCAGGCTGGTGCCCCACGGATGCGTGGCCGGCGTTCCCTGATCCTCGACGCTCGCCGTCGAGTGCATCAGGTTGGCAGCCCAAACGCAACTCCAAAAGCTGAAGGAAAGCCGGTATGGGGAGCCAGCCTGAAGCACTCGACGGCAAGCGTCGAGGATCAGAACGAGGATCGAGCGTGGTGGTGGACGTGGGCCGCAAACCTGAAGCACTCGACGACAAGCGTCGAGGATCAGAACGAGAATCGAGCGTCGTGGTGGACGTGGGCCGCAAACCTGAAGCACTCGACGGCAAGCGTCGGGGATTTTCGCCTTCTTTGCGCAAGCGACCCAGAATTACCTATTCCTATGGGCTCAAGTTGGGCCGCGATGACGCCGGCTGAATACGAATTCGTGGTCCGCGCCTTTGCGCAGGTTTGCGACCTGCCGCAGGAGGACCGCGCGCGGGCGCTGGACGAAGCCTGCCGCGAGCAGCCGCACCTGCGGTGCCACGTGCAAGCCATGCTCGAGCAGGGGGCGGACGGCGGGATCCCGGACGAGCCGCCCGCCTTCGTTGCAGGCATGATGGACGCTTTCCTGCCGACACTGGATAGTGCCGGAACGGACGCCGTTGCGGGGACTGCGCACGGAGCGCACGAGGACTTTGCCGGCTACGAACTGCTGGAACAGATCGGCCGCGGCGGGATGGGCGTGGTATTTCGCGCCCGGCAGCGGCAGCCGGACCGGATCGTGGCCGTCAAGATGATCCGCGCCGGCAAGTTCGCTTCGCCGGCCGACGTGCAGCGATTCCGCGCCGAGGCGCAGGCAGCGGCCCGACTGGACCACGACGGGATCGTGCCCATCTACGAAGTCGGGCAGCACGAAGGCGAGCACTTCTTTTCGATGAAGTTGGTGGACGGGCCCAGCCTCGCCGAGCGGCTGCGGGCTCGGGATTTGTCGGAGCGGGAAGCGGTCGAACTGTTGCACGCGGTCTGCCTGGCGATCGGGCACGCCCACGAGCAGGGGATCGTTCACCGGGACTTGAAGCCCTCCAACATCTTGCTGGATCGTACGGGCCGCCCGCGCGTTACGGACTTCGGCCTGGCCAAGCAACTGCAGCAGGACTCGTCGCTGACGGCCGCCGGCGACGTGATGGGCACGCCGGGCTACATGTCGCCGGAACAGGCCATGGGCGCCACGGACCGCGTCACGGCGGCCGCCGACGTGTATTCCCTGGGGGCGATCCTGTATGAAATGCTGACCGGCCGCCCGCCGATCCAAACGGAGCCGGCCAACGTGCTGGAAACGCTGCGGAAGATCCAAGAGGAGGACATTGTCTCGCCCCGCGCTCGAGATCGGCATGTGCCGCGCGATCTGGACACGATCTGCTTGAAATGCCTGGAGAAAGAACCCGGTCGAAGGTACGCCAACGCCAATGAACTGGCGGCGGATCTGCGGCGGTACATGGACGGAGAGCCGATCTTGGCGCGGCCGTTGAGTCAAAGCCGCAAGGTGTGGCGTTGGGCCAGGCAGCAGCCGGGTTTGGCCACAACGTGGGCGGCCGTGGCGGTTTTCTACTTGTATCATTCCGTGTGCTACTGGATCGTACAGTTGCCGGAGCAGACGGCCCAATTCAATCTGGCGTGTACCGCGTTGTGCGCCGCTTGGTGCCTGGGGGCGTGGATCTTCCAGCGTCGCTTGCGCCGTTCCGGACGGTCCCTGGTCTTCTTTCTTTGGGCCACGTGGGATGTCTTGCTGCTGACGATTTTCTTGTTTTCCACGGACAGTGCCAAGAGTCCCCTGGCGCTGCTGTACCACGTGCTGGTCGCCTTTTCGGTCCTGCGGTTTCGCTCGGACCTGGTCGGCTACGTCACGGGATTGGCGCTGCTCGGCTATTCCTGCCACGTGGCGTACACGGTCACGTACCGGCCCGAGCTGCAATTGAACTTTCGCGAGGTGTTTCCGTTCGCGCTGAGCCTGACGGTGATCGGCCTCATCCAGTATCTGGCCCTGCGCCGCGTGCGCGCGGCTTACGAGACGGCGGGGGCCAATTCGGCTTTGTAGAAGCTAGGCCGGAACTGGAAAAGGGCACTAAGATGCGGGCAGGAACCGTTCGGCAACCGGGCAGCGAAATCCGGGGAGGATAGCTTCCCCATCCAGTTCGTCTTTTTCGCGCAGTACCATGACGGTGCCGTCGGCACGATGCACGCGGACGGCTTTTGTCTCCGGGTTTACGACCCAAATCAACTTGACGCCCGCCGTTTCATATTCGTCCACCTTCTCGTCGATTTCGTAGGCCAAATCGTTGGGCGAGATGACTTCCACGACCAAATCAGGAGCTAGTCGGACATGCCCTTCCGACATGGCTTCGTCCGCTGACATACGTTCCAGCCGAATCAAGGAAACGTCGGGACGGCGGACTTTGGAAGGCGAGTCAGGGAAGCACTGGTAGGAAGTTCCTTCGGGATAGACCCAACCGAAGCCGTGCGCGTCGCTGCGTCCCCGTAGTCGGTGAAAAATGGTTCCCGCCACATAACTCGACCACTTGCTCATGTTGCGCGCCACCAATCGGCCGTCGACCAGTTCGAAGTTGTCGCCATCGGGCATGGTCAGCAGATCTTCCGGCTCGTAAATGGCCTGTTCGCTCACCGTACTCATGAAAACAAATCCTCCTGCGAAAGGGCTTACTCGCTGATTCTACTCGACCAGTCGGCCTGGGGAAAGAACGACGAGGGTTCGCTTTGAAGCGCTCAACACGTAGGACGGCATCTCCGGGACCGGCGCGGTTTTGTTATCAATCCTTGACAAAAGGCTTGATTGGGGCTTAGATTGCGTCATTCTGCGGCGGTGTATCGGCGCGCAAACGGTCGAATTAGCAACCTCCTGGCGGGGCGGCGATGGAAACGACGATTCAGATTGAGCTTGGGCAAGTGGCGCGAGAACTCGCCTTGCCCTTGGAAAAAGTGGCGGTCACGGTCGAGTTGCTGGACGATGGCAATACGGTGCCGTTTATCACGCGGTACCGCAAGGACCAGACCGGCGGACTGGATGAAGAACAGATTCGGCGAATCCAGGAGGCGGTTAACCGCCTGCGAGTTCTGACGGATCGCCGGCAGCGAGTTTTGAAATCGCTGGAGGCCGCAGGCAAGTTGACGCCCGAACTGGCCGCCCGCATCAACGCGGCGGATTCGCTGCGGCGGCTGGAAGATCTGTATCTGCCGTTCAAGCCGAAGAAGCAGACGCTGGCCGGCCTGGCGCGCAGCCGCGGGCTGGAAGGGCTGGCGCACGAAATCCTCGCCGCCCAGTCGGCGGCCGCGAACCTGGAAGTCCGCGCCGCCGAATTCGTCAACCCGGACAAGGGGCTGCCCACCGTCGCCGACGTGCTGCAAGGGGCAGGACACCTGATCGCCGAAATCTTCAGCGAGAATTACCCCGTCCGGGACGAATTACGGGAATCAATCAAGAGGACCGGCAAGCTGGTCAGCGCGCGGATTGAGGAGACGGCGGAAGCGAAGACGGAGGACGAAGACGACGCCTTGCACGAGGAACACGAGGAAATCGTCTCCGGCGAAGAAGCCGCGGCCGAGGAATCCGACACAGACGACGAAACCGAACAGGAAGACATGGCATCGATGGAGGCCGACGGCGAACAGGCCGACGAAGCGCGTGCCGGGCCGCCCGCCGAGCCGGAGACGGAGGAAGCGGCCATCGCGGCGCCGGACGTGACCGCCACGGAGGCGGCCGCTGCCGAAGCTTCCAGTGCGGAGGTTGCGTCGTCGGAACCGACTGGCATTCCGGCGGAAACGGTGATGCAGGACGTTTCGGAGGGCTCGTCGCCCGCCAGCGCCGAACCTCCGACTTTGCCGACTGGCGAAGAGACTGTGGCGGCGATTCCCGCCGGCGAGCCCGTGGAGGCAGGTGCCGCGGAGGCGGAAGTCGTCGAGGCAGTGCCCCTCGAGGCTGAGCCGAGCGAGGCGGTGGCGAGCGAGCCGCCCCCTCCGCCCGCCGCGGCGGGCAGCGAACCTGTGGTCGCCCCAGCCGCAGCCGCGCCCCGCGTCGGTCCCTTGGCCGCCAGGTACGAACCCAAGCTGACGCTGAAACAATTGGCTGCCAAGAGCCGCAAGGAGGCCAAACAGCGCAAGCGGGAGAAGAAAATCGAGTCGTTCAAGGATTACTTCCGCTACCAGGAACCGCTGGCCAAGATTCCGCCGCACCGGCTGTTGGCGATCAACCGCGGCGAACGGTCCAAGATCCTCCGCGTCAAGATCGACGTCGACCCGGCGTCCTTGTACGAGCGGGCCGAGAAGCGTTTGATCCGCCCGGACCATCCGCATGCCGAGTTCCTGCGCGGCTGTCTGCGGGACGCCCTGATGCGGTTGCTGCTGCCGAGCCTGGACCGCGAAGTCCGTCGCGAACTGACCGAGAAGGCGGAGCTGCACGCCGTGCAGGTGTTCGCTCGAAATCTCCGCCAGTTGCTGCTGCAGCCGCCGGTGCGCGACCGCCGGGTGCTGGCCATCGATCCCGGCTTCCGCAGCGGCTGCAAGCTGGCGGCGTTGGACGAATTCGGCAACGTGCTGGGCCACACGGTGATCCACGTCATCGGCAAGGACGAGATCGTCCGCCGCGGACGGCAGCAGATCGTCGAGATGGTCGTGATGTACCACATCCCGGTGATCGCGATCGGCAACGGGACGGCCTGCCGCGAGAGCGAGCGATTGGTGGCGGACATCATCGCCCACGAATTGAAGGACTACGACGTGCAGTACGTGACCGTCAACGAAGCGGGGGCCAGCGTCTACTCCACGAGTTCCGTGGGCCGCGAGGAGCTGCCTCGTTTCGATCCGGTCCTGCGCAGTGCCGTTTCCATCGGCCGCCGGCTGCAGGATCCGCTGTCGGAACTGGTCAAGATCAATCCCGCGAACATCGGCGTAGGGCTGTACCAGCACGACGTCAAGTCCAAGCACCTGGAGGAATCGCTGGACGCCGTAGTCGAATCGTGCGTCAATTTCGTGGGGGTCGACGTGAATACCGCCAGCCCGGCATTGCTCCGCTACGTGTCCGGCCTGAATCAGCTGACGGCGCGGCGGATGTACGAGTACCGCCAGAAGCACGGACCGTTCCGCAACCGCGGCCAGTTCCGCCAGGTTCCCGGATTCGGCGAGGCCGCATTCGTCCAGGCGGCCGGCTTCCTGAAGATCATGGGCGGCGACAACGCGCTGGACGCCACCTGGATTCACCCCGAAAGCTACGCGATCGCCCAGCGCGTGATCGAGAGACTGGGGGGCAGCGAAGCCGAGTTGGCTCGCCAGTTGGCGGGGGCTGGCAAGATCGCCGACGCGGCGACTCGACCAGAATTCGGCGTGGGCGTGACGGAGGCTTTGTCGGCGGAAGCAGCGGAAGCAGGGCCGGCCGCGTCCGCCGAGCCGGCAGCGGCGCAGGCCTTGGAGGTTTCGCCTGCTGCCGCCGCCGAGGGCGTCGTCCCGGCGCCGCAGGTTGCCGCAGCGACCGCAGAAGGCGTAGTGGAACCTGGGCCCGCCACCGACGCTGAATCGGTCCCGCCCGTGGTTGAGGCCGAGGAAGCCGTCGCGACGGCGGCGGCAGCGCCCGCCGAGACACCTGCACCCGCCGAGCCGGTTGAGGCACCGCCAACGGTTGTGGAAACGGCCGATTCACCGGCCGCTTCGGGCCCGTCGCCGTCACTGGCCGAACGCGCTTCGCGGGCCGATGCGGCGGCCCTGGCCGCCGAACTGGGCGTCGGCGAACATCTGCTGCGGGACATTTTGCACTCGTTGCAGCGGCCGGGCCGCGATCCGCGCGAAGACCTGCCCCAGCCGGCGTTTCGCCGCCAGGTGATGAAGCTGGAGCATCTTCAGCCCGGAATGGAGTTGACAGGGACGGTTTTGAACGTCGTGGATTTCGGCGCGTTTGTGGACATCGGCCTGCCGGATAGCGGCTTGATCCATATCAGCCGCCTGGCAGACCGGTTCGTCAAGGACCCGCACGAAGTCGTCAGCGTGGGCGATATCCTGAATGTCTGGGTGGTGGAGGTCGACAAGCAGCGGCGGCGAGTTTCGCTGACGGCGATCAAGCCGGGCACGGAAAGGCCGCAGCCGGAACGGCGAGAACGTCCTCCAGCGGCGGGCCGCCCGGAAGGACGTCCCCAGGGACGACCGGGACGAGCGCCTCAAGGCCGGCGGTTCGAAGGTCGTCCGCAACAGGGCCAACGCGGCGGCGGCCGGCCCCGGACCACCGAAGTCAAGTCCCGCAAGCCCAAGCCGGTGCGGCCGATTACGGACGCCATGGCCGAAGGCAAGGAGCCGATGCGATCGTTCTCCGACCTGTTGCAGTTCTACGAACGGAAGTCCGACGACGACGAGGGAAATCAGAAGAAAACCTGAGGCGGGCTGCGGCGGAAACCAAGTTGGAGTGCGGCGCCTTGCCGCCGCTTTGGCTGGAATATGGCTGATCACTCATCTCTTCTCCTGGCCGTCGACATCGGCAATCATCAAATCAAGCTCGGACTCTTCACCGGCGAGGCCGACCGGGGATTGCCGCAACCCGCGCGGGTTTGGAAACTGGCCACGGGCGAGGCTGACTTCGATGCGCTGTCCGCGATGGTGCCCGGCGAAGAGCTGGCGTGGTGCGTAGCCACCGTCCAGCGGCGGGCCGAACGGAGTCTGGCCGCTTGGGTCCAGGACCGCCGGCCGCAGGACCGCTACCGGTTGCTGGGAAACGAAGATCTCCCGCTGGAGATCCACGTCGAACACCCGCAACACGTGGGCGCCGACCGCTTGCTGGCCGCCGTGGCGGTCAATCAGCTGCGCGCGGCGAATCGTCCCGCGATTGTGATCGATGCCGGCACGGCCATCACCGTGGATCTCGTATCCGCAGACGGGGCTTTCGAAGGCGGAGTGATTCTGCCGGGATTTCGCTTGACTGCCAAAGCCCTGGCCGAAGGCACGGATCTGTTGCCTCACGTGAACCACGATCCGGCTGCCGATCCACCGCCCGTGGTCGGCAAGTCGACGGTCGCAGCCATCCGCAGCGGCCTGTTCTGGGGACAAGTCGGAGCGGTCCGGGAGTTGACGTGTCGCATCTCCGGCGAGTTGGCTTCCCCGCCGCAATTGTTCGTCGCGGGCGGGGACGCGGAGCGTCTCGCGGTTTTCTTGCCGGAGGCGCGGGTTGTTCCGGAATTGGTGCTGGCGGGGATCGCGCTGTGCGCACGCGGCGGCGGGCGGCGCAGCGGGGACAGCCGTTGATTCACGGCACATAAGTTGCTAGATGACGACTTGGGTATCGAGTTATTCTATTTCTGCGCCGTCGTCAGCGTTTGGACCGGCCCACGAAACTCGGGCGTCAAAACGGTGTCGTCGTGCTCATAGGCCGGAGCACAACAGCAGAGAAACTTCATGGGGACGGAACCCGTGTTCTGGATTTGGTGCGCTGCTCCGGGCGGGATGGCAATCGCGTCGCCGGGCCCGACGGCGCGGGTCTCGCCGGCGACTTGCACGCACCCTGCACCTTCCAGGATGTAGTAGATCTCCTCGGTGACCGCGTGGTAATGCGGCGTGGTCGAGCCTCCCGGCGGCAGACGTGCTTCAGCTAGACTCTGGTGCCGGATGCAGGAGTTCCGAGGAGCCAGCAACTCGCGGATCTCCGACCCATCCTTGGTGATGAACGCGGGAACTTGGTCGATGTTCTGAGTGTCCACAAGAACCTCGCTCTTGACTCCTGAAAAAGAACCTTGGCTGTGTTTTAGCACGGCAAAACCTGCGACGGAAGTCCGGGCGGCGACAGAGCTGCCGTCCTGGGAATGCTGAACCAGGAAGCCCGCCTTTTGCGAAAAGCCCGGCTCTTGGACCGGTCGCGTCGTGGGTGCCGCTTTGTCGTGGTTTTCTCCGGTGCGGTGCCGTTGGCTCTCTTGCCAAATCCCAAGACATTGCCGACAATGGCGGCATGGAGGCTGCGAGGCAATGAAACTTGCCAACGGCATTTTGGTGCGCATCGGTTTGCACGCGGCGGTGTTCTGTGTCGCGTTGCCGGCCTCGCGCCTCCTTGGGCAGGATGTGCCGGCGGCCGCCCAGGGCGCCACGACAGTCGCCTCCGACGCGTCCCTTTGCCGCTTGACCGTCCAAGGCCGGGGGATCGAGCGTCTGACGCTGGTCGACACCGGCCAGCGGGAAACCAAGATCGAACGGCCGGGGGAAAGCGTCGTGCTGCCGGCCGGCAAGTACCGGCTTCGGGAAGTCGAATTGACGGGAGGGTTTTCCTGTCAGGAGTACTTCGCCGGCGACGACGACTGGATTCAGGTGGCGGTGGGCCAGTCGCCGGTGCTGAAAGCCGGCGCCCCTTTGACGCCCCAGGTCCGCGTCAACCGCGCCGGCAGGGTCTTGACGATCGACTATGAACTCGTGGACGCTGCAGGCCGGAGCTACGCGCCGGGCAGTGATAGCAGGCGAACCAGGCCACCGGCGTTCACCGTCTCCAAGAACGGCCGGACCATCGGTTCGGGCTCGTTCGAGTATGGCTGAGGCGGCGTCTGTTCGTACTCGTGGCGAGTACCCTACACGGCCGGCGCGGGTCCCCTGTCGATTGTGGCTTCGCAGGACCTTGGTGATTTGGGGCCTCGCAACAGCAGTCCAGCTGCCATCGAGTGGCGCTGGTACTATCACGTGCCCAGCCTGGGGCTTTGGGCGTTGCTGGTCGCCCTGTTGGTCCTGGTGAAGCCCAATCGATGCGTTCAGGCCTGGCTGATCCTGCTGCCCGTGCTGGCCGTAGTGCTTGGCGGGTCGATGCTCGCCAGGCTGCTGTCGATGCCGCCCTCGGCAGCCGAGGGGTTCGCTGGTTTCCTCGTTGCTCTGGCTGCGTCTTGGGCGGCGGTCTGGCTGCTGGCTCCCTGGTTGGCTCCGCGCCGCGTCGCGGCGGCCATCTCGCTGGCGCTGGTCGTGATGCTGGCCGTAGGCGCCGTGTTCTTCCTGAGCGTCTGCGATTTCGGCGCGTTCGACGAGCTGACCCTTTGGATCGTGCTGCACATGGCCGGCGCCCTGGCGCTACTGGCGGCCACGGCGCTCAGCGCTCACCGCTGCCGTGCCGGCTATCGTCCCCGCCGGTTCATGCTTTGGCTGCTCCTCTGGACGCTGCTCGCGTCCATGCTCAGCATCCCCGTTGCGACGATCGTCACAGGTCTCTTTGCGGGCGGTGGGGTGTTCGAATTCTTGGCCATGCTCGTCATGGCGGTTTTCAGTTCGCTCATTGGCGGCGCGATGTTGGGCGTGGTGCTCTACCTGCTGAACCTGCCGTTCCTGTTTCTGGCCCTGCGAAACCCGTTCTACGGCGAGAGATTCCTGAACGTCTTGCGGCTGACGCCTGTGGCAGTGGCCGAAGTGGTGACGGCCGAGACCGTCCGCGATGTGCCTGCGCTGGATGCGGTTCTGGGTACGGTGACGAAAGGCCAATAGCTGATGATGAACAACGCCTGGCGATGGCTGGTGCGGATTCTGCGGGCGGCAGTGCCTCTGGTGCTGCTGGCGGGCGGCATTGCCTCGCTGGCGTACGGCGTCGCCCGGCACACGGCCGTTGTCTCGGTGGAACAAGAGATCGAGATCGATCTGGCTGCGCCGCCCGGCATGGAGTTTCCCGGCGTGGAAGGCGGGGCTCCGGGCTTCGGTCCGCCGGGATTCGAGCCGGGCATGGCAGCGCCCGATTTTCCTCCTCCCTTCCTGCAACTTCCCCCGGAATTGTCGAAGGTGAAGGAAAAAGTCATCGTCAGCGAGCCCAGTTCCGAGCTGACGTTGATCCGCGAGGTGACGTTCGGCGGTGTGGTTCGTTTGGATACCGGCGTGTTGTGGCGGACCTACACGGGTGATCCGCCTTCGTTGTGCCCTACGTGAGTGAAGTGAGTCCGGTCATGGCGCCCATGGCCAAGGGAAATTCGATTCCGCTGTCGGCCCGGCTGGCCCGTTGGCGAGCCTGGGTGCAGGGTGCGTTCTTGCTGGTCTGGCTGGACCCGCTGGGCGTCCGCCTGCACATGGTCTGCTCGCCCGTGTTTCACTGCTACTCCTGCCCCTTGGCGCTGTTCGCCTGTCCGATCGGCGTGTTGGCCAACTTCAGTGCGCTGCACCTGGTGCCGTACGTGGCCCTGGGCACCTTGGTCGTGATCGGGGTGCTGGTGGGCAGCTTCATCTGCGGCTGGGTCTGCCCGTTCGGATTCCTCCAGGACTTGATCGGCCGGATTCCGACGCGAAAGTTCGAACTGCCCGGCTGGATGGGATACGGCCGGTACGTCGTGCTCGCGTCCCTGGTGCTGGCGATTCCGTATTTCTTCGGCGAGGAGCATCCGCTGTTCTTTTGCCGGGTTTGCCCCGCCGGCGCGTTGGAAGCCGCCTTGCCGCACACGGCCAGCACGGCGATGGGAGGGGCCGGGATCGTGTGGCCCAGTGCCGTGAAAATGGCCGTTTTCGGCCTGGTGCTGGCAGCCATGTTCTTTACTTGGCGGCCCTGGTGTACGGTGCTCTGCCCGCTGGGGGCGATTTACGGGCTGTGCAACCGGGTGTCATTCCTGTTTTTGAAGTTTCACCCTGCGCGCTGCAACGACTGCGACCTCTGCCGCCGGCTGTGTCGCTATCACGGCAGCTCGGAACGACGGGGCGACGACATGCGCTGCATCCGCTGTATGGAGTGTACGCGGTGCAGCGCCGTGACGCTGTCCCATGTGTTTGAGTCAGAAAGGAGAGAAGTATGAGGCGACGGTGTATCCGTTTGGCAAGTGCCGCAGCGGCCGCAGTGGTCGTTGCCGGCGCCATGACCGCTTGTGCGGAGACGTGTTCTCTGCAGATCAAGCGGCTGGAGGCGGCCTCGGGCCCGACGACAGGTCCGCCGTCCGATCAGATGTTTCGCGGACTGAGCGCTCAACGCTTCTACCGGCGCACCGGGGCCAACGTGGCGTCCAGTGTTGAGCAAAGCGGCGAGGCGGAGTTCTCTGCGGTCATCAAGAAGGAGCCGCCCAGTTACAACTCGAAGTCCCCGCTCCGCGCTGTCGCCAAGCTGGGAACGCAGCAGTTCGGGTTTGTGCTCGACAGCCGAGAGGCGGAGAAGAAACCCGACGCCGCAGAGGGCGAGGCGAAGAAGCCCGCTTCGCCCGCGGGAGAAACGAAGCAGTCTCCCCAAGTGCCGGACTTCGGGCGCCTGCTGTTCGATCTGAACCACAATGGCGACTTGACGGACGATCCGGTCATCGAGGCCCAGGCCAACCCGAACGTCAGATATCCGCCGGGATACACGAATTTCGAGTTTCCCCGCGTCGACCTGACCGTGGAGGCCGAGGGGACCAAGATCGACTATGCCTTCCTCATCTCCGGGTACGCCCACTCGCAGTACCTGAACCAGAGGAGCCTGTACCAGTACGTCTCGGCGTCGCTCAGTGCCGCGGCGTATCGCGACGGCGAAATCACGCTGGACGGCAAGAGGTTCCGGATCGTGGTGACGGACTTCAACAGCAACGGCCGCTTCGATGACCTGTCCGTCCTGGACGACAGCATTACCTACGCGGGTGGCGGCATCTATCTGCGGCCGGGCGACATGGTCTATGTCGATCCGCAGCCACAGAAAGGGGTGTACGGCTACGATCCGACGACCAGCGATGAATCGCACCACCTGACGAAGATGATCAAGATCGGCGAGCGGTTCTACAGCTTGCAGATCACTCCGGCGGGCGACAAGCTGACGTTGGAGCCGTCGCCCTTGGCCGTCGGCCATGTCCGCAATCCCAACCAGGGGTATCGGGCCCTGGTGTACGGCGACCAAGGCGTCTTGAAGGTGTCCGGCGATGCCGAGGGCCGGGCCCCGCTGCCCGTCGGACAATGGAAGCTGTTGATGTACACCATCGACCGCACGGGGGTTGCCGATCCTGACAAGCCGGCCGCCAAACAGCCGTCCCTGCTGCAATCGCTCGCCAATGCCATGTTCCGTAGCGAACAAGCATCCGGGCCCAAGTATACGATGGTCTCGGCGCGAGCCAGTCGCGACTATCCGGCCGTCGAGGTCCGCGCGGGCGAAACCGCGGAACTGCGATTCGGTCCCCCGTACAAGCCTCAGGTGACGGGCACACTTCCGCAGGCCGGCAGCCAAGCGTCGCTGGGACTTTCGCTGGTGGGCGTGGGCGGCGAAGTCTGCAGCAACCTGATGGTCGACGGCGGCCGGCCGGCCAAGCCCGCATTCACGATCGCGGACCCGGACGGCAAAGTGGTCCAGAGCGGCAATTTCGAGTATGGCTGAGGCTTCACCTGCCGGTACTCGTGGCGAGTACCATCCGAGCCTGCCAAGGAATACCGCGTGAAAGTAAAGATGGACGCCGGTCCGTTCAAGATCGACCCGGAGTACGAGAGCATTCTCAAGAGTGCGGAGTCGAGAAGTCCGTCCGATCCATTCCGGGTCGGTTCTGCGCGCTAAGCGGCCCTAACAAAACACCCCTCGCCCTTCGGGAGAAGGGTTGGGGGTGAGGGCTGCTCGAGCTTTTGTTAATCGCTCCGTTCAAGACGAAATGCGGAACTTGCCGTGCTTTGTGGTCGATCTGTACTTATTTCAGGTCGACCAAGGCCTGCAAGACCTTGACACGCACGGCGTCGGCAAGCGTGCGGTCTTTGGGGTCTTCCCAGCGCAGCTTGTTGACCCCCTCGGCGGACAACACTCGGCGCGCGCCGTCGGCCAGCAGCGTTTCCGCCGCGGTCACGGGCCCATCGCTGCGGCCGGCGGCCTTGGCGCGATCCACGGCGCTGCGGAGCATCACGAAGTACTCGTAGTCCTCCACGCTTTCCCGGATCGCTTCCATGTGCTTGCCCGCCGTCACCGAGGTGTCGTCCAGGAACAGGGGCGTAAACGGTCCCGCGACGGCAAAGTACTCGTTCCACGAAGAAGCCCCGCCGTTGTCGCTGAACGCCCAGAAGAAGGAGCCCGTCGCCTGTTCCTGCCAGCACTGCCAGGCCTGCAGGCGGTAGTAGGCGTAGGGGTCCAGCAACCGCGCCGGGCCGGAGCAGGAGTAGAACTGCAGCGTGCGTCCCGCCGCTTGCTGCCGATGGTAGAACTGGGCGAACGCTTCGCCACGCTCCAGCCACATGGGACGGTTGGGGCACAGGACGCTGCAGGCCTCGAACAATTCCGGCGGCGCCTTGGCCGGGTCGCGGTACGTGGTGTCCTCCCAGATCAACACGTCCGGCTCCGCCGCGCGGATGGCCCGCGCCCAGGCCAACAGCGGGCCGATGTCCGAACCCTCGTGCGGCTCGTCGTGAATCAGCAGTCCCAATTGGTCCGGCCGGATGCCTTTGCTGCGCAGGTGGGCGACCCAGGCCTTGATCCACGTACCGACGCGCTCGCCAAACTCCGGGGTACCCAGCTTGGCACCGCCCAGCGAACTCTGGATCGCCCCGCCGTAGTCCGCCACTGCCAGGAAGACCATGTACCGCTTGGCCCTGGGCCAGAGCGCGATCCAATCGTCCAACGCCTTGGTGTCCAGGCGGATCACTTTCGGATCGTTGCGGTCGAATTCGAAGGACCGCAGCACGCCGCCGGTCGCCCAAGGCGCGTTGACGAACCGCTGCCGGAGGTGCTCGACCAGCGCCGCGCGGTTCTGGAGTGTGACGCCGCGTCCGCCGCCGCTGTTCGTGTAGCTCCACCCGCCCAAGCACAGCGAGGTCTGCTGCGGAAACTCCATCGGCCAGACCTTCAGCCGGACCGGGATGTCCAGCGGCGGGTGGCCCGGAGATTCGGCCAACACCGAACCGGCATACTCGCCGGCTGGCACCTCCGTCACGTGCCAGGTGATCCAAACCTGCCGCACCAACCCCGGCAGCACGGTGACGGACCAGCCATCGCCCGTGCGGCGAGCTTCGGGCAGCGCGGCGGCCACCGGCACGCCTTGCGACGTGTCGGTCCACTGGACCTCATGGACGGTCACGTACGGCGGCCGCGGCGACTGCGGCAAGCCGCGGAAGCAGAACCGGACCGTCAGCGGCCGTTCCGTGCTGTTGGCCAAGTTGAACGCCCCCGCGCGGTATTCGCCCAGCATGGTGTGGATTTCGAGGGGCCGGGTCGGGTCCCGCTCCGGGAGTGAGGTCGGTTCCAGCGGATCCCAGAGCACGGGAACGCACGCGGACAGCGGCGCCCGTCCCAGGCTTCTCCAGAACGCTGCCTGGACTTCGAACAGCTTGGCGTGGTTGCGTGTGAGCGGCAGGACGGCTCGGAACGACGCGTCCGGAACGATTGGTTCGGGGGACGCCAATGCGGCGGTCAGTTGACCCGTGAGTTGGGACCGCACGGCGCCGTCGATATCGGCCGCCTCGATCTGTTTTTTCAACGCCGCGCCGTCCAAGTCCAGACGCTGCGTCACGGCGCGCGTCAGGCGGCCTTGTTCGTACACCGCCTTCGCGTCGGTCGGCTCGCCACGCCCGCGCGCCGGATCGATCAACGACGGCGGTCCGCGGAACACCTGCACTTCGTCGGTAAAGGTATACGGCCCGCCGGGCAAGGGGATGATCATCAACTGGACGTAACGCCCCCAGGTCTGCAGTTGGCGAGTCACCAGCCGCCGAATTGCGTAACCTTCCGGAAACGGGCCGTTCTGCTGGCGGTCCAGGGACACCAAGTCGCCCGCGTTGTAGAACGCTCGCCCGTCGTCGCTGACCAGCACGTACACGGCCAGCGGCCAGGTGACTCCGGCCGCGCCGGCCGCCGTGGTCATCGAGACACCAGAGATCGGCTGCTGGCTGCCCAGGTCGATCGTGATCAACGCGTACCGAATCGACTGCCAGCCAACGGTGCCGGGTTGTGTCCAGAAGTATTCGGCAGTCGTCTTGCCGTCGGTCAATTGCTCCCGATCGCCGGGGTCGGTGCAGAGCGAATAGTTTGGCTGTGGGTT
>Ga0116156_10002812_pt1 | contig 15581 bp, 20 predicted proteins | sample AD_UKC045_MetaG_FD_89891 | JGI IMG/M metagenome (GOLD analysis project Ga0116156, IMG submission 89891) | Active sludge microbial communities of municipal wastewater-treating anaerobic digesters from USA - AD_UKC045_MetaG | ecosystem: Engineered > Bioreactor > Anaerobic > Digestate | place: USA... | reverse complement strand
TACTTCAACGATAGCAATGGCGTGATCCTGCGGCTTCCCTATGAAGGCGTTCAGGTGGTGACCTCGCATCCGCCTTCGCCGGGCTCGCCGCATCTGGCGTTCGACCGGAACCGACAGCTGCCCCGGATCGAAGAAGGCCTGAACACAGAGCAGCCCTTCATCGTGATGGGCGATCTCAATACGACGCCGTGGGGGCGGATATTCAGCGCGGTTCCCGGCATGCGCGCGGGGGATCCTAGGTTCGAAGGTACGTTTCCGGCGTTCGCGGGGCCGCTGGGCCTGCCGATCGATCACATCAAATTCGGCGGCGGGCTGAGCCTTGCCGATTACAGCGTCGGTCCTGACATCGGATCGGACCACAGGCCGCTGTTCGCGACCTTTGCCCTGCCGGACAATTGACCTTCGCCCGCGCGCGCGCGAGTAGAAGCTCATGCTGAAGGTCAGGATCATACCGTGTCTGGACGTGAAGGACGGACGCACCGTGAAGGGCGTCAACTTCGTCGACCTGCGTGATGCGGGCGATCCGGTGGCCCTGGCCCGCGCCTATGACGCGCAGGGCGCGGACGAGCTGACCTTTCTCGACATCACGGCGAGCCATGAGAAGCGCGGCACGATGATCGACGTTGTGGAGCGGACGGCCGACGCCTGCTTCATGCCGCTGACCGTGGGCGGCGGTGTGCGCACGCCGGACGACATGGTGGCGATGCTGAAAGCCGGCGCAGACAAGGTGGCGATCAACACCGCCGCTGTTCTTGATCCCCAGATCATCAAGGCCTGTGCGCGCAAGGTGGGTTCGCAGGCTGTGGTCATGGCGCTGGATGTGAAGCGCGAGGGAGACGCCAATTCTCCGCCAAGATGGGGCGTATTCACACATGGCGGCCGCAACCCGACCGGCCTTGATGCGATCCAGTTCGCCAAACGTGCGGCTGAACTCGGGGCGGGCGAAATCCTGCTGACGTCGATGGATCGTGACGGCGCCAAGACGGGCTATGACATCGAGCTGCTGCGTGCCGTACGAGATGTGGTGCGCGTACCGATCGTCGCTTCTGGCGGCGCCGGCAATGTACAGCACATGGCAGATGCCGTGATGAAGGGCGGCGCGGATGCCGTACTGGCCGCGTCGATCTTCCACTTCGGCGAAGCGACAGTTGCGGACGCCAAGCGCGCGATCGCCGCGGCGGGCGCGCCTGTGCGCATGATCGAACCTGCCTGAGGGAGTTGCGCAATGCATGATCCGCTGGGTTCCGCCGCCTTCCTGGGCGAAGTGCTGGGCGAACTTGCCAAGACGATTGATGCGCGCGCTGGCGCTGATCCATCCTCGTCATGGACAGCGAAGCTGCTGATGGGCGGCCCTGCTCTCACTGCGAAGAAGCTTGGCGAGGAAGGCGTGGAAGCCGCTCTCGCTGTTGCCTCGCAGGACGACAAGGCCGTAGCGGCGGAAGCGGCCGACCTGGTCTATCACCTGCTGGTCGCGCTGCGGTCGCGTGGCGTGCCGCTGGATACGCTGGCGAAAGCGCTGGAGGCCCGTCAGGGCAAGTCCGGTATCGACGAGAAAGCTTCGCGCGGCTGAGCGCTGCGCAGACCAATAAAGGGAGCGGGACCATGGGAGAATTCCACGATCGTATCGCGGAGCTGGACAAGCATTCGCGCGAACTGGCGCAGCTGGCGCCGGACGCAATCAAAGCGTTTGGAACGTTGAGCCGCGAGGCGCAGAAGGCCGGCGCGGTGGACCACAAGACGAAGGAGTTGATTGCGCTGGCGATTGGCGTCGCCATGCGTTGCGATGGCTGCATCGCCTATCACGCCCGGAACTCCCTGCGCGCCGGCGCCACGCGCCAGGAAGTAGCGGAGGCGCTTGCCGTAGCTGTGCAGATGGGCGGCGGGCCCAGCATGGTGCATTCAGCGGATGCGTTGCGCGCTTACGATGAGTTCGCCGCTGCCGCCGAAGCGAAGGCGGCTACCGCTTCGACCTGAGGAACAGATAGACCGCCCCGGAGCCGCCATGCCTTGGATGGGCGGTCGCATAGCCAGCAATGAATGGGCGCAAGTCGGGATCGGCGATCCAGTCGAACAGGCGCGAGCGGAGGACGCCCGTTCCCAGCCTGCCCTTGCCGGTGATGATCAAGACGCAACGCGCGCCCAGCGCTGCCTGACGCAGGATGAAATCCACGACTTCCCGATGGGCCGTGTCCTGCGTGTGGCCGTGGAGATCGATGCGGGCGTCGATCTCGTTCTGGCCGCGTCGGATACGGCGCTGGCCGGAAAGATCTTCAGGCGGGCTTGGGCGGCGAATGGCGGGTCGAAGCGGCTGTCCCGCGCGCTGGGCTTCCTGAGCAGAAGCAACGGGCGTCAATGCCGGCGCGGTCACTTCCGGCTCGTCATCCTCGATCACGCGGCCAGACGTCACCCGCACAGTGCGGGCGACACGCGACCAGAGCCTGCGTTCATCGGGTGTGAGGCGTCGGGTCATGATCGCTGGCTCATGGGCGCGCCGACTATCACAGCGCGAGCCGGTCAGCTCGCGGTGGCGACCTCGTCCAGCAGCCAGTTCGGATCCTGGCTGACAAGCGAGCGCTTGAACGTCCAGATTTCCTTGGCCTGGCGCAGATTGTCTCCGTCGCTCAGTTCGCTTTCGAACGACACTTCGACGCGGGCCATCTTCGCCCCATCGACCGACGCATCGACGATACGAGCCTGACGCAGGCGAACGAGACGCATCGGCTCGGCGCCGGACTTCTCGCGTTCGGCAATCGCGGCGACATAGACTTCGAGCACGTCGTCATCGACCAGCGTTTTCAGAGCGTCACGGTCGCCATCGGCGAACGCGCCGACGATGAGCTCGTAAGCGCGGCGGGCGCCCTTCACGAAGTCTTCTGGAGCAAAATTGGCGTCAACCGCCGCGATGGATTCCATGCCGGCGGCAGCAGGACCCGTGAACGCGGCGCGGATACGCGGCCGGTCTTCGCCCTCGGCCGGAGCGCCATCTTCACGCTCAGGCGCCCGTGCGGGCGCCTCGCGATAACGGCGCGCAGGCGGCTCGGCCCCGGTTTTCTGGCCCAGGACAGCGTAAAGGCGGGAAATCACGAAGACCGCGATAGCCGCAAGGATGATCAGATCAATACTCAAGACGACCTTCAGGTATTCGGTAGGAAAAAGGCACGGGCCTTGCTCCCTGGCTGATCAATATAGACACAAAAGTCTCCGAGTCAGCCCGTTGTTGCGGGCGTCGCGGTAGCGTGATAGCCGCGCTGCCTTCCTTATATGCCAATTCTGGACCTGAAATTCACATGACTGACGCACCCGCACAGGATCCGAACCAGCCCGCAGCGGCCGGTGGACCCCCGATGATCCGGGTGCTGGCGCAGTACGTTAAGGACCTTTCTTTCGAGAATCCGGGCCTGTTTTCGGCTCAACAGGGTGGCAACGCCCCGGAAATCGAGCTCGGCATCGACGTGAAGGTCGAACCGGGACCGCCGGCCGAGCAGATTTTTTCGGTCGAGCTGCGGCTTTCGGCTCGCGCCAAGCGTGAAGAGACCGTCGTTTTCATCTGCGAGCTGGTTTACGCAGGCGTCGTGCAGCTGCAGGACGCTGGCCGCGAAGACGTGGAACCGATGCTGCTGATCGAGTGCCCGCGCCTTCTGTTCCCGTTCGCCCGCCGGATCATTGCGGATGTGACACGGGAAGGCGGACATCCGCCGCTGATGATCGACCCGATCGATTTCGTCGGCCTGTACCGTCAGCAGCGCCAGCGCGCCGAAGCGCAACAAGCCGCTGCGAGCTAGGCTCTAGCTGTACTTCTTCCAGATCGGCGGAACTTCCTTGGTTCCGACCGTCTCCAGGAATGCGAGATGGGCTGCGTGCTCATCTGCCGTGATGAGCGGCGGCAGAGGTGACGGACGCTGGCGTCGCGGAGCCTGCGGGGTGATTGCATTTGCGCCGGCGCCAGATGCGTTCGCAAAATCGAAGGCGCGCTCGCGGCCTCCCCTCAATTCGAGATAGGCCATCGCCAGAAGCTGCGCATCGAGCAGCGCCCCGTGGAGGACGCGGTTCTCGATCGAGATGCTGAAACGCTTGCAGACCGCATCGAGCGATGCGGGAGCGCCGGGACGGTGTTCCTTCGCCAGCACCAGCGTGTCGATGAATCTGTCCTTGGGCAGAGGCGGGCGGCCGAGCAGCTCAAGCTCGTAGTTCAGGAAGCCGCGGTCGAACTCCGCATTGTGGGCGACGATGGGGTCATCGCCGAAGAAAGCCATCAGTGCGTCAACAACATCAGGGTGCTCAAAGCGCTTCTTGTCGCGCAGCGTTTCGTTGGTGATGCCGGTGATACGCACGGTCGCTTCGGATACGGGCCGGCCGGGATTGATGTAGATCTGGAATTCGCGACCCGTAGGCAGGTAGTTGTTCAGCTCGATACAGCCGACCTCTACGATGCGGTCGCCCGATCTTGGATCGAGGCCGGTGGTTTCGGTGTCGAAGACGACTTCCCGCATGTTTCGTCCTGTTCGGTTGCCGCCCGGATCCGTGTGCGCAGCGCCTCGATGATCTCGTCGATCTGCGCTTCAGCATAAGGGAAGCCGAAGCCCGTGTTGATGACGAAATCGGCGCGCCGCCGTTTTTCCGAATCGGGCGTCTGACGCGCCAATATCGCCTCGAACTCCGCTTCCGTCATCCCGCCACGGCTGAGCACGCGCTGCCTTTGCACATCCGGCGGGGCTGTAACCACAGCTATTACATCGGCGCGCTTGTCGCCCCCGGTTTCGAACAGCAGGGGGATATCCAGCACCACAATGTCCTGCCCTGCCGCTTCGGCCCTGGCGAGGAAGGCGCGCTGCGAGCCGGCCACAATGGGGTGCACGATGCTCTCGAGTTTTTTCATCGCGTCGGCGTTCTTTGCGACCTTGCCGCGAAGCTTCGCCCTGTCGATCCCGCCGTCGGCGCCAATGACGCCTGGAAAAGCCCATTCGATCGGCGCGACCGCCTCACCGCCTGGCGCGTAGGCGGCGTGAACAGCAGCATCCGCGTCATAGACCGGGATGCCGCGCGCAGCGAAAATGGCCGCCGTCGCCGACTTGCCCATGCCAATCGAGCCTGTGAGTGCGATCTTGATCATGCGCGAGCCGCCACTGCCTCCCGACAGGCCCGAAGCGCCCCTGCTTCGTCCGGGGAGATCCCGAACCAGATATGGAAGGCGGCGGCGGCCTGTCCAACCAACATGGGTAAGCCATCGTGAGGCGTCCAGCCGGAAGCAGCAGCCGATTCAAGCGTTTGAGCAGCCGCCTTGCCGTAGGAAAGATCGAGAAATGGCCTGCCCTTTCCAGCGGGAAGAGCCGGAAGGCTTGCGCCGGCATGGCCTAGGCTGGCCGAATTGATCACGATATCAGCGCCCTCTGCGAGCGCGGGCAATTGCGCCAGGTCTGCGATATCCGCGCCAGGCGCGAGATCGGCGGCCAGCGTGCCTGCATTGGCGAGGGAGCGGTTGACGATTGCGAGGCTTGCGCCGGATGCGGCGAGCGCCGCAACCGCAGCCCGCGCCGCGCCGCCCGCACCGATCATCACGACGCGCAGCCCTTGGCGTTGCGACCCGATTGCGACGGTGAGCGCAGTCAGAAATCCCGCAACATCGGTATTGTGTGCAACCCAGGTCGAGTCATCCTGGCGCACGAGAGTGTTCGCCGCGCCGATAGCGCGTGCCTCTGCCGACGCTGTAGCGGCGGCCTGAAGCGCCGCGATCTTGTGGGGCAGCGTGATATTGAGGCCGGAATAGTCTGCGCTTAACGCGCGGATATCCGCAGCCGCATTGGCGGATTGAAGATGAATGGCGGAATAGTGCGCTTCGAGGCCCGCTTCACCGATCCATCGATTGTGGATCAGCGGCGACAGGGAGTGCGACACCGGATCGCCGACAACCGCGAAGAGCTTCCTGCTCATGCCGGGATCGTCCCGCGATCGCGCAGCCATTGCAGCAATGGCAGCAGCGGCATGCCGAGGATGGAGAAGTAGTCGCCCTCGATCCGGTCGAACAGCAACGCGCCCCTGCCCTCGACCTGATAGCAGCCGACGCTTTCAAACGCGGCATCGCCAATGGCGTCGAGATAGTCCTCGAGGAAGGCGTCGGAGAAATTGCGGACGCGCAGGCGCGGTTGCGACAGGTGACGCCACACCGGCGCGCCATCGACACAGGCGACAATTGCGGACTGAAGGATGTGGGTCTTGCCGCGCAGACGGCGAAGGATTTCGGCAGCTTCATCGCGGGTCGAGACCTTGTCGAGGCCGACGCCATCGAGATCGAGCATCTGGTCGCAGCCGAGAACGACGCCGCCATGCGAGATCGAAACCTTCAAGGCCTTGGTTTCAGCCAGCAAATCCGCCTGTTTTGCGACTGTCGCGCCTTCGGCCCGGAGCGCGTCTTTCAGCGCATCTTCGTCAACGCCCGAGCCGATCTGCTCGAATTGCAGGCCGACGGCTTTCAGCACGCTTGCGCGCGATTTGCTTTTCGAGGCGAGGATCAGGCGATGGGTAGGATCGTCAGGATGCAGGGCCATGTTCAACGCCCGTGTTCCTGGATGATGTTGAGGATGGCCGCAGCAGTTTCCTCGACCGAGCGGCGGCTGACATCGATCGTCGGCCATTTCATCCGCATGTAGAGCCGGTTCGCTTCCGTCACTTCCTGACGGACTGTCTCTTCATCTGCATAGGACGTGTCGGGCGTCTCGTTGAGCGACAGCAAGCGATGACGCCGGATCTGCACCAGCCGGTCAGGCGAAATCTTCAACCCGACGACGAGCGGCGCATCGGGGCCTGTGAGAATCTCCGGAACTTCAACGCCGGGCACGAGCGGAACGTTTGCAGCCTTCACGCCGCGATTGCCGAGATAGACGCATGTCGGCGTCTTCGATGTGCGTGAAACACCGACGAGAACAACGTCTGCTTCGCGCAGCTCATCCGTCTGTTGGCCGTCGTCATGCTGGAGCGCAAAGTTGATCGTCTCGATCCGCGCGAAATATTCTGCGTCCAGGTGATACTGGCCTGCGACCTTGTGCGCCGACTTGAGGCCGAGATACCGCGACAGCATGTTCACGGCGCCGTCGATCACCGGCAGGGTCGGCGAGCCAAGCTCGCGGCAACGCTCTTCCAGCTTCGCGCGCAGGTTCTCGTCGGAGACCGTGTAGAGCACGACGCCCGGCGCATTCTCGATTTCCTTGAGAACACGCTCGAGCTGCTTGGGACTGCGCACCAGGTAGTAGTTGTGTTCGAGCGGCGCGATGTTGTCGAACTGTGCACAGGCCGCGCGCATCACGGCATTGAGCGTTTCGCCGGTGGAATCCGATACAAGATGCACATTGAAGTAGGTCTCGAGGGTCATGTCGTGGCGATACGCGATCCCGGCCGGAGGTTTTGCACGTTGTTATCCATTACCCATGGGAGTGGATTGTGGACAAGCTTGAGGCGAACAAGCCCACACCACTCACTCACACGACGAGTCACAGGTGGAGAGCCTGAAGAAGACTCATGATTTTGGCGCCCATGAGTCACGGCTTTGGGACTCGACTCTCTTTAAGACATTGTTAACCAAGGTCTTAACGAGAGGTTAACCTGCGCTGCCCTGTCGGAACGTAGCAGGATTCTCGGTGAGCGGCTGTGTGGATGAGTTGGGGACAGCGCGTTGCACGCACTTATGAACCGACTAAACACCACCAAAGAATCTAAGATTCAGATTCAATATAAGAGAAGAGTCTTTCTTCTCTCCTCCGCCGGGTGACGCTTGACCGATAGAAGATTGCTTAGAGTGCTAAACGGAGAACGGGTGGATCCCGTTCCCGTATGGATGATGCGTCAGGCCGGACGCCATCTTCCCGAGTATCGTGAGGTGAGAGCGAAGGCGCGGGACTTCCTCGATTTCTGCTATTCCCCTTCCCTTGCCGCCGAAGCAACGCTGCAACCTGTCAGGCGCTATGGAATGGATGGCGCAATCCTGTTTGCGGACATCCTGCTCATCCTCGATGCCATGGGGCGAAATGTTCGCTTCATCGAAGGTGAAGGCCCGCGCGTTGATCCTGCGACGAAAGCATCCGAACTTTCCCAGGTTCCAATCGAGAAAATCCTCGCGCGTCTCGCGCCTGTGGGTGAAACGGTCGAGCGTGTTCGCGCGAGCCTCGACAATTCCACCACGCTGATCGGTTTTGCCGGATCGCCCTGGACGGTTGGCGTTTATGCGATCGAGGGACGTGGCGGCACTGACAAGGCGGATTCACGCAAGTTCGGTTATCGCCACCCCGAAGAACTCGACGGCATGCTGGAGCAGCTGGTCGAGGCAAGCGCGCACTATTTGCTGATGCAGGCAAATGCCGGCGCTGATGCGCTGATGCTGTTTGAAAGCTGGGCCGAGGGTCTGCCCGAAGATGCGTTCGAGCGTTGGGTGATCTCGCCGACCGCGAAGCTCGTAAGACGGGTGCGCGAGCTTGGTGTGAAACAGCCGGTCATTGGCTTTCCCCGCGGCGCCGGTGGATTGGTGATCGATTATGCGGAGCGGACCGGCGTGAACGCGGTGGGACTGGATACGGCCATTCCGTTGAAGCGCATTGCTGCCGCCTTGCCCAAGGGCATGGCTGTGCAGGGAAACCTCGATCCCATGCGGCTTGTGGCCGGCGGGGCCGACATGGAAGCGCGGGTGCGCGAGATCATCACGGCGCTGAAAGGCCGGCCGCATATCTTCAATCTCGGCCATGGCGTCACGCCGGAAACGCCGATTCCGCATGTGGAATCAGTGCTTCGGACCATCCGGAGCATGACGTGACATCTGAAAAAATCGCCGTCGTGCTTTTCAACCTCGGCGGGCCTGATGGGCCTGACGACGTGCAGCCTTTCCTGAAAAATCTCTTCAGTGATCCGGCGATCATCCGCTCCCCTCTGCCTGTGCGGTTCTTCGTGTCGCGCCTGATCTCGAAGACTCGCGCTCCGTCGGCGCGCGAAAATTACGCGCGGATGGGAGGCGGGTCTCCCCTGCTTCCTGAAACGAAAAAACAGGCGGCGGCGCTGGATGCTGAACTGACAAAACGTGGCCGCGTCGCGAAGAGCTTTATCGCGATGCGCTACTGGAAGCCTTATGCCGCCAACGCAGTGAGCGAAGTTCTCGCGTGGGGCGCGACGAAGGTTGTTCTGCTCCCGCTCTATCCGCAGTTCTCGACCACGACGACGGCCTCGTCGTTCAAATCGTGGAAGGAAGCAGGTGGTCCCGCCGGCGTCGCGGTGTGCTGCTATCCCGACGTTCCGAAATTCGTCGAGGCCCACGCGCGGAAACTGATCGGAGCATGGGAAGCCGCAGGCAAGCCTGCGAACGTGCGCTGCCTTCTGTCTGCGCACGGCCTTCCCGAGACGGTTGTGAAGTCAGGCGATCCGTACCAGTGGCAGGTCGAGTACACGGTCGCGGCGTTGAAGCCGCTGCTGCCGGCGGAATGGGAAATCGAAATCTGCTATCAGTCGCGCGTAGGTCCGCTGAAATGGATCGGCCCGGCTACGGACCTGTCGATCGAGCAGGCGGCGAAGGATGGCAAGGCCATCCTGCTGTCACCGATCGCGTTCGTGTCCGAGCATATCGAGACGCTGGTCGAACTCGACATCGAGTACAAACATCTCGCCGACAAGCACGGGGCCAAGGTCTATCTGCGCGCGCCCGCACTTGGCGTCGACGAAGGCTTTATCGGCACATTGGCGGATCTGGTCGAGGAAACACTCGTCGATGCTGGCGGGCCGATCCGATCATCCTGTGGCGGCCGCATCTGTCCGGCGAGCTGGAAGGACTGTCCCAACCATCGCTCCGCCGCTACCAAGGCGGCCTGAGGGAGCTTCGTCATGTACGAGTGGTTTCGGGCCATCCACATCATCGCAGTCATCGCCTGGATGGCAGGCCTGCTGATTTATCCGCGCCTTCTGGTTTACCGGCTGGAGGCGCAGGGCGACGAACGTTTCGAAGCCGCAATGGACAAGGCTGGCGCCTCGACCCGGAAGATCATCCTCAACCCGACGATGATCCTCGTCTGGCTCATGGGTCTCGCGCTGATCGGTAGTAACTGGCAATTTTATATCACCCAGCCATGGTTCTGGGGAAAAATCGTGCTGGTTATTGGATTGTCGGGCTTCCATGGCTATCTGATGGGCCTCGGCCGGAAGATCTCCGCCGGAGAGCGTCCGATCGAGCCCAAGAAGCTCCGCATGCTCAACGAAATCCCGATGGTTATTGCGATTTTCGCTGTTATTCTGGTGGTCGTTCAACCGTTCGGCTGATCCCGTTACAGGCCTTTTTGCTTGACCTGTCAGGGTTCCGGGCCCTAAACCCGAGCGTCGGCCGTCCGGTCGGCGTCCCACTTCCCTTCTCATTTTTCCCGAAGACCTGTGCGCCTCGCGCCATCTCCAGGGCAAAACCACAACCGAAATGTACCTAAGCCAATGACTGAAGACGTCACTGAAGGGCATGAGCACGAGCACGAGCGCGTGCTTCTCAATGACCTGAAAAAGAAAACTCCGGCCGAACTGCTGGCCATGGCGGAAGAGCTCGAGGTCGAAGGCGCCTCGCTCCTGTCCAAGCAGGAACTGATGTTCGCGGTTCTCAAGGAACTGGCTGAACGTGATGTCGAGATTATCGGGGTAGGCGTGATTGAAGTACTGCCCGACGGGTTCGGCTTCATGCGCTCGCCGCAGTCGAACTACCTGGCCGGCCCAGACGATATCTACGTCCAGCCGCAGATGATCCGGAAAATGGGCCTGCGCACGGGCGATACCGTCGAAGGCACGATCCGCGGCCCCCGCGACGGCGAGCGCTACTTCGCCCTCGTCCGCGTCTCGACCGTCAACTTCGAGGACCCGGAACGCGCGCGCCACAAGGTTCCGTTCGACAACCTCACGCCGCTCTATCCGGACGAGCGGCTCCACATGGAGCCCAAGGATCCGACGAAAAAGGATCGCTCGGGCCGTGTTATCGACATCGTCTCGCCGATCGGCAAAGGCCAGCGTGCGCTGATCGTCGCGCCGCCGCGTACCGGTAAAACCGTGCTGCTGCAGAACATCGCGCAGTCGGTCGCGGAAAATCATCCCGAGTGCTACCTGATCGTGCTCCTCATCGACGAACGTCCCGAGGAAGTCACGGACATGCAGCGCTCCGTCAAAGGCGAGGTCATCTCCTCCACCTTCGACGAACCGGCAACGCGCCACGTGGCCGTCGCCGAGATGGTGATCGAAAAGGCCAAGCGTCTGGCTGAACACGGCCGCGATGTCGTGATCCTGCTCGACTCGATCACGCGCCTCGGCCGCGCCTACAACACGGTCGTCCCCTCCTCCGGTAAAGTGCTCACCGGCGGTGTCGACGCCAACGCCCTGCAGAAACCAAAGCGCTTCTTCGGCGCCGCGCGTAACCTGGAAGAGGGTGGCTCGCTGACCATCATCGCGACGGCCCTTATCGAAACGGGCTCGCGCATGGACGAGGTCATCTTCGAGGAATTCAAAGGTACGGGTAACTCCGAGATCATCCTCGACCGCAAGGTCTCCGACAAACGCATCTTCCCGGCGATCGACATTCTCAAGTCGGGCACGCGGAAAGAGGAATTGCTCACCGATCCGAAGGAACTGCAGAAGATCTATATCCTGCGCCGCATCCTCAACCCGATGGGCGCGCAAGATGCGATCGAGTTCCTGCTCGACAAGATCAAGCAGACCAAGACGAACAGCGAGTTCTTCCAGGCGATGAACAACTAGGCCCTACCCGGCCCTACCGCTTTAACTCCAATGAAAAACCCCGCCCTCTCGTCAGGGGGCGGGGTTTTGCTTTTCTAGCTCATTCCATCATCGGCTCTGCCGTCCGCGCGCTCTCCTCGCGCCGCCACACGATGCGTGGCCTGGGACCCGGCTCTTTCGGCGTCTCTGGCCTCGGCGCCGGCGGCTCCATCTCCGCCACGCCCAATCTCTCCCTCATTTCGCTGATCGACAATGTTCGCCCGCTCCGCATTCTGAACTCCGCTTTCCGGCCGCCAAACCGGGATTTACGCCTGCTCGTAGGTTTGCACGCTCTCGAGTCGTTTCTCTTTTCCGCTGTCCTTTTCTTCCGCCCACAAGCCGACTATCGTCGCGGTGAGTTACCAAACTCCAAACACGAATGGTAACTTGGTACCAAGGTAGAAATAGATGGCCGACTACGAAACAGAACGCACGCAAACGGGTGTGCGGATTTCCACGCCGGTGCTGAAAGTTTTGCGCGCCTTGGCCGACTACAGGAACATGAGCCTCGGAGAACTGGTCGAGGGCGTGATGCTGCACGCCTTCGACAACAAGACGCCGTTCTCGAAAGAGACGCTGCGGGTGGTGGCGCAATTGCGCGAGGTCTATGGCCTCGACCTCACCAGTGCAGATGCGCATGCTCTGAAGGACGACAAGGGTCGTGGGCGCTGAAGTTTTTGTCACGCCGGCGCGCGAGCCGCCTCCCCTCTCGCGAGAGGGCTAGCGGCATTTGCGAAGGGCTGTGCTAGCTGGGCGACCATGACAACGAACCGTCTCTTCGTCACCGAACTCTACCGCGCGCCGCTGGCCGGCATCGGTGAGCTGAATGCCGATCTGCTGGACGCCGCGAAGATGCTGGCGAAGGAGGACAAGGCCGGCCGCGCCTGGTGCAAGGAGCATGGCTATCAGGGGTACACGTCCTACGCGTCGCTCGACGACCTGCCGCAGAGGGCGACGTGTTTCGAGCAGCTCGTCCGGGTGATGAAGCCGCATGTCGAAGCTTTCGCCGGGCAGCTGCAGATGGACCTGCGGGGGAAGCGGCTGAAGCTGGATAACATCTGGGTGAATGTGCTCGAGCCCGGCGGCTCGCACACCGGGCATATCCATCCGCACTGCGTTCTGTCGGGCACCTATTATGTGCGCGTGCCGGATGGGGCGTCGTCACTGAAGTTCGAGGACCCGCGGCTGCCGATGATGATGGCCGCTCCCGCGCCGCGCGAAGATGCGGATGAAGAGCATCGGCGGTTTGTCTATGTCGCGCCGAAGGCCGGCGACCTCCTGCTCTGGGAGAGCTGGCTGCGCCATGAAGTGCCGCCGAACCGCGCCGCGAGTTCGCGGGTAAGCGTGAGCTTCAACTATCGTCTCTGACGCCTGCCGATCACCCCCTCCCCTGCCCCGTCTGGCGGGGGTGAAAAGCGGTATGACCGTTACCCGGGGGTTAAAAAGCGCGAGGCCCTACCGGTCCTACCGAGGGGTTCGGGGAGGGTAGTTCCTAGCGGAGATGCTTGCCGAAGAAGTCCATCGTCCGGTCGTTCGCCTTGTTGGCGTCGCCGCGATGGTAGTGCTTGCCGCCATCGCGGGCGAAAGCGTGGTCGCGGCCGGGATATGAGTAGAGCTGGTAGTTCGGGTTGGTGAGGCCGGCTTTCATCTTCGCCTGGCTGTCCTTCGAGACGAAGCCGTCCTCCTCCGCGATGTGGAGCAGCACCGGCTTCTTCCCCTTCGCAGCCTCGCCCAGATAGTTGTCGATGCCGACGCCGTAATACCCGACCGTGGCGTCGATATCGGTGCGCGTGCCCGTCAGATAGGCCAGCAATCCGCCGAGGCAGTAGCCCTCCGCCCCGACCTTCCGATGGCCCTGTGCACGCATCCAGGCGATCGTGGCGGCGATATCTTCGACGCCTTTGTCGACGTTGAACGCCTTGAAGTAGGAGAACGCTTTCTCCCACTCCGCATCGGTCTGGTCGGTGATGTCGATGCCGCGTTCGATGCGCCAGAAGAGGTCCGGTACGACCGCGGTATAGCCCTCTTCGGCGAGGCTATCGGCGATGTCGCGCATCACCCGGTTCACGCCGAAGATCTCCTGGATGACGACGATGGCCGGGCCATCCCGGGTCTTACCGTCGGCCACATAGGCGCTGAACGATCCGTCCTTGCCCTGAATGGTCACGCGGCGGCCCATGGCGAACTCCGGTTCTGGATTGTTGGCTGGGTGGGTTGTAGTGCTCGCGCACGCCCGAACAAGCAGATCGCGGCGGCCCTACCCGAGGACTCATGGCCGGAATGCGCGGCACTACCGACACCATTATCGCGCTGGCATCGGGGTCGGGCCGGGCCGGTGTGGCGGTAGTGCGGGTGTCCGGACCCGCTGCGGCGGGTGTTCTCGGCCATTTTTCGAAACGGAAGGCCCCTGACCCCCGTATGGCGGCGGTCAGGGAGCTGCACGACGAGGCCGGCGAATTCATCGACGAGGCCGTGGTGCTCTGGATGCCGGGGCCCAACTCCTACACTGGCGAGGATGTGGTCGAATTCCACGTCCATGGCGGGCCGGCGATCATCGAGGCGGTACTCGCCTCGGCGGTGAAATCCCGGCTGTGCCGGATCGCGGACCCGGGCGAGTTCACGCGCCGGGCATTCGACGCCGGCCGGATGGACCTGACGCAGGCCGAGGCGATCGCCGACCTGATCGATGCCGAGACGGATGGCCAGAGGCGGCAGGCGGGACGGCTTTACCAAGGCGAGGCCGCCCGGAGTTTCGAGGGGTGGCGGGGTCTCCTGATGTCGGCCATGGCCGCCCTCGAGGCCTCGATCGACTTTCCGGACGAGGCGGACATTCCGGGGGAAATCAACCTTACTGCGCTCGAGCCGATCGAGGCCCTGGCAGCCGATCTGGAAGCGGCCCTCGGGGATGCGGGACGGTTAAAGTCGGTTCGGGAGGGGTTCCGGATCGCCATTCTGGGGCCGCCGAACGCCGGAAAATCCAGCCTGATGAATCGCCTGGCGCGACGCGAGGCGGCGATTGTTTCCCCGATTGCGGGAACGACCCGGGACGTGGTTGAGGTCCGGCTGGTGCTGGCCGGGTATCCGGTCTGGGTGGCGGATACGGCGGGGCTGCGCGAGGCTTCGGACGCCATCGAGGCGGAGGGCGTGCGCCGGGCGCTGGCCCGCGCCGAAGAAGCCGATCTGCGGATCTGGGTGTCGGACGCCTCGGACGGCGATGTTTCACGTGAAACATCGGGCGGGCCGACGCGTTCGCGTTTGGGGGATGTGCGGCCCGGCGACCTGACAGTGCTGAACAAGGCCGATCTGATCGGCTCTGCCCCCCCTCTGGCGGGGTCGGAGGACGTATTTGTGGTCTCGGCCCAGACCGGAGCGGGTCTGGACGGGCTGGAAAGGCGGCTGGCGCAGGTCGTTCGCGAGCGTCTGGACGCTGACGAGGCGCCGCTTGTTACGCGGGCAAGGCATCGGGACCTTGTGGAAGAGGCTCTGGCGGCCGTTGAGCGGGCCCTGGAAGCCGCCAGGATCGGGATCGGGGCCGAGCTGGTGTCGGAAGACCTGCGGCTGGCGGCAAGGGCTCTGGGGCGGATTACGGGCTCCATCGATGCCGAGGACCTGCTGGATCGGATTTTCTCCCAGTTCTGCGTCGGGAAGTGAGCTTGGGGCGTGGCCGATGTTTCACGTGAAACATCGGCTGGGCGTCAGGAGCCGGGTTCGGGGCTGGTTCTCGGCGGGGCCGGCGGGTTCCGCTGGCCGTCCCGGCTGCGTTCGACCCTTTGCTGGTTGAGAACCCAGTTGGGGGTGCCGCCGGGCGAAAAGCCCCT
>Ga0116156_10002811_pt1 | contig 15583 bp, 18 predicted proteins | sample AD_UKC045_MetaG_FD_89891 | JGI IMG/M metagenome (GOLD analysis project Ga0116156, IMG submission 89891) | Active sludge microbial communities of municipal wastewater-treating anaerobic digesters from USA - AD_UKC045_MetaG | ecosystem: Engineered > Bioreactor > Anaerobic > Digestate | place: USA... | reverse complement strand
GTCCCGGGTCAGGGGCTTGAGAATGGAAAGCATATCCTTTGCGTCCACCATTGAGCTGGTGATATCCCCTCCATTCATAAGAAGAATATTCAGGGTCGTCCTTGCCAGGATACGGCTGTTGATTTCACCCTGGTGGGTGATGATCAGAATCTTTTGTTTTTCCTGCTGGTCCAGGATAAATAAAGAAAGGGGGAGAGTGGCTATGAGGATAATAAAGATGAAGATAATGATCAGTTTATATTTAATTTTCAAGGGCACACCCGCGCCGGGGACGATTTCGGGTCATTTTCAGCCTTTATTATTTAGAATTTAATATAAAATAAATGCAATTCAATTTTCAGAAAGTGAATGAGATTGCCTGGAATTGAGCGCGTCGGGGAAATCCCGGATTGATGGGAAAAAAAGAGGGCTGACGTTGCGTCAGCCCGATACGAAGTATTACCTTAAAAAGATTGCTGAAATTTGGGTTCAGCAATTAAGCTGGATAAAGTGATTAAACATATTTTAGGAGGATTTGCCTAAAATATACAGCTTACTAAGGCTTGTTCTGGTAATGAACCTAGCATATATGGACAGGCCAGTCTCGTATGTTTATAAGAAAGGAAGAATTAATCGTTGCGGATTTATAAATCAGTAAGTCGGATAGTGACCCCTGCCGCTGGCGCGGCCGGGTTTCGGGCAGACTATTTTGCGTTTCTTTTACGGTATTCAGCTGGCGATATGCCGGTGACCTTCCTGAAGGCCGAATGAAAGGCCGAATATGAATTAAAGCCAACTGCCAGGGCTATGGACAGCGTGTTGCGGTCCGGCTCATCGACCAGGAGCTTCTGGGCGTCCCCGATACGATAGCTGTTAATGAAATTATTGTAATTCTTGTTATAGTGCTGGTTGAGGAACTGCGAGAGCTGGTGCGGTGTCACACCCAGGGAGTCGCTGAGCCGGGGCAGGCTGAGTTCCTCATCACAATAGATCTTTTCCTGCTCCATCATCGCCGTCAGCTGCTTGCCCAAGCTTTCAAGGTCCAGGCCGTTAAGATATGATTTTGAGTAGGATTCGCCGCCGACATGGATGGTCCCGTACTGGACCAGGTAAGGATACCGCTGGCTGAGAAGATAGAAGCAGAGTATCACCAGGCTGATGAAGAGATTGATCATCTTCAATGCCGGAAGCGAAAGGACGATGGTAAAGCCTATGCCAACGATGCCGGTAATGACCCATATGACGAGCGACGACAACAGGAGCACTATTTTATGTTCCGCCGCGTTTCCTTTTTTCAGCTGCAGGACGATCCGTATGAGCGGCGCCGCAATATAGATGACCGGGATGAACATGCTGGCCGTATACACGCTGCGGAGCATGACGTACCCGCCCTTGTTTATCATCTCATAGATGATTTCCCTCTGCGCGTTGGGCGAATAGAGAAAATAAGGTATCAGGTACATGCTGGCAGCAAGCAGTGGAATGAAATGCAGGATGTCGCGCTTTCTCAACCGCTCCATGTCGCCGGTGACGCTCAGTACGTAAAAATAGAGGAGCGGCCCCAGGCAGAGAACCACGGGCACCTGGAAGAAGAGAAGGATCGGGTATTCGTACACTTTCTGCGAATGGAGCAGGTACATCGAAAACGTCAGGTAACCCATCAGGGCCAGGATGACGGCCAGCACCATGTTTCTGAAGTATATCGGGCGCACGACAAGCCCCAGCGCCATCACGAGGGAAAGCCCGCACGCGAATATGATAATGAGATCAACTATTGACATTGTATCCTGATTATTCCCCCCGGAACATGCAAGCCGAGCAGTTTAAAGATATATTCAAAACAACGCTTAAAATATGCAAGAAAATTATTTGTCCCGCGCTGCTTTGCGATGTACGCGGGTGCCGGGACACCGCGCCACCCTCAAAATCCCTTGACTTTATTTGCAATATGACCACAATCCGTATGCCGGCCCCTGCGGCGCCGGAGGGTGAACCGGCTTCACCCCGGCGGGTAGACGCCGGCCGGGCGGCGGCAAGCATGTCCGGCAATCCCGTCATCTTGAATGGATAGAGCATGACACGTGAAATCTACATACAGGAAGAAATACTTCCGCGGGAGTGAATTATGCGCCTCATCACGATCGACGAAATGAAATGCAAAAAGGACGGCGTTTGCGCTGCCGAATGCCCCCTTTCGATAATCGTGCAGGAGGGGCCCTCCGCTTTCCCGCGACAGACGGACGACGCGGAAGAGCTCTGCATCGGGTGCGGCCACTGCGTTGCGGTCTGCCCCCACGCCGCCCTTACTCACCGGAGCTGCAGCCCGAACGACTGCCCGCCTCTCCGGAAAGAGCTTGCCGTCAGTGAAGACCAGGCCGTGCAGCTCTTCAAGGGCCGCCGCTCCATCCGGAGCTACCGCACCAAGCCTGTTGACCGGGAGACGCTGGGGAAGCTGATTTCCATTGCCGGTCACGCACCGACCGGGCACAACGGCCAGCATGTCCGATGGATGGTCATCAATGACCGTGAGGAGCTCTCGCGGCTGTCCGGCATGACGGTCGACTGGCTCAGGTACATGATCAGGGAGATGCCCGCAGTGCTCGCACGCCTCCACCCGGAGCGCGTTGTCAGGCGGCACGATGAGGGAATCGACGTCATCTGCAGGGGCGCGCCGCACCTGGTCATCGCGTACGGATCGAAGCCCGACCCCAACGCGCGGATCTCCTGTACCATCGCGATGACACAGCTGGAGCTGGCCGCCCCGGTCCTGGGGCTCGGCGCCTGCTGGGCGGGATACTTCAACGCAGCGGCGACGTACTGGCCGCCCATGGCGAAGGCACTGGACCTCCCTGAGAACCATGAGCCCTACGGGTCCATGATGATCGGGTATCCGAAATATGCGTATCACCGCATCCCGAAGAGGAACGAGCCGATAATAGAGTGGCGGTAATGCGGGGAGACAGATGACCGGGCTTACAGGAGGCTCCTGGCCGCGTCGATTATGAATTTGCCGCCGAAGAAGAGGAGCGCGGCGCCGCTTGCCGCGAAGACCGCTTTCTGGAACGCCCTGCCGAAGAAGCGCCCCCCCTTGAAGGAAAGGGCGGACAGGAACCAGCTCCATCCCAGGTCGCAGGCCCAGTGCGCCAGCATGAACACGACAAAGCCCGCAGCACCGAAGCCGGCAGCCTGCATCGCCATCGCCGCGCCGATCGTGGCCCACCATATGATGAAATAGGGATTGGCCGCGGTGAGGACCACGCCTGCCGCGACCGGCGATCTGCTGTCGGAGGAACCCGCGACTGCGCCGCTCCTGAGGCCCCTGAACATGCCCGCCGCCATGAAAAGGAGAAAGCAGCCTCCGGCGATGCCGATAGCCTGCCTCACGTAGGGGAGGCCGAAGAGGTAGCCGAACCCGAAAAAAATGGCTATCATCAGGGGGAGCTCGACGATCCCGTGGCCCAGCGCGACCAGTGCGCCCGCGTGGGGATTATCGCTCCCCTTGCCCACCGTGACCGCGACAAGCGGCCCCGGCGCCATCACGCCGGAGAGGGAGATAACCATCGCCCCTGCGAGAAATTGTAGATACGAGGATTCCATGCGGTTCTTCTTTACGTATAGTGTTGAGGTGACAGCTTTATTCGGGATGAACTGTTAGGCGGCACAAAAATATGGGGACCGTTTCAAACGGGGACATGCAGCATGCCGGATAACGACCCACCCCACCCTGCCAGGGAATACTGTGCCACGGCCGGCACGCTGCACCGGCCATGGCGGATGCATCCGTTACGGTACCCGCTTGATCGTCTTATCGGCGATCATGTTCTTGAACTCGGCGAGGAGGGCTTTTTCCAGGTTGTCGATCCTTCCGTCCTCGAGCGCGATATTGTAAATCTCCTCATATTCCGCGTTTGTCACCATGTGATCTTCAATCGCTTTCTTGATCACGTCGGCAAGCTTAAGACCGTTTTTCGTTACCATGTCACGTTCTCCCGAAATTATCTGGAGGCTGCACCGCCCCGCGTCAATGTTGTTGCCGGAACCAATTTCCGTTTATGTACAACATAGTGAAACGCGGCGGGCAGTGTCAATTTTTTTTTGGTGCTCCCCGGCGCCTGATCTACTCGATCACGATGAACTCGACCCGCCGGTTGAGCGCCCTCCCCTTTTCCGTCGCATTGGTGGCCACCGGCTTGCTCGAGCCGTATCCTGCGACGGCAAGGTTTTCGGCATCGATCCCTTTCTGCACAAGGTATTTCCTGATCGACAGGGCCCGCTGCACCGAAAGCGTCTGGTTGAAGGGCGCGGTCCCCTGGCTGTCGGTGTGGCCCTCGATCCTGATCCGGGCGTCCTTTTCCCTGAGGATCTTCACGATTTTCTCAAGCTCTTCGTGTGACGAGGGAAGGATGGTCGCGCTGTTCACTTCAAAGTTGATCTTATCCGAGATAAACAGGACTTCCTGCGTATGTATCGAGTTGAGCTTGGAACGTATCCTCTGGAGCTCGTCTTCGGTGAGCTTTTCAGGGTTCGAGGGCGGGCCGCTTTCCCTGACGGCTATCTTGTTCTGGTATGAAAGGAGGACCTTCTCGTCCCCGAACCGGGGGTTGTACAGCTCGGTAATCCCGGAAAGGGAATACACGGTGGTCATCTGTTTCGGCTCTTCCGCGGGTCCGGATTCGGTTTGAGGTGCGGGCTTCTTTTTCCCGTCCTTCAGGTCTTCCGTGATCTCGAACCCGAGCTCCGTGCCGCGGATGCCCGCAATGGTGGTCGGCGTCTTCACCGAGATGCCGTAGTTCTTGAACAGCTTCTCGAACCTCCCGTACAGGGAGCCCCTGTCGATATACAGGCCCAGGTTCCGCACGGTCAGGGCGTCGATCCTGAGGGTCGAGTTGTCCGACACGCGGACCGCCATCTCATCATGGAACCGTATATCCATCTGGGAGTCCGCATCGGTTTTCACCTCGTACCCGGGTTTCAGCGCCTGACCGACGATCGCCTGCTCCCATTCAGCATATCCGGAAGTACGGAACCAGGCGTTGCCGATGATGAAGGTGATACGCGCGTCCTTCTGGTACAGGACCGGCAGCTGGACCATCACCTTCTCGGTGTACAGCAGTATGGTGATGAATATGCCGACGGCGAGAATGACTGAGGGGACGGCGATCATCAGGATCTTGTGCTTGAGGCTCAGGCCCTGCCCGGCCGTCTTTTCAGGCATCACTGCCCCCGCAGGCTGTTTTATCGCTTTCTTTTTTGCGGGTTTTTCTTTATGTGCGCTCTTTGTTTTCATATCAGTATCCCCTGTACTATCGAATTAGAAAACCATTAAAAGCTTCCTGGAAAACTTCATCCCTGGAGTTTTTCAGAGCCGGTTTAGAGCCGGTTTAAAGAAGCAAATATATAAAGCCTTGCATTGTCCCCGGCAAACTGCTGAAAAATACACCCCGCCGGCCCTGCCGGACGGTTACCGGGGGACCATCAGATCCAGCCCAGAATTCCAGCGAACACGATGAGCATGACCGCGTTCACCCCGAAGAGCGATCCGATAACGATTTTCTGCGTCCGGGGGCTCCAGTCATAACTGTACATCGACACGACCCAGAAGGGAATATAGACCGTGATGAAGACCGGGAACGAACCCCACCAGGAGTAGACCCACACGAACGCGGGCGTGCGCGCCAGGAAAATCTCGAAGATCGAGAAGAAAGCCGCGTTCATCACCGCTATGAAGAGCCGGTTGTTGACGCCGAGTATCTTCATCTTCGGGTCCGCGGGCAATATCTTGCTGAAGATCAGGCCCGATATGGAAAACATCAGGCTCAGCTCGACGCCGACGCCGACGAGGAGGAGGAACGCGGTACCCGTGGGCACGGTCCAGAGCGCGTGGCCGGAAAAATGCTGTATCAGGGCGTTCAGTATCTCGTAGAACCAGTGCACCATGTAGAGGGAGAGTCCGGCAGCCACGGCCTTCCAGTTCTTTTTGGAGATCTCGTTGAAATAAACGTAGATCACGAACGCCAGCATCGGTATGACGTACCATTGAAAGGGTGTGCCGCTGCGCAGAATCTGCAGGGCTTGTTGGGTCGCTTCCGGGTTGTTCAGCATACGCGCCTCCTGTGATAATTCTCAGCTTCTGCATGGCATACCACGGGGGAGATAGCCGCGCAATCACTTTTTGCAGGGAAGGCCAGGCAATTCCAAAAGCCCCTTGACAGGAGCCGTGCGGTATGATGTCGCTGTGTCCGGACCGGAGGGTCCCGCCCGGACCGATAATCTTTCAGGAGCACAATCATGTCATGGATATACCTGGTGCTGGCCGGCATTATGGAAATCGGCTGGCCGCTTGGCTTTAAAATGGCACAGATTTCGGGTTCCCGGGTTCTCTGGGTGGCATTTTCGGTGCTCTGCATGGCCGCCAGCGGCCTGTTCCTGTACCTCGCGCAGCGCGCGATCCCGATCGGGACCGCGTATGCCGTGTGGACGGGAATAGGCGCGGTCGGCGCCTTCACGATGGGCATCATCTTTTTCAGGGACCCGGCCACTTTTTTCAGGATAATCTCGGCCGGACTTGTGGTGGCCGGGATCATCGGCCTGAGGCTCAGCCACCAGTAGCAGGTACGTACCGGATGACCGGCCGGACCATTATTATTCTCGGGAGGCAAAAATGAACCTATCGATGAAAATCGCGCTCCTTTTCAGCTCGGTCTATTTCATGACCGGGCTTGTCACGGGAGTCTGGAAGTACCGCTGTATCAGGAAAAGCAAGGAGCGGACGGCGCCGTTCTATGTGAACGTGGCGCACCGGAGCTCGTTCACCTACAGCTTCGCCGCGCTCCTGGTTTCCATCCTGCTCGGGCAGAGCCCGTACCCCGGCTGGCTGAACATGACCATAACGGTGACGCTCATGACCTTTTTCACGATAACGATGGCAAGCTATATCGCAAACGGGATCAAAGGCCTGAACGAGACCCAGTTCGCCTCACCGCCGGCAACCGGCGGCGAGGCGGGCCGGGATCTGTTCATGACGGCCCTGATCCTCGCGGAGATCATTGCATTCGGCCTGCTGGCAGCGGGGTTCGCGTTCCGGAGCTTCAGGTAAGACCGCTTCCTCCTGTTATTTACCCAGGAGGCCCGCCTCGAACGCGCTCTTTTCCAGCTCCTCGCGGAAGTCCGGGTGCGCAATGGAGATCATGGCCCGTACGCGGTCCTCGATGCTCTTGAGCCAGAGGTCCGCGATCCCGTACTCCGTGACCACGTACTGCACATCGGAGCGCGGGGTGGTGACCACGGTACCCGGCGGAAGCGTCGCCACGATGCGGTTGATAGGCCCCTGCTTGCTCATCGACATCGAATTGAGCGCGATGAAGGACATCCCGCCCTTCGAGCGGCGTGCCCCCCGCACAAAGTCGAGCTGGCCCCCGGTGGAGCTGAACATATTGAAGCCAATCGACTCGGAGCAGACCTGCCCGGTCAGGTCGACCGTGAGCGCGTTGTTAATCGATATGAAGTTGTCGTTCATGGCGATGTTGCTGATGTCGTTGACCATATGGATCGGCATCGATTCGATCATCGGGTTCCGGTGCATGAACTCGTAAAGCTCCTTGGACCCGACACCGAACCCGAAGGTCATCTTGCCCGGATAGAAGGCCTTTTTCGACCCGTTGACGACTCCTTTCTTGGCCAGGTCCATCATCGAGTCCGTGATCATCTCGGTATGGACGCCCAGGTCCTTCTTGCCGTCCAGGAAGAACCCCACCGCGTTGGCGATCGCCCCGAAGCCGAGCTGAACCGTCGAACCGTCCTGGATGCGCTCAACAATGTGCGATGCGATCTTTTTCTCCACGTCGGTAATGGGTATATTGGGCAGGATCGGTATGTCGTGATCCTGCTCGCAGATGCAGGTCGCCTGGCTCACGTGCATATGCGCGTGCGTGCCGAATACGTACGGTACCTTCTTGTTGACCTGGACCACCACCTCCCGCGCCGTCTTGAGTATTGAATGGTTGACAGACGCGCCGCCCGGTCCGAAGCTCATGTAGCCCCATTCGTCGGGCTCGGCGCACTCGACGAAGAGAACATCGGGACGGAGCTCCTGGGTTATGAGATCGTCGAAGTTGGAAAAGCTGCACGAATTCACCTTGATGTTGCCCTGCGGCCAGAAGATCCGCTCCAGCGGGCCCATGAACAGGGCCAGGTGACCGATATGCCCCTTGTATTTCGCCTCAAAATGCGGCAGGGGCCGCATCATCAGGGCCGAGGACATCGTGACGTTCTCCAGCTCCTCGTACCGGCCGGCCAGCTCCGTGATGAGATCATATGCGGCGCTCGGTCCGCCCGGCGTACACACGAAATCTCCGGACCTTACAACCTTGACCGCGTCCTTGATCGAAACCAGCTTCTTCCTGTAAATCTCTTCCCAGCTCATTGAAACCTCCCGGTGCATTGGAATCATTTATGGTTGTTGCAAGCAATACGGCGAGGGTGAGGCTGAATCCCCTTTGCATAACACTATTAATATTTGTATAGAATTGTCAACCATGAAAACTGACGCTGCGTCCAAAACCGCCTGCCGATACGGTGCCGCCTTTATCTCGTTGACACAACCGTGACACTATGGCAGAATGAGCCAACCCCCGCACAGGAGTTTCCGCATGATATCATTGATCGGCAGCAAAAGAAATCTCCTTGCCGCGGCCGTCGCGAGCGGCATCCTCTATTTCACGTCGCAGTTCGTGATCATGAAAATCCTCGAGCCGCTTGGGAGCGAAAATGTATTCCGTTTCCAGCTCACGTTTGACGAAAAGGGCATGGCCGACCTGCTCTGGGCATGGGGACAGCCCGGAATCGATATATTCAAATCACACTTTTATCTCGACTTCATCCACCCGCTTCTGTACGGTTCGTTCATGTTTTTCACGATGCTCTTCATTAAAACAGGTCTCTCCGGCGCGATCAGGGAAGGAGGCATCCCGGGCTATTGCTACCTGCCGCTGGCAGCGGCAGCATTCGACCTCGCGGAAAATGTGCTGGAGCTGAATCTCGTCGGGCACTACCCGGACCTGTCCGGAACGCTCGTGTTCATTACCGCGCTGGTCTCCGCGTGCAAGTGGGCGCTCGCCGCAGTATCTCTCTGCATACTATTCGTGATGGGAGCGCGGCTCGTGCTTAAAACGGCCAGGGCGCGGCGCAGCGCATCCTGACCGGCCCCGGTCCCGTACGCCGGGACGCCGCGGTCAGCCCCTCACCTGACGCACTCCCAGGAATCGGCAAGCACGTGGTACTCGGTGCAGGTTTCCTTGCGCCGCGGGTCCTTGGAGGACCCTTCCAGCCTGATGACTGTTCCCGTTACCCTGACCGTGCCGGCGCACCCGATCGGCTCCTTCGAGTACACGACGATCTGGCCGCTGCCCATGTCGAAGTAGGTTGCATGAGGATGGGACGGACGCGGGTCGACCATGTGCTGCCAGGGCGTCCTGGAAACGGCGCCCACGATAACGATATTATTCCCGACCTGTCCGCCCAGGCCGGCCGGGTCGCCAACCTCGTCCGATCGCTGCATATGCGCGCACCCTCCCGCAAGAATTAAGATTGCCGTACATGTAATTATAATCCGGGCCTTCATGATTCCTCCTGTTGGGTGCGGCAATTTCGCGCGTGCGGCGATGTCTCGACCCCTTCGAGAATACTCCCACTGTAATATTAATTATCAGGTTTGTAAAGACAAAACCCGGGCATCTAATAATGACGCCTCATCCGCCGTGCCGGATCCACAGAGTGCAAGAGATAATCATATTTGAAGACGAGATGCTGTTCCCGGGGTATAAAAAGGCCGGGGTTCCTGCATGGCCCCGGCCTCAGTGTTGATCGATCGATCAGTATCCCATGCTTTTAAGCTCTTTCACAACATCGATGTAGAAGCCCGGGGCATCAAAGCCGGAGGTTGATCCGAAGAAATGGTTGATCTCATTAAAGTGGTTCACGCCGTCTCCCCACCACGCACCGGTGAGGGCTCCACGCCACTTGCCCCACTTCGCGCTGGTCAGGGACACCAGTCCGTCATTGTCTCCGGCGCCCATCAGCTTCATGATTGCCCAGAGCGGCGCCACAAGGACGTTCTCGAGCTCCGGATGCAGCCCCGTGATCTTGCCGCCCCATGACTGGTAGTACACGCCAGCGGCATCCGGGGTCATCGGGTTAAAAACGTTCTTCATGTAATCCGAGGTCAGGCTGTACAGGAGGAGCATGGTGTTCTGGTCCTGCTCGTTATAGTAAAAAATATCCGCAAACGCGTCAATGGCCGCCATAATGGCGTCGCCCAGCGCCGGCCCGAGAACCGGAATGCCCTTGTACATCTTCCACAACAGATCTGCGACTTCGGAACCGCGGTGCACGCCGCTGATGCTCGTCAGGGAGGCCACATAGTTTTTCGCCAGGCCCTTCCCCGGGATGCCCAGGTTCGAGATCATGTAGCGGCTGTCAAGCGGCCCCTGGGAATGTGCGATGATATTGACCTTTTTCCAGGTCGGGTTCAGGGCGAAGAGCTGCCCGATCTCGGCCGCCACCTCTTTTGCCCGCTCAATTGATCCATTAAAGGTATCCTGCTGGCACACATACACCACCGCTCCCTCGTCCTCCAGAGCTGAAGGTATTTGCCACCAGTAATTGATGCCAAGCATGTTCTCATCCTTGAAAAATGCGCCATGGACCAGAATAATCGGATATTTCGTGCTGCATTTCGGGGCATCGCCGGCCGCCAGGAGCGGTTCCACGGCCCAGGCAAGCACTATGAATGAGGCCACCAGTGCGATCATTTTTTTCATACATTTCCTCCGAAATAATGGTATAAGTATAATCAAAAAGAGTGTTACACTTCTCCCATCCAGCTAATATAAAAACCAACCAGACGGTATGTTTTTAACTATCATATAATTTTGCCCGTTGTCTTGCCAGAATCTGGCATATCTAAAATTGTCCAATCGGTAAATTTTTTGACAATTATGGCAGATGGGAAAAATTGGCCAATTTCCGATATAACCAAAATTGTCCAATTTATCAAATACCGCGAACTTACTCTGACACCCGGGCGACAACTATCGCCGACAGGCCTGGGGCATGCGGCAGGATGCGGATAATATTCCACCATGAACCGATAACTATCGGTCCATGGATTGCTCTGACACCACAAGGCGATAACTATCGCACTAATTTACTCTGACACCCATTTTACAAGAATAATAGTTGAACAATTTTGCTTTATGTACATATGTATCGAGTGACAGGTGACGAGGAGGACCCCCGATGACCGAAGCAAGCATTCAGGCACTGGAAAATCTCAGGAAGCTGAACACGTTCGAGTGGTATGCAGTGCCGCTTCTCGCCCTGGTCATATATGCCTACTCCGTTGAGGCGAGAAAAGGGGCATGGGACCGGGTCCTCCTGGGGATCGGCTTTTTCGCCGGCGAGTTGATCTGGGAGATGATCAACGCCCTCGTCCTCCATTTCACAGAATACTCGGCGCTCTGGACCATATCAGGCAGGAGCGTATTCCTGGTATTCGTCGGCCTCAACCTTGAAATCGCGTTCATGTTCGCCCTGGCCCCGCTTGTGGTCCTGAACTGCCTGCCTGATGATCGCGATAAGAAAATATTCGGAATGCCCAACCGCATCATCATACCGGCCGGCTTCGGCCTGTTCTGCGTTTTCGTCGAGTCGCTTCTGAACCGCTGGGGCGCGCTCGTGTGGGAGTACCGCTTCTGGAGCTGGCCCAACATATGGCTTATCATAATCGCATACGGTGCGCCCTTCCTGTTCCTCGCATGGTACCACGACCGGTTTGCCCTCAGGGGGAAGCTGATCGGCGCGTCGGTTACCGTCGCGGCAGCCATTATCTGCTACTGCGTGTTCGCTGCCGGCCTGGGATGGGTGTAAGGGAGGACGAGCATGGGCAGAGATGCGAAACAGATACTGAAGGAGCTGCGGACCATCCCCGGCGTGGGCGAGAAAATCGCGGAGGACCTGCTCGGCCTGGGAATCAGATCCGTGCAGGCGCTCAAGGGCAAGGACCCCGAGCGCCTCTACCGCGACCTCTGCCGGAAAAGCGGCGGGCCTGTCGACCGGTGCATGCTCTACGTGCTCCGGTGCGCCGCGTACTTCGCTTCAAACCGCGCGCACGACCCGGAGCGCCTCAAGTGGTGGAACTGGAAGGACTGAGCCCCGCTCCTACTCAAGCATCTTCCCGACGATAAATACGCTCCGGTCCATGTCCCAGTTAAGTTCGACCGAGTTGAACGCGACATGTTCCATTGCCTGCTTCGCCTTTTTCTGATCTTCCGGTCCAAAGCCCATATTATCGCTCATCATCATCCGGAGACGGGACACGTCCAGCTTCGCGATTACCGTTGTCCCTTTCCGCGGCAGGGCGTACAGGAGCGAGACGCTGCCCTTCACGGAGGAAAAATCGAAGCCGGGCTTGAAGAATTGTACGAGCGGTATATCGGGCAGAACCCTGGCCACGGCCCATCCGTCGCCGGTCCACCGGTAGAACCTGCACCTGTTGCTAACGCCGATGCCGTCGAAGGTCGTGATGTTTACGCCCATGAAACTCTCGCGCATCTTATTAATAAAAAGCGCCATCTCCTGGGTGAGCGTGCCACCGCCCGTGCCCGGATCGGACACTTCCATGTAGCCGTTTTTCAGGTCCACGGTGCAATCGAGCTCGGCTTCTGTGATCGGGGAGGTCGTCTTCCATGCAGTGCCCTTTTTCGTGAACTCGAACCGTGTGCCGTCCAGCATCTCGGGCATCAGGAGCCGGTAATAATCGAGCACGCTTTTAGCTTTTCCGGCCGCATAGAGACCGGGCAAAAGAAGAACAAGACCGGCACAGCAAATGAAGATCACGCGAACTGCAGATTTCATGGCACGCCCCCTGCATTGAATTTGTACTCTTTATTTCTATCGCAAATACCGGGATATGGCAACATTTTTTCCGCCTCCCTCCGTAAAATCTCCGGCCAGCCGATCCATCCCGGGACCGGTTCCCCCGCGCAATTAATACTTGCGATAAAAGGGGCCGTCCGTCATTTTTCATGCAGCCATGAAAGCATGCTTTATCAATCCTCCGGTCGAGGACTTCTACGCCACATCGGTCCGGCGCCAGCCGCTCGGCCTTCTGTACGTCGCAGCAGCGGTGAGAAACGCGGGGTTCGGGGTCGAGATGATCAACGGCCATACCCCTGCCCGCCGCGAGATCGAAACGCCCGCGGAATTCGGCTATCTCGCGCGCTTCCGGGAGAGCCCCGATCCCGCGCTCTCATTCCCCTTCACGCGCTACTGCCATTTCGGCATGAGTTTCCAGGAGATCGAAAAGCGGGTGCGGGAGTCCCGCGCGGACGTATACTTTATCCCCTCGATGTTCACGACCTATTACCGGGAAGCGGAGCGGATCATCGCGATGGTAAAGCGCCATCGGCCGGGCGCGCCGGTTGTCACGGGCGGGCACCACGCCACGCTCTACCCTGAATACTGCCTTGCCGGGGGAGGAGCGGACTACGTGGTCACCGGCGAGGGCGAGGCGGCCTCCGCCGCCCTCATGGGCTGTATCGCGACGGGCGGGGACCCCTCCGTAGTACCGGGACTCGCTTTCCGCGAGAAGGATACCATGGTCACGACCGGCGCCCGGCCGGCAGCCGACATCGACCTGATCGCGCCGCCCGCGCGGGACCTCCTGCTCGACCGGGACTTCAAGGCGTACCGGGGCAGGATCGCCGCCATGATCACGTCGCGCGGCTGCCCGAACCGGTGCGACTTCTGCTCCGTGCGCGTGATCTGGGGCGGCTCGTACCGCACCCGCGGCACGGACCCGGTGATCGCGGAGGTCACTGAGTGCGCGGAACGCTTCGGAGCGACCATGATCAACTTCGAGGACGACAACCTGTTCGCGTCGGCGGATCGGGCCCATACCCTGCTCGAGGCGCTCATCGCTAACCGCGAAACGGGCGGTCCCCCTCTTGACCTCACCGCCATGAACGGCGTCTCTGCAGAGCGGCTCGACGATGAGATCATCGGTCTCATGGCCCGCGCCGGTTTCCGGGAGCTGAATATCTCACTCATGAGCCATTCCCCGGACCTGCAGCAGCGGCACGGGAGGCCGTTCAGCTCGGACCGGTTCGCAGTCGTGGCACGGGCCGCGCGCAGGCGCGGCATGAAGGTGCGGGCCTACTTCATCCTCGGGCTCCCCGGCCAGACAGCGGAGGAGGTTCTGGACACGACCGGCTTCCTCCGGGGGCTGGGGGCGGCGGTATTCCCCTCGGTCTACTACAACGTGTGCTCTCCGCAAGAGCAGTGGCTCATGCAGCGGTCATCGGCATTTTTCAATGAGACGGAGGATCTGTCAAGGGAGGACCTGGTCAGGCTGTTCAACGAGTGCTCGGGGGGATGGCGTTAATACGCCGGCCGGGCGGCCGGGCGCATCTCTATTTTTCAGCACTTCCCTGGGTCAAAAATTTTTCTTGCAATATTGCATCTAATAGACAAGATTATCATTCCCGGAACGCACTAATACAGCACCCACGCCATCACATCATGCGTGCCGGAACGAACTTTGTATAACCAGAGGGATCATGACGCTGGAAAACTATTTATTCGCACTCGGATTAACCGTTCTTGCCGGATTATCAACCGGCATAGGCAGTATCATGGCTTTTTTCTCGAAAAAGTTTAACCCAAATTTTTTATGCGGCGCGCTCGGTTTTTCAGCGGGGGTCATGTTATATGTATCATTTGTTGAAATATTTGCAAAAGCACAGCGTTCTTTAAACGTGGCGCTCGGTGACAAAATGGGATACTGGATTACGGTCATGGCCTTCTTTGGAGGAATTGCCATGGCAGCATTGATTGACAGGCTTGTTCCGTCGTTTGAAAACCCCCATGAAATAAAAAATATCGATATTCATAATTTAGATGAAAAAAGGGACAGCAATAAGCTTTTCAGAATTGGATTGTTTTCCGCAATCGCCATAGCGATTCATAATTTTCCGGAGGGATTGGCCACCTTCATGGGCGCTTTACACGACACGACGCTCGGAATCGGCATTGCGGTTGCAATAGCCATCCACAATATTCCGGAAGGTATTGCTGTTTCAGTACCGATCTATTATTCCTCAAAAAACAAAAAAAAGGCGTTCCTGCTCTCTTTTCTTTCCGGCCTTGCGGAGCCCCTCGGAGCGATAACAGGTTTCTTCATATTAAGTGCTTTTTTCAACAATACTACTTTCGGGATAATTTTCGCCGGGGTTGCCGGGATAATGGTTTATATTTCGCTTGATGAATTATTGCCCACCGCCGAGGAATACGGCAAGCATCATATCGCCATCGGCGGTCTGATCGCCGGGATGGCGGTTATGGCGGTAAGCCTGTTGCTGTTTGCCTGACGTCGTCCCCTGTTGTGGATACCGCGGATAACGGAACGCGCACAATGAGCGACATCAAGGCGCGGATCGACGAGGGAGCCGGGAACACAAAGGGCTTCACGGTGACGGCGAGTAAACGCTATCCCCGTCTCCCCTTCGCGGTCTGTTTCATGGAGATGAGGCCGTAACCGGCGTGTGAC
>Ga0116156_10002806_pt1 | contig 15594 bp, 24 predicted proteins | sample AD_UKC045_MetaG_FD_89891 | JGI IMG/M metagenome (GOLD analysis project Ga0116156, IMG submission 89891) | Active sludge microbial communities of municipal wastewater-treating anaerobic digesters from USA - AD_UKC045_MetaG | ecosystem: Engineered > Bioreactor > Anaerobic > Digestate | place: USA... | reverse complement strand
TGGATCCTGGGATTCACGTTCGAGTCGTGGTGGGGCAGCTGAGTGAACATCGTCATTAAAGAGAGTTGAGGGTTCAAATCCTTCATATCGGTTCATAAACTGATATTAGTGTAACGGTAACACACTGCAACGATCAACACAATTGACGGCAGGGAAAGACCTGCAATACGGGGTATAGCACAGTTGGTAGCGCGCATGCTTTGGGAGCATGAGGTCGTCGGTTCGAGCCCGGCTACCCCGACTGATTGAACAAAAAGAGACGACGGCCGTAGGGGCCGCACCGCCTTTTTCGACAAGATTGACTACAGGGAAAGACCTGCAAAAACGCCCTAGTAGGAGAATTGGTATATCCACCTGGCTTAGGACCAGGCGTCTATGACACTGAGAGTTCGAGTCTCTCCTAGGGCACAAATTTAGAGGAAGAAAAAAATAAACGTTGCGTTATACAAGCGGTCAAAGTGGTCAGACCTTCAATCTGATTCGTAATGATTCGCGGGTTCGAATCCCGCACGCAATACGTCCAAATGGTGGAATTGGTAGACACGCTAGCTTGAGGGGCTAGTGCCATAACAGGTTTGGGGGTTCGAGTCCCCCTTTGGACACCAAATGCCGACGATCCAGGGAGAGGACGGGTCTGTAAAACCCCAGCCTGAAGTTTCGAGTACTTCCGGCGGCACAAAAGGTTAGTAATTCGGACGCCTAACCAGCAGAAGGATGAAGTTTCCTTGGCGAAATTGATCGAAACAGTCTTGGTGGTTCTTGTACATGTCGTAATAAAGTGACCAAAAACTATAACGGAGTCTTGGCAGAGTTGGTCAACGCGCTGGACTGAAAATCCAGAGATCCAGGTTCGATCCCAGGAGGCTCCACAAAAAATTTTCAAAAATATTTTTTTATTTGAAAACTTTTGATTACATTAGCCTTAGAATAAAAAACAGTTCTTTGATAAAGATACTTGGCTTAATCAGGCGCCCGTAGGGCGTATGGTCGTCGATTACCGAACCTCGGTTTGCGATCAATGATAATGAGAGTTGCAATTCAAGAATGTAGCGAAAAGTTACTGCAGATTGCAATAGAAATTAACCTGGTAGGAAATCCTCGGATTCCTATTAATCTCAAGAGTAAGAGGACGTGAGAGATTATTAAGTCATTTCAAGATTGGGGAGCCCATAGTCCATATTTGCTGTTAAAGCAATAGGTAGAGTAGTCTTCGACCGGTGGTAACTTGCAAGACCTGACCTTAAGAAACCGGCATGGGCGGGACGGCCCAACCCAATCTCACGGGGCGATACCGAAGTGGCCAAACGGGCCCTGCCGTAAACAGGGTGGCTCTTTTGAGTCTTCGGTGGTTCGAATCCACTCTCATCCCACAAAAGATGTTCTTTGAAAATACTTGATTCAGTTAGGAGTGGCCAAAATTAATAATTAGATGTATTTAATGAATTAATGATGAAGGTCGGCGAAGGTAACCATACCAGAGTCCGGCCAAAAAAGCGGTTCGATTCCGCGGCGGCTTATACCCGTAAAGGAGATATATTAGATTAGAATTAATATGAAAAATGTGCCCTATTAGGCCTATGCTTAAATGAAACTCCTATAGGTTTCTAGATGCCTATTGCTTATTTTAAAGGGGTGCAAAGCAACTGATGTCATTTAGTTGGTGCTCGGATTCGCGATCTTAGCACCAACGAACGGGAAGGTACCGAAGCGGTCAACCGGGACAGACTGTAAATCTGTTGGCTTAGGCCTTCGTAGGTTCGAATCCTGCCCTTCCCACCTCACTTTTTGTACCTTGAACATAGATATATAAAATAAAAATCTATGCCAAGAAAACAAAAAGTTTATAACGTTCTTTATAAAACTACTTGTTTGATTACAAATCGATATTATATCGGTATGCATTCAACAAATAATTTAAATGATGGTTATTTAGGAAGTGGTTCTCACTTACGATATTCAGTTAATAAATATGGAGCTGAAAATCATAAATTTGAAATTCTCGAACAACTTCCAAATAGAAGTTCTTTAAAAAATAGAGAAAAAGAAATTGTTAATGAAGAAATGCTTAAAGACCCTTTGTGCATGAATTTAAAACCTGGTGGAGAAGGAGGTCTTAGCAATCCAATTCATCGAAAAAAATTTCTTGAAGCAGGTACTTTGGCTGCTTCAAAGAGTGAAATAAGAAAAAATCGTCTTAAATGGCTATTAGAAAATGATGAAAAGTGGGTAGAAAAATTTAGTAAAAATATTTCAGATTCTTTAAAACAAAAATATAAAACTGGGTGGGAAACGTTTAAAGGAAAAAAACATTCTGAAGATACAAAATTTAAAATGAGTTTATCACAACAAGGAAAACAACTTGGATTTAAAAATTCTCAATTTGGAACTTGTTGGATAACAAATGAAAAAGAGAATAAAAAGATAAAAAAATATAATCCTATTCCAGAAGGTTGGAAATTAGGAAGGGCTCTTTGATTTTTCATGTGTGTGTTAATTGAACTGATAAGGTAGTAAGTAAAAGCAGATCGCTAAGTGGACAACCAAAACAGTTCGTAAGGTAGTTGGACCTTATGTGGTAGACCTGAAATTATGAAAGTGAGGATAGGTTCCGCGGTGTTCTCGTCCTGAGAATTCTGAAATAAACGCCCGGATGGTGGAATTGGTAGTCACGCTGGATTTAAGCTCCAGTGGCCTTTGTGCCGTGAGAGTTCGAGTCTCTCTCCGGGTACTAACATGGCAGAAAAAATTTCTTTCATGTTTGATATATAAAGTAAAAATGGTATCAAACGAAGAAATAATTTCTGCCTGTCAGAGTTCTTTGAGTATGTCTGAAGCTTGTGCAAAGGTTAAATTGCATTTTAATACCTTTAAGAAAAGGGCTATTCAATTAGGCATTTATAAACCCAATATGAGTGGTAAAGGAATGTCTAAAGCTGGTAATGGAACTAAAATTCCTTTAGATGAAATCTTAAATGGACAACATCCATATTATCAAACAAATAAATTAAGAGTTCGTCTTTTAAAAGAGGGTGTTAAAGAACATAAATGCGAAAAATGTAATAATACTGAATGGTTAGGGTTTCCAATACCTTTAGAATTAAATCATAAAGACGGAAATAAAAATAATCATTTATGGAAAAATTTGGAAATGTTATGCCCCAATTGTCACGCACAAACTCCAACATTTAGAGGTAAGAACGTGAAAAGATAAACGGTCCCAGTGGTGAAATTAAACACGATACACCCGCTATCGCGGCCGAATATGGTGTATGTCCGCTGGATATGTAGGTAACCAATCCTGCCTGGGACCACAGAGAAATTATTATGAAATTTAAAATAGGAGACAGGGTTTTTAAACCTAAAGGGTATAAATTTCCAGGAATTGTTGTTGCAGTTTTTCAAACAACGGCTGGAGAAACGAGAATAGTTGCTGAAATGATTGATAATGGAATTTTACATATTTTCAACGAATCACAATTAGAACTTGATAATAATTAAAAACAAACAACATGAATTTCATTTACACCCTTGTATTTTTTGCTCTAATGTTTATTGGAGTGTTTTTTGGAAAAACATTTGCCGATCCTGCAACAGATACTTATCTGTTTTTTGTAGTTACGCAATGGATAATTGGTATTGTATCTGGAATATTTACTATTGTTGGCTTTTTTGTCAATATGTCAGGAAGACAATCATATTTGGAATTGAAAAACAGTTATGCAAGACAAGAATCAAATGTTAGATTAGCTGAAGAACAATATAATAATCTTCAAGAAAAATATCAGAAATATTTGGCAGAACAATATCCAGCTCTTGAAAAGGAAATATTCAGCAACATTGCTTCCAATCAACCAAAGGAACTGGTAGCTCTTTTACAAGCATACCCGGAATTAAAATCTTCAGTTGTTCTAAATAATATGATGGATAAGATAACCACTTTAGTTTCTAATATTTATGAGGCTAAAAGAAATCTTGCATATGAGGAAGAACAGATTGCTAATATGAGAATAAACCGTTGGTATTTTAAGGCGGTATTTAATATATGAAGGTAAAAAGAAAGACACTTAACAAACCATATGGTTTCATAGATTATCATTATTCCATTGAGGAAAAATATCCTCATGGGATATTGATTTTTATGGGTAGTTATGTGAATGTTGATTTTAGAGGTCAACATAAATTTTCTGAAATGGTTCATGAATTGTTTTCCATGTTTCCAAAAGGAACAGAAGTTCATGTACCTGTAGCTAATAAGATGCTCGTTAAATTTTTTGAAAAATTAGGATTTAACGAAGCTGTACGTATAGAACATTGGGGAAACCCATCAAATGCAACATGTATGATTGGATTTATTACTTAACGGCGGGTTAGCTCAGCAGGTAGAGCGTTGGAGTCATAACCCAAAGGCCGCCGGTTCGATCCTGGCACCCGCTACTAACACAAAAACAAATGGCACAAAAATTTTATTCGGAAACAGGAGAAAGAGATCACTTGAGCCCACGATTACAAAAAATCTCAAGAGAATCTACTGAGGGATGTAAATTAGTTTATATTCCTGAGTTGCGTATCCATGTTTTTACAAAAGCAAAAGAAACTGCAAAACAAACAAGAGAAAGGTATCTGAAAAATTCCATAAGTTATGGTAGTGGAGGAAAACATATTAAAGCAGATGAAGGAGACTTGGCCCGATAATTGGGAACAAGTTCTTAAATATTTTCAGGAAAAAGATACCAATCATCGTGAACATTTTCCTAATCTAACACCCAAACTTCAAAATAAAATGGGTTTAGATTATTGGGAAAAAGAATTAAATCGCCGTATTAAAGGTGTGCAAGAATTACATCGTTGGGAACGCGAAGTTCTTCAAAAAATTATTCCAAAAGATCAATTAGAAGATGGTGTTGTTTATCTTCCTCTAGAGGGAACTGGAGGTCTTTGTAGACATATAGAAGAAGCTAGATGGGATGCTAAAGAACAAGTATTTTGGTATACCAGAACCAAATTTGGATATACATTCGAGGATCGAATGGATCATTTCGCAGATGTTATCAATGCAGGAGTTGCTGGCTTTACACCTATAAAAAAGAAATAATGAGTTATCCCCATAATATTATAGTTAAAGAAGGAGATGTCAAAATTGAAAATGGGGATGTTTTACTTGCTTCTCCATCTGGACATATGGACCCTCTTACTTTACAATGGAATGCAAACACAGATGTAGGTTATATATCGGTTAAAGATACATTTTCTGATTTAACCGAAAAAATAAACAAACTTCAAGATCAGGTTCAAGCTTTAGAAACAGCCTTAACATATTTACAACTTAAACTCCAGGAACCTTCGAATAAATAGAAATAAAGAAGGATATGAAAAAATTCCTTTCTATATTTCTGTTTCTATTTTTATCTCTAAATATTTTTGGTCAAACTTGTACTATTTTATCTAAGGCTAATAATATTACGCCAGATAGATTATGTGCTCCTGTAACTGTAAGTTGGGAAATAACATATACAGGTGTCAATAATGCAGGGACTCCGGTCAGCATTTATTATGATTGGAATGATGGAAATACACAAACCATTCCTGCTCTTGAACTTTCTCCTGGTGTTTTTATTGCTACATTAAGTCATACATATACATCACGAAGATTAGTTTGTAATTATCATCCTCAAGCTACATTAGTCGTTAATGGAGTAAGATGTACATCATCAACGCAAGAACAAATTGTAACTGTTTGGGATAATGATGATAATAACGGGGGTATTATGCGAATTAATCCAGAAATATGGCCAATATGTTTTGGTAATGGAGATAATGCGCGATTTCAAGATTTAACTAGATTTAATTGTGTTCCCCCACAAGAACGAGATAACCCAAACGTAAATACTCGCTGGGTTCAATGGATTTATGGAACAGATATTACAATGACTGGAATTCCAGTTACTATTGATGGACGTTCAAGAACCTTTCCTTATGTTGGAAATGTAATAACTTTACTTGGTCCAGTAACAGGTTCTGGGGTTTGGTCTGATGTTATTAATGTGGCAAATGACAAATTAGTTGGTCAATACTTTGAAATAACATTACGAAATTGGAATTATTGTAATCCTTATGATGATCCTACAATTCCCGGAGGACCAAGAGATAGAGAAAATGGAGATCACCCACCAGTTGTAACTACTGCAAGAGTTTTAATAGTTGATTATCCGGATGCAACAATAACTCCTGTTTCTCCCGTTTGTGAAAATACTATTCCATTTACTTTGATAGCAGCAACATCTGGCGGCACTTGGTCAGGAGCCGGCATAAATGGAGATACATTTAGTCCTTCAGTTGCAGGACCTGGTTCTCATATAATAAGATATGATGTAACGAATGCAAGCGGATGTAGTGATACAGACACAGTAATTATAGTGGTTAAGCCTGTTCCTGATGCAATTATATCGGCCCCTTCCCTTGTTTGTGAAACAGATCCACCTTTTATTTTAAATGCTATTGATACAGGTGGAGTATGGTCTGGAGATGGAGTTGTAGGAAATATGTTTGATCCTACTGTGGCAGGACCTGGAAATCATTTATTAACATATAATATCGAGTGGGATGGATGTTATAATGTAGATCAAGAATTAATTACAGTTGCAACTCCTAATGCAACAATCAATCCAATTGATACTGTGTGTGTAAATGATCCAATCATTCCCTTAACAGCTCATGATTTAGGAGGAGTATGGTCTGGAAATGGAGTTATTGAAAATTTCTTTTATCCTTCAATAGCAGGTGTAGGAGATCATTTGATTACATACATATTAAATAATCCAAGTTGTACCGATCAAGACACTGCCATTATAACAGTGGTTCCGATACCTGATGTTTTAATAAATCGTGTTGGAACAGTATATATTAATACTCCTCCAGTAGTATTACATGCAACTCCTTTAGAAGGAACATTTAGTGGTACAGGAGTAACTGATTCTATTTTTGATCCAAATATTGCTGGAGTTGGAACACATGTTATAACATATCAAACTTTAATAGATAGATTTGGTTGTGATAATAAAGATACTATTCATATACAAGTATTATTACCTCCTTTACCCACAGCTTATTTTCTTCCTGATACTTCAGGTTGTACACCATTAACTGTAAAATTTAGAAATTTAAGTACAAATGGAGAAACATATATATGGGATTTTGGCGATAGAACTTATTCAGCAGAAGAAAATCCAACACATACATACTATGTTCCAGGAAATTACATAGTTAGATTAACTGTCACAAATATTGTCGGTTCACGAATACATCAAGCTGTTATTGTTGTATTTCAAAATCCTACAGCCATATTTCAAGCATATCCAACAAATGTAGTCAATAATGAACAAATAGTTGTATTCTCTAATCATTCATATTATGGAGATGCTTATTTATGGAATTTTGGGGACAGTACGACATCAACAGATCAAAATCCATATCATAAATATGAATCACCTGGTTCTTATATAGTTACTTTATGGGTTACTACAAACGAAGGGTGTGTTGATTCAACATTTTTAAATACTCCTATTATCGTAGATTGGAAAGCAGGTACTATTAAATTTCCAAATGTTTTTAGATGGAATCAGACAGGGCCAACTGGCGGTGTATGGAGAGAAGGAGTTTATCCAGAAATGGATTATGTTTTTCGACCTTTTTATGAAAACATTATTGAATATAAACTTCAAATATTTAATCGATGGGGAACTTTGATTTATGAAAGTCATGATCTTCATAAAGGATGGGATGGATATTTTGGAGATGGAAATCTCGCTCCGCAAGGAGTTTATGTTTGGTTAGTAACCGGAAGATTTGCCGATGGCGAATATTTTAAAAAAGTAGGAGATGTAACGTTTTTACATTAATGAAAAAACTAATAATCATATTATTTTTATTAACATTTAGTTGTGCTCCAACATCTAAATACAATAAAGACTATCAAGAGAGAAGAGGATTAATGCTATTACAACCTAATGAAATATCCAGAAACAAACCACTTAAATATTCTAAAGTAAAGGCAAAGAAACAGTTAGCTAAAAAAATTAAAAAGGAAGAAAGAAAAAGAAGAAAATAATTTTTTGTTTAGATTTTTTTTGATATATTTACTACAGTAATAATACTGATATGGAACTAATCAAATGGAGTAAAAAGAAAAGCTCATCAGGCCCCGGGTACATGTTAAGGGTTAGTCCTGAAGAAGCTCTGGCATTGATTCAAAGTTTATCAGGACAACTAGTTTCAAAAAACCCTAATGTAAATAGGTCCGAACATCTTACTGAAAAGGGAGAATATTTTTCTATCGCTGTTCATGAAAAAGTAAAAACTCCAGAAGAAAAAGAACTTGAAATTGATTATATTTATAAAAGAATAAAAAACAGGGCTAATGAAGGAAGAAATTGGCCTGGTGTATTACCATTACCTTAAGGCTCCTTGGCGGAATTGGCAAACGCGCTAGATTCAAAACCTAGTGTCTTCGGGCTTGAGAGTTCGACTCTCTCAGGAGCTACTAAATTACCAATATGGACTGGACTGAAGAAGAATTGGAAAAATTTATTCGTGAAAATCGTGATCGATTTGATCAATATCATTTGGTTGGTAGTCATGAATCAAAGTTCATGCTAAAACTAGCAAGACGTTTCAAAAAAATCATCAGTATTGTTCCTTATCTTGTTCGTGTAGCAATTGCCACAATTATTATATTTGCTGTTTCAATATGGACATGGAATGAATATATTCGAAAAGATCGTCATGAAGTTACATTAAAACAAAAGATCGAAAACATATTTAAATATGACAATAACTCCTGAAACTGAAGTCACTATAAAATGTGCTAAATGCGGTAATGAATTGGATGGTGATGCAAATCAACAAAGAAGAGAATATGTCATTACTGTTGAATTTTGTCATTCTTGTTCAAAAGCTATTCAAGATGAAATTGATGACCGTGATAGTCAAATATCCGATTTAGAAAAACAAATCGAAAAACTTGAAGATGAAAAAGAGGCCTTACAAATTGCTTTAACTTATAAAACTATTGAAAATGGCAAAAGATGTTCTACAAATAACGATAAAAAAGACCAAAATACCCAACAGTAAAATTGGTCGTTTTTTATGGAAAGTTCATTTTCGTGTTTGGCATATATGGAGGCCAAAAGTAATGGCGGTAATTTATCAATGTTTAGCAGAAATTGTTTTCAATATGTTACCAAAATCTAAACAAGAAGAATTACTGAGAGAGGCCGGGGATTTTGACGTTATTGTCAAATATGAAGAAAATATTGACAAGAATGACAATAATACTGCTGAAGATATGACAAAACAGGCATAAAAAAATTAATGGCATGAATATTGATGATTATTATAACAGAGACCGATCATACGAATATAAAGTAGTATTTTGGTGCCTTATAGTATTAGTAGTAGGATCGATAATTTTATCATTTTTAGGTTAAAACTTTTGAATTAACTAAATATATAATTTATAAAAAGAACGTTATGAAGTAGGTTGAAAAATTATTCGTAATTACCAGAAGAGATTTAACTCCTGGCCAACAAGCAGTTCAAGCAGCCCATGCTGCAATAGAATTTCAACATGAACATTCACAAATTGCAAAACATTGGAACACACATTCAAAATATTTAGTCTTTCTCTCCGTTCCAGACGAAAATTCTCTAATGTTTCTATTGGAGAAAATCAAAATCCAAGAATTAAAACATTCTATTTTTCGCGAACCTGATATGAACAATCAGATGACGGCTATTGCTGTGGAGCCAACAGAGAAAACTATGAAATTATGTTCAAAATTACCGTTAGCATTAAATGAGTATTAACTAAAATAAAAAACGCTATGAAACACTAGGTAAATCGCCCACCTTAAGATTATTTCTTTTATGGTCAATTTATGGCCAAATATGGCCAATTCAAAATTCAAATTAATAACTAAAATAAAAGAAATAATCATGGAAACTATTGAAAAAATTAAAGTAAACGTTTTAAAAAACGACATTAAGAAACTTGTTGAAGAACAAAAAATCTTAAAAAACCAAAGAAAAACTGAAAGACTAGTCGGAGAAAGAACAATGGACTTTCGTTTAGCTGCCTACAAACATCGTTCTAATAGAGAAAAATTAAGATTAATGTATGCAGCTTACGGATTAATGAGAGGAAAGAAATTTTCCCAAATTGAAAATCACTTTCCCGAAGAAAATCATCCACTTATTAAATATCTCGACAAGATCAGTAAAATTATTGAAACTTATAATTTAATCGAAGAGAAATAATGGGACGTTTTAGATCGGATGACGCAGATTGGAGAGCATTCAAACAAGAAGAATTGGAGAATGAACTCTACTGGGAAGAAGTCGAACTTCGTGAAGAAGCTAAAAGAAAGCGTGAAGAGCGTGAAAAAGAAAAGATAAGAGAATTAGTGCAGAAGAAGAAATCTAATTCTTAAATCCAGGTGGGTGAAAAGCCCACAATTCGGTCCATTGGCGAAGAGGTTAAAGCTCTGGTCTCTAAAACCAGCATCGAGGGTTCGAATCCCTCATGGACCACAAAACTTTTACATTATTTTACATATAAAAAATAAACAAAATGGAAACAAAAATGATTACATGTCTTATTCTGCAAGTAGCCTCTTTGGCAATCTACATTATTGCTTGTGGATTTCATTTTTCAACCTTTAAATTTGAAAACAAAAAGTTGTCTATTGCAGGAATGGTATTTCTTACATTAGCTCAATTGGTTGGAATATCGGCTATGTTTTTTATGAGACCAATGACAATTGCGATATGGATTTTTTATTTAATATTCTCTGGAATAATGTGGATGAATATGATTAATCGCTATAAATATCTAAAAAATTAAGATAAATATAAAAATACCACCATTCTATGCAGGTCACATTTAACTATCATGATCAAATCCAAGATTTAAATAAAAGAAGAGAAGGACTTCTTCAAATACACGAAGATTCTTGGAATCCAAAAACGAATAAATATGAAGTTGATGGTCATGAAATAGATGAATTAGCTGATCAAATTTATTCTCTACTTAAAAATCACAAAGATGATCTTTCTTTTGAATTCATTTTTGAACAGTTAACTAAATTAGGGCATGCCCCAAATCTTCTTTATGATGATAATGGGCATTTTGCTTTAGTTGGCGATGGTTATCAATCTGTTCCAGATGAAATTTCTGATGTTGAAATGCATTTTTTTGTAGAAAAGGAACACTGGAAAAATTCCGTTAGAGAAGCTTTAGATGAGTATTTTGATGAATAATCGGGATGTAGTTCAGTTGGTTAGAATGCTAGTTTTGGGAACTAGTGGTCACTGGTTCGAGTCCAGTTATCCCGACAACTAAAACTAAAATAAATTATATGAGATGGAAAAATTAACTTTGGAAACGTTCAAAGAAAAAATTTTCAAGATGGAAACTGACGATTGGAAGTTTGAAGGAAATAAACCCGCTATAATAGATTTTTATGCTGATTGGTGTGGACCTTGTAAAATGGTTGGGCCAATTTTAGAAAAGCTATCTGAAGAATATAATAATAAAATAGATATTTACAAAGTAGATGTAGACACACAATATGAATTATCATCATTTTTTGGGATAAGAAGTATTCCTTCAATTTTATTTATACCTATGGAAGGACATCCAGAAATGGCTGTAGGTTCTCTTCCAAAAAATAAAATTGAATCATTAATACAAAGTAAATTATTAAAAGAAGCTGTAGCTTAACTTTAATGACCTGTGGTGTAATTGGCAACACGTTGGATTTTGGTTCCAAAGTCTCCAGGTTCGAGCCCTGGCAGGTCAACTAAAAATAAATTGTTATGTCATGAGATCGTGTGTTTGTTCTTTGCCTGATATGTATGGGCCAGAAGTTTGTAAGCGTTGTTCAAATGCTTTAGAGGATAGCTATCCTTGGGATAATCCTACAACAACTCCAATGCAGTGGCAGCCAAAAACAAAAAACATTAAACGAATCACAAGAACAATAGACAAATATGATGCTGAAGGAAAGCTAATTGGAAGAGAAGTTATTACTGAAGAAGTAGAAGATGTTGAAAAACAAGTATGGGAACCCATGTGGGGTTCTTCTGGAACTATCATCGTTACTTCAACAGATAAACCAGTTGAAATAACTGGAAATACTGTTACCTATAAAAATGATACTCCATTCACTTTAACGAATGCTTCTGCACTAGGTAACAATTGTTTGGTAAATTGAAATTTATATATAAAATAAATTTAACAAAAATTTAACAGCAAATATTTTTTTAGATCAAAAACTGATATTATATTTGCTAATATAAAATTAGTTGTAGTAAGACTAAGAGATACTTCGAATCTGGTGATGATAAAAAAAGACTCTGGTCAATTTTCTCAACAAAATTTTAGTTCTTTAAGGTATTACTAGTTGTAGTGAGAGACGGGATTACTTCGTACAATCTGCTAAATTGAAAATGAAACCATATCCCTCTCGGTTTTCTCAACAAATTTTTTATATGCTTACTTTCACAAAGCCTGAGAAAACCATTGTGTCTTCTCAGGCTTTTTTATTTTAAAGTGCTCGCTGCACCAACACAATACATAAGAACATAGTGACTAATTTTTGTAACTTAATATTAATAATATGATAGTAGAAACTGTTTTGTCACCGATTAAAAATGAAATTAAAGACGCTGCTAAAGCATCTTTTTGGACGGAGTGTTATCATGAAGATGAGGTAACTCCTCAAATGTTAAAAAATGGAAAAGATTGGTATCGTTACCAAGTTAAGTTTGATGGAACGAAACCAGTTCAAATAACAAAAACAGAAAAAATATCTGGATAAATTTAAAATTTTCTTAGTAATAACTATAGTAATTAAAACGAAAGGAGGACTATTATGTCAAAGTACAATGTTAAGAGAGAACCAGTGGTTAAGGAAACCACTACTCATGAAGGTGGACAGGGATTTACCCAGCGTCCAGAAGCCGAACTTATCGGTATTCTTTCAACCGGAATTCAGAACACCTTTTACGAAAAGGAATCTGAACGTGAAACCCGTCTAAAGGGGCTTATTGATAAGCTTTCAAAGACTAATAAGCTATTCGTGGCCAAGGCCCTTGTTTACGCTCGTAGCGTATTTGGCCAGAGAACTGTCACTCACCTTGGTGCTGTTGACCTTCTACCACATCTTTCAGGAGATGAACTTGGTAAGAGATTCTTCACTAAGCGTGACCGTAAGTCAAACCGTGGTGGAATTGTTTATCGTCTTGATGACATGGCCGAAATTCTTGCTTGCTACATGGCAAAGAACAAGATTAAGGTTGAAGACAAGTGGACTATGCCTAGAGCTATGAAGCTTGGATTCAAGGCTGCTATCGAAGACGCAGATACATATGAACTTGCAAAGTACCAGCTTAAGGGAAATGCAGTCAGCCTTGTTGACATCGTTAACCTTGTTCACCCTGTTCCTTCAAAGAGAAACGGAACAATCAAGGTTTCACTTGATGAATTCAAGAAGGCTATAGCCGGAACTAAGTTTGAAAAGGAATATGACTTTTCACAGCTAAAGGCTGATGAAACCGTTATGGAAATTCCTGCTCTTCGTGCTCTTGTTCTTGGAATTCTAAAGCAGTTCAACACTGTTGAAGACAAGAACACTGATGCTGGACAGGAAGTGGCTGAACTTGTTAAGTCAGGTGAAGTTACTAAGGAAGAAGCTGAAAAGCTCCTTGTTGAAAAGAAGACTGAAAACTACGAAGAACTTATCAAGACCAAGAAGATTGGTTACCTTGCTCTTCTTCGTAACCTAAGAAACATAATCAAGACTGATAACTCAGAACTTCTTGATATGGCTTGTGAACTACTTGTGAACAAGGATTTCATCCGTAAGTCACTTGTATGGCCACACCAGATTGACCTTGCTCTTGAAGTAATGCTCATTGAGTTTAAGGGACGTCAGCTACAGAAGGTTTCAAAGGCTCTTTCAGATGCTTACGAAGCTGCTATTCCAAACCTTGAAAATCTCCTTCCAGAAGGTAAGACTGCTGTTGTCTTCGACACATCAGGTTCTATGGAAGGCGGATGGGCAGGTGGGCTTAAGATAAATGTTGGCGGAAAGGCTACACAAATCAATGCTCGTCCTGTTGACAAGGCTACTCTTATTGCCGCAACCTTTGCTAAGGGTACAGGTGGAGATGTTTATCATTTCGGTTCAACTTGTGCTAGAATCAAGGGATTCAATCCTAACGATTCAATAAATACCCTTAAGCAGTCATTTGCAAAGCACATTGGAGAATGTGGACATGGAACTACATATTCATCTATTCTTCCACAGCTTTCAAAGGATGGTGGACAGTATGACCGTATCCTTATCATCACTGATGAACAGGGACATGACTCATTCGAACACACCTACAAGCAGTACAGTAACAAGTATGGTACTCCATATATCTACTTTATCAACATCGTAGGTTATGGTCCAACCATGGCTAAGGCAGGTAACAGAGTGTTCCGCCTATACGGATATTCTGCAGACATCTACGAAAAGATTCCGCAATTAGAGATTAATATTAATGAAATTATTGACTCAATTAATAGAATCGAAATTTAAGAGGGGGTTAAACCCCCTCTTTTTTTATGTGATTCACTCATTTTATGCTTAGTTTCTTCAGAATGTTTTTTACCGTACATTGGATTGTTTTGCGGATTTGTTAAATTTCTTTTTGCTGCATTGCTAAGTTTCTTTTTTACCTCATCAGGCCATTTAAATCCTTTATGAGATTCTTTCCATTTTTCAATTGATTCTTTAGAAATAATTTTTCCCTTATGCGATTCACTCATTTTGCGTTTAGTCTCTTCTGAATGAGTTTTTCCTAACATCGACAATCTCTTTTTTTGACGTGTTTCTTCTGATATGATTCTTCCTGGACTTCCTAAACCGCCATCTGTTAAATTATATCCATTAGGAAATCTACAATTTAATTTTTTAATCCATTCATTTTCTTTTTGTAATATATTTTGTCTGGAACAATTTTCTAATATAGCAAAATCAAAATTTTCGCGACCATATTTTTTAATTATTCGTTTTAAATAAACACCTGAACCAAAATAATTATCATTTAATTTTTTTGTTATATGATAACCACAATATTTTTTTCCATCTAACTTATTAGTTATGACATAAATAAAACAAAATTCCATTTTTTTATTTTTTAATATATATTCAATTCAAGTTGTGAAATTTTTATTTTTTGTTTTTTATATGAAAATTTTTATTTATATTAGCATAAAATTAGAATATGAGAAAATTCATGTGGGTCATATTAGTCCCTCATTCTGATAACGAAGGAAATAAATTTCCTATTGAACATCACTGGAAATGGGACGAATTTGTTAAATCCGTTACAAGCGGTTTAACAATCCACAGAGTTGCTAAAGGAGAGTGGATAAATCCTGAAGGCAAATTGTATCAGGATAAAATGATTCCTGTTCACATCTCATGTACTGAATCAGAAATTGATAAAATCGCAGACTTTACTATTAATCATTATAATCAGGAAGCA
>Ga0116156_10002803_pt1 | contig 15602 bp, 17 predicted proteins | sample AD_UKC045_MetaG_FD_89891 | JGI IMG/M metagenome (GOLD analysis project Ga0116156, IMG submission 89891) | Active sludge microbial communities of municipal wastewater-treating anaerobic digesters from USA - AD_UKC045_MetaG | ecosystem: Engineered > Bioreactor > Anaerobic > Digestate | place: USA... | reverse complement strand
TGTTTTGGTTCCCCGTGAAATGGAGAATCGGGGATACTCTTTTTTGTGACGTTCAGCCCATCGGCCTGAGTTGATTATACGCCTTGCGGTCGTGCCGTCAAGGGTCTGACGATCCGCTTCGCGGACGGCCTTGCGGCCGCCCTTGACTGCCCGGCCCGCCGCGGCGTTTTTTTTCGATCAGGCCGATGGGTGAATTGTGTTCGCCCTCTCAGGCGACTTGTTCCTCCCTTCCTGTCATGGCATTCTGTTTGCGCCGTTCGCGGGCTGCTTCCAGTTTGCGATCCCGCTCGGCAAGGCGCGGCTCGATGTTGCCGGTCAGGTAATCCAGCGGGGAGAGATAGTTCAGCGCGCTGTGAAGGCGCTTGTTGTTGTAATGATCCACGTAGGCGGCGAGCTTGCGCCGGGCGTCGTCCAGGCTCAACAGCGGCGTGCAGCGCACGCATTCGCATTTGAGGCTTTTGTGCCACGCTTCGATCTTGCCGTTCGCCTGAGGATGGTTCACGCTGGTGCGCACGTGGGTAAGCCCCATCTGCCTGATGTACCCCTTGAATTCTCCGCTGATGAACTGGCTGCCGTTGTCGCTGATGACGCGGGGCGTCGCTCCGGGAAACTTCTCCAGCGCGCGCTGCACGGTGATCTCCACGTCGTATTCCTCCATCGCCGTGCGCAGCTCGTGGTGGACGATGTAGCGGCTGTAGCCGTCTATGATGCTTGTCAGGTAGAAAAACGTGCCCAGCAGGTTGATGTAGCTGATGTCTATGTGCCAGTGGCGGTGGGGGGCGGCGGGCTGGTGGAAGCCGGTTCCCTTCAGGGACGCTTTGTTCGTTGAACGATACAGAAGATTGTGGCTTTTGAGCACCCGGAAGGTCGTCGTGGGGGCAACCGCAACAACATCCTCGTCGAGCATCATGTAGGTGAGCCGCCGGTAGCCATCCAGAGGGTGCGCGAGCTTGTAATCGCATATCGCCCGCACTTCCCATGGCTCAAGCCACCAGTCGCGCGGCGCGGTTCCGTTGTGGAAGTTGGGCGTGCCGTAACGCTTCCGCCAGTCGTAGAACTTACTCGACGGTATGGATGCCATCTCAAGCATGCGCCATACGGGAATCCCCGTGCGCTCTTTCAGGTAATTGATGCGATCCACGATCTCGTCCCTCACGTCGGGTTGAACCCACGCGCCTTTCAGATTCCCCCATTGTTTTTTTTTAACTTCAGGTTGTCCTGCGTCAATTCGGCGATGACCTCGTTGAGCGCCGCTTCCTTGCGCTGGTGATATTTCAGCAGATTATTCGTCTGCCGCTCCTTCAGCCGTTCCCGCTTGTCGTCTAGCGTGGTAACCGCCCCCTCGAACAACTGCTTCTTCCACTGGTGGATGCTGTTGGGATGCACACCGTACTTTTCCGCAAGGTCTGATACTGATACTCTGTTTTCAAGAAACTCCCTTAAAATCTCGACTTTTTTCTCCGCTGTGAATCGCTTCTTCTTTGCCATCTATATCACGGCTCCTCTCTTGAAATATTATCCCCCCTTCCTTCTCTCCATTTCCATCAGAACCGTGACATGTTTATACTAACACCCACAAATTCCCTGCCATCTCCAGAAATCCTATAATACCTCTCGGATACTTGTCAATGGCATGATTCTTCGCTGTCCTTAAAGCGTTTTTTACATCTTCACTCTGCCAAGCGAAAAAACAATCTTGCGATCACATCTCCCGTATGATTTTACCTTTAAGAAAGTGAAACATAGCCTCATGCGCCAAATCCCTCAAATAAAGAGGGCGACAATGCCACCTCGACGGAAAACATTGCGCCCCCTCCCATCAGAGCAGGACGGTAGTCAGCCGTCCTGGTAACAGGCTGCGCAACGTCGAGGTGTTTATAGCCTCCTCCGACCTTTTCCCTCCTTAACGGGTGACGAGTCCGCTTAGCGTCGCGGCGGAGCCGGAAAACGCCGGTGGAAGTTTGACGCTTTTATTCTCCCACAACGGCCTCTCCGTGTCAATTACCGGATGTCATTTGCATTCAAGAGACAGGCTTGTTTCATGAAAATGAGAAACGCGTGATTCCGCTGATTCCGCCTTTATCCATTATCACCCGTAGGTACATCCATCAAAATGAAAAAACAATTGCATCCTAATCTCAATTGTCCGCACAATGAACCGGCGTTCAACGAATTTTTGTCACAGACTGCGATTATCATATATTCGGATCGTTGTCGTACCGAGTCCGTTGAGGGTATAATGTGCGCTAACGATGCGTGATTTCAGGCGCGGTGTTCAAAATTGTAAAGATAAAGAAGGGATATGCGATGGCTCGCTGCAAGGCGAAAACAGGGAATAACGAAACCGGAGCAAATCTGGGCTTCGAGGCCAAGATGTGGGCCGCCGCCGACAAGCTCCGCAAAAACATGGACGCCGCCGAGTACAAGCATGTCGTGCTCGGCCTCATATTCCTGAAATACATCTCTGACGCCTTCGAGGAGAAATACAAGGAACTCTTTTCGGATAAGGCGCATGGAGCGGACCCGGAAGACCCGGACGAGTACCGCGCCGTGAATGTGTTCTGGGTGCCCGCGGAGGCCCGCTGGTCCAAGCTACAGGCCAGCGCGAAACAGACCACCATCGGCAAAATTATAGACGACGCCATGGTCGCCATCGAGCGCGACAACCCTTCCCTCAAGGGCGTACTTCCGAAAGATTACGCGCGCCCGGCGCTCGACAAGCAGAGCCTCGGCGAACTCATTGATCTCGTCGGAACCATAGGGCTTGGAGACAAGGAGAACCGGTCGAAGGATATTCTCGGCCGCGTCTATGAATACTTCCTCTCCCAGTTTGCCAGCGCCGAGGGCAAGAAGGGCGGACAGTTCTACACGCCGCAATGCGTCGTCAAAATACTCGTGTCAATGCTCACGCCGTACAAGGGGCGTGTGTATGACCCCTGTTGCGGCTCCGGCGGCATGTTCGTGCAGTCTGAAAAGTTCGTCGAGGCACACGGCGGTAAGATCGGTGACATCAGTATCTACGGTCAGGAGTCCAACCACACCACCTGGCGGCTGGCGAAGATGAACCTCGCCATCAGGGGCATTGACGGCAACCTCGGCAAAGAGCACGCCGACAGTTTCCACCGTGACCTTCATCCCGATCTCAAGGCCGACTTCGTGCTGGCGAATCCCCCCTTCAACGACTCCGACTGGCGCGGCGATCTGCTCAAGGACGACAAGCGTTGGAAGTACGGCATGCCGCCGCCCGGCAATGCGAACTACGCATGGGTGCAGCATTTCATTCACCATCTCGCGCCGAACGGCCTTGCCGGATTCGTGCTCGCCAACGGCAGCATGTCATCCAACCAGTCCGGCGAGGGGGAAATCCGCAAGACCATCATCGAGGCCGACCTTGTGGACTGCATGATCGCGTTGCCCGGGCAGTTGTTCTACTCCACACAGATACCCGTTTGCCTGTGGTTTATCGCGCGAAGCAAACGGAATGGACGCTTCCGCGACCGGCGCGGCGAGACGCTTTTCATTGACGCCCGCAAACTCGGCGCGATGATCGACCGCGTCCACCGCGAGCTCACCGACGCCGACATCGCCCGCATCGCCGACACCTACCATGCATGGAACGGAGATAAATCCTGCAAAGCAAAGTACAAGGATACCCCCGGCTTCTGCAAAGCCGCCACGCTTGACGACATCCGCAGCCACGGCCACATCCTCACGCCGGGCCGCTACGTAGGGGCGGCGGAAGTTGAAGAGGACGACGAGCCGTTCGAGGAAAAGATGAAGCGGCTGACCGAGGCGCTGGACGGGCAATTCAAGGAATCCGCCCGGCTGGAGAAGACAATCCGGGCGAACCTGAAAGGAATCGGTTTCAATGTCTGATAAAAAACGGCGCAAATCCGGGTCAAAAGCAATTGTGAAAAGTGCTGCCGTCCGTGTACCTGCATTGCCCGTCGGCTACCAAGAGTTGCTTGCCGATCTCAAACAGCGTATCCACACCGCTCAGATCAAGGCCGCGCTGTCGGCAAACAGAGAGCTTATCCTTCTGTATTGGGACATCGGCAAGACCATCGTCGAGCGTCAGAAGATTGAAGGATGGGGAAAATCCGTTGTAGAGCATCTGTCCGCAGACCTCAAAAAAGAGTTCCCCGACATGGACGGTTTCTCCGCCCGAAACATTTGGCGCACGAGGGCGTTCTACCTTGCATGGACGGAAGACATTCAAATTCTCCAACCGTCCGCTGGAGAATTGAAACAATCAAAACTGACACAACCTGCGTCAGAATTTCGGAAAACAAAACTCTCGCAGCCTGTGATGGAACTCGACAACGCAAAACTGACACAGCTTGTGTCAGAAATTCCGTGGGGGCACAACATCATTCTCTTTCAGCGGATCAAATTCCCCGCCGAACGGTTATGGTACGTCCGGCAAACCCTTGAGCATGGCTGGAGCCGCGCGGTTCTCGAGCATCAAATCGAATCCGGCCTTTACGAGCGGCAGGGAAAGGCCGTGACAAATTTCGACGCGGCGCTGCCGCCGCCGCAGTCCGACCTCGCCCGTCAGACGCTCAAAGACCCGTATGTGTTCGATTTTCTCACCATTGACTCCGAGGCCCGCGAGCGGGAACTGCACAGAGACCTTGTCACTCACATCCGCGACTTTCTCATCGAACTCGGCGCTGGCTTCGCTTATGTCGGAAGCGAGTACCATCTTGAAGTCGGCGACAAGGATTACTATATCGATCTTCTTTTCTATCATTTGAAATTACGCTCTTATGTGGCCGTCGAACTGAAAACGGTGGAATTCGAGCCGGAATTCGCCGGGAAGATGAACTTTTATCTGTCCGCGATAGATGACATCCTGCGCCAGCCCGACGACCAGCAGAGCATCGGCATCATCATCTGCAAAAAGCGCGACAGAATCACCGCAGAGTACGCCTTACGCAACGTGCGGACACCCATCGGCGTTTCCCGCTACCAGATTACCCGCGCGCTTCCGAAGCGCCTGAAGTCAACTTTGCCGTCCATAGAGGAACTGGAGGCGGAACTGCGGGGAAAGGATTTTTGAAGTCACAAATTGTGACTTCAAGTTGAAAGATGTACTCCGGCAATTTGAGGTCGCAAATTGCGACTTCAAGATGAAGGAAGAGAAACAAGCAACTTGAGGTTCCAAATTGGAACTTCAAGTTTGAAAGGCATAAAGACATCGGCCATGGTGGATAATTGGAGCTATCTTAAGATCGAAGAAGTAGCTGAGAAAGTCGCATGCGGTCCCTTCGGAGCCTCAATAAAGGTGGACACATTCGTACCACAAGGAGTGCCTGTCATAAGCGGGAACCATCTCCGCGAATCACGAATGAGGGATGCAGAATTCAACTTCATATCTGAAGAGCACGCCGATAAGCTTAAGAACGCCAATGTCTATCGCGGCGACGTCATATTCACTCATGCAGGCAATATAGAGCAGGTTGCGTACATACCGCCAAACTCACGATATGAACGATATGTACTGTCGCAACGACAGTTCTATATGAGATGCAACTTGAGCAAAATACTGCCGAGTTTTGTCACATACTACTTCAAAACCGCAGAAGGGAAGCATAAACTACTGGCGAATAGTGCTCCGGTTGGCGTACCATCAATTGCTCAGCCAGTGAGTTATCTGCGCTCGCTTGAATTGCCAGTGCCACCATTGGATGAACAACAGGCCATCGCCAGCATTCTCGGCGCGCTGGACGATAAGATCGAGAACAACCGGTGGATGAACGAGACGCTGGAAGCGATGGCGCGGGCGATCTTCAAATCGTGGTTCGTGGATTTCGACCCTGTCCGCGCCAAAGCCACCGGAAAGAAACCCGCAGGAATGGACGCCGTCACCGCCAAACTTTTCCCCGATTCGTTCGTGGATTCCCCTCTCGGAAAAATTCCGAAGGGATGGAGCGTAGAAGCTATCAAAAAAAGGGCTTCTAACATTCAGTATGGTTTAACAACAAGCGCAATATCAGACCCGGTAGGGCCGAAATTCTTGAGGATAACGGACATTCGGGAAGGAAAGGTCGATTGGGGAGTAGTACCATACTGTTCTGCAACTTATGAGGAACGCGATAAGTATAAAATAAATGACGGAGACATTTTTGTTGCAAGGACAGGCGCATCTACTGGAGATAACATATATATCACTGATCCACCAGATTCTGTATTTGCCTCATACCTTGTACGATTTCAGTTTGCGAATCCGCACATCGCGAGGATTGTTGCTATATTCATGAGAACTGATGATTACTTCGATTTCATTGAAAGTGCAATAGGAGGTTCGGCACAGCCAAACGCTAGCGCACAAGTCCTGAGCGATCCTTGTATGGTATTTCCGACATACAATATAGCTGAAAGGTTTTGGAACGTGGTACATCCTCTTGATAAGCAAGCGGCATTGCTAAATCGACAATCTTCCACTCTTGCCGCCATCCGCGACACGTTGTTACCGAAGCTGATGTCCGGCGAGGTTAGAATAAAAGACGCGGAAAAATTCCTGGTAAAGATAACATGAAGAAACTGAAATACGACAGGATCGGCTACTGGTCCGAGATCAAGCTGGACATCATAAAAGACTACGCCGCGGCCTACACGACAATCATGGCCGCGCAACGGAATCCCTCATTCACCTACATCTATATAGACGCTTTCGCGGGTGCCGGAGTGCACATATCAAAAACGACAGGAGAATTCATAGCGGGAAGTCCGTTGAACGCGCTCAATATCAAAAATCCGTTCAACGAATATCACTTTATTGACCTGGAAGATGCGAAAGTGGCCGAGCTTGACACTATTGCCGGAGAGCGGGACAACGTATTCATATATCATGGCGACTGCAACGAGATACTGCCGAAAAAGGTGCTGCCGCTCGCGGACTATAAGAAGTATCGCCGGGCGCTTTGCATCCTCGACCCCTACGGGCTTCATCTGAACTGGGAAATCATTGCGACGGCTGGCGCGATGAAATCCGTTGAGATATTCCTGAATTTCCCCGTAATGCATATAAACAGAAATGTACTGAGACGCGATCAGAAGAAGGTTGATCCAAAAGAGATCGACCGGATGAACGCCTTCTGGGGCGATGAATCATGGCGGAAGATCGCTTATGTGAAACCGAAGCAGGGATCGTTCCCGGAGTTCGGAGACGCTCCCGACGAAAAAACGACAAACGAGGCGCTCGAAGTGGGATTCCGCGAGAGATTGAAGAAAGCGGCGGGATTTGAATACGTGCCGGAACCGATGCCGATGAGGAATTCGAAAGGCGCGGTGGTCTATTATCTGTACTTTGCGTCCCAGAAACCGGCGGCGAAACACATTGTGGAAGACATCTTCAAAAAATATTCGCAGAGGAGAGCGGATTGATGGCGAGCAAGACCTCCATTGAATGGACGGAATATACATGGAATCCCGTGACGGGATGTTCCAAGATCAGCCCCGGCTGCCGCAACTGCTATGCCGAACGCATGGCGAAGCGTTTGCAGGCGATGGGACAGCCCAACTACGCCGATGGATTTAAGGTCAGGCTGCATGAACATGTTCTCAACGCTCCCCTTGAATGGAACAGACCATCGGTGGTATTTGTTAATTCCATGAGCGACATGTTTCACGAGGACGTTCCGGTGGAATTCATACAGAAGGCGATAGACGTCATGCGCCGGACGCCGCGGCATCAGTATCAGATTCTCACAAAGAGAGCGGAGCGGCTTGAAGATATCAGCCCATCGTTGCAGTGGCCGGATAATGTCTGGATGGGTGTCAGTGTCGAGAACAATGATTATACGTACCGAATAGACCATCTGCGAAAAACCAAAGCCCGCGTTAAATTCCTGTCAATCGAACCGTTGCTCGGGTCGATTCCGGAACTTGACTTGAGCGGGATCGACTGGGTAATTGTCGGCGGCGAGTCGGGGCCGGGGGCAAGACCGATGAAACGGGAGTGGGTCGTCGAAATCAGAAATCAGTGCGTCGGAGCCGATGTTCCGTTTTTCTTCAAGCAGTGGGGAGGCGCGAACAAGAAGAAAGCCGGGAGAAAACTCGAAGGCCGCACATGGGATCAGATGCCTGATACGGGGATAGCGTTCGGGATATGACAAGGATAATAACTGAATCCTCAATTGAAGAAACGACCCTCGGATGGTTTGAGGAATTGGGCTATGTCGTCCTTTACGGTCCCGACATAGCGCCGGGGGAACCGGAGGCGGAACGCGATGACTTCGGGCAGGTGATTCTCGAACGGCGGCTGCGCCTTGCCCTTCAGCGGCTAAATCCGCAGTTGCCGCAGGATGCGCTGGACGAGGCGTTCCGAAAACTGACGCGCCCGGAGACGCCATCTCTGACGGCGAACAACCGCGCGTTTCATAGGATGCTGACGGATGTTCTGACCGTAGAATTCCGCAACGGTGAAGGCCGGATCGTCAACGAGCCGGTGAAGATCATCGACTTCGACGCGCCGGACGAGAACGACTGGCTGGCGGTGAACCAGTTCACGGTCGTCGAGGGGCAATACAATCGCCGCCCGGATGTCGTAATTTTCATCAACGGCCTGCCGCTGTCCGTGATCGAACTGAAAAACCCCGCGGATGAAAACGCCACAATCTGGACGGCATATAACCAGCTTCAGACTTACAAGGCGCAGATACCATCGCTTTTCACATACAACGAGGCGCTGGTGGTGTCGGACGGGCTGGAGGCGCGCATCGGCACGCTGACGGCTGGCAGGGAATGGTTCATGCCGTGGCGCACCATCGGCGGCGAGACACTCGCGCCGGAGACCATGCTGGAGCTTGAAGTGCTCATCAAAGGCGTGTTCGACAGAAAGCGGTTCCTTGAGATGGTCCGCCGGTTCATCGTATTTGAAGATCGGGGCGGTGGCAACCTCGTTAAGAAGATGGCCGGGTATCACCAGTTCCACGCGGTTCGCGCGGCGGTGGAGGAGACCGTGCGCGCCCGGAGCATGGAAAAAGAAGCCTGGGCCGTGCGCGAGGAACAGGGATCATATCTGGCGCAGAGGCAGCCGGGCGGCAAACCCGGCGACCGGCGCATCGGCGTCGTGTGGCACACGCAGGGTTCCGGCAAGAGCCTGACGATGGTGTTCTACACCGGGGCAATCGTGGTGAACCCGGAGATGCGGAACCCAACGATTGTAGTGATAACGGACAGGAACGACCTCGACGGCCAGTTATTCGGCACGTTCTCCCGGTGCAACGACATATTGCGGCAGGCGCCGCGACAGGCGGAAAGCCGGGCGCATCTGCGCGAACTGCTCAAGGTGGCGTCGGGCGGCATCGTGTTCACCACTATTCAGAAATTCCTGCCCTTTGAGGAAGAGGATAAACACCCGGTGCTGTCCGACAGGGGCAATATCGTCGTAATTGCAGACGAGGCTCACCGGAGTCAGTACGACTTTGTGGACGGCTTCGCATCCCACATGCGGGACGCACTACCGAACGCATCGTTTATCGGCTTCACTGGCACGCCAATCGAATTGAAGGATGCCAACACGCGGGCAGTGTTCGGCGACTACATCAGCGTTTACGACATCCAGCGGGCCGTGCAAGACGGCGCGACGGTGCCGATCTATTACGAGAGCAGGCTCGCCAGGATAGAACTGAATGAGAGAGAGAAACCGAAGATTGACCCTGACTTCGAGGAAGCGACCGAGGGCGAGGAAATCGAGGGCAAGGAGAAACTGAAACGGAAATGGGCGGCGCTGGAGGCCGTGGTCGGCGCGGAGAGGCGTATCCGGCTGATAGCGGAGGACATGGTTGAGCACTTCGAGAAGCGGCTGGAGGCGATGGACGGCAAGGCCATGATCGTGTGCATGAGCCGCCGGATATGCGTCGAGATGCACAAAGCCATAACGGAACTGCGCCCGGCATGGGACGGACAGGGAGACGATGACCTGAAGGGAAAAATTAAAGTTGTGATGACCGGTTCCGCGAGCGACCCCGCCGACTGGCAGCGGCACATCCGCAACAAACAGCGCCGGGACAAGCTGGCCGAGCGGTTCAAAGACCCGGACGATCCGTTCATGGTCGTCATCGTGAGAGACATGTGGCTGACCGGGTTCGACGCGCCGAGCCTGCATACGATGTATCTCGACAAACCCATGCGCGGTCACGGACTGATGCAGGCCATCGCGCGGGTGAACCGGGTATTCAAAGACAAACCGGGCGGGCGCGTGGTGGATTACATCGGGATCGCCGACGACCTGAAGAAGGCGATGGCGGTGTACACCGAGAGCGGCGGCAAGGGCGTCACCGCGATTGACCAGGAAGAAGCCGTCGCCGTGATGAAAGAGAAATACGAGGTTTGCTGCGGCATGATGCACGGTTTCGACCGGTCGCGGGCGAAGACCGAGGGGCCGGTTGGAATCCTGGCGCTGCTTCCGGCGGCGCAACAGCACATCCTCGCACAGGAGGACGGCAAGGCGCGGTTCATTCAGGCGGTCACGGAATTGTCGCAAGCGTTCGCGCTGGCCGTGCCGCATGAGGACGCGCTGGCGATACGCGAAGACCTGATGTTTTTTCAGTACGTGCGCGCCGCGCTGGCGAAAAAGACCGTCGAGGGCAGAAAGTCGCCGGAGGAATTGGACGCCGCCATCCGACAGATCATTTCGCGTGCGGTGTCCTCGGATGAGGTTGTGGACATCTTCGCCGCCGCCGGGCTGAAGAAGCCGGATATTTCCATCCTGTCCGATGAATTCCTTGAAGAGGTTCGGGGAATGCCGCACAGGAACCTTGCCGTGGAACTGCTTCAGAAGCTTCTGAGCGGCGAGATACGAGGTCATCGGAAAAAGAATCTTGTGCGGGCACGTTCGTTCGCCGAGATGTTGGAGAAGGCTATCAAGGCGTACCAGAACCGGGCCATAGAGACGGCGCAGGTAATCGAGGAACTGATAGCGCTGGCGAAGGAGATGCGCGAGGCCGAGCGCAAGGGACAGGAACTTGGGCTGACCGACGACGAGATTGCGTTCTACGACGCCCTTGAGGCCAACGACAGCGCCGTGGCCGTGCTGGGCGACGAGACCCTGAAACAGATAGCCCGCGAGCTTGTGGATACCGTGAAGCGCAACGTGACCATAGACTGGGCTGTGCGCGAGAACGTGCGGGCGAAACTCCGTGTCATGGTGCGTCGCGTACTTCGCAAATACGGCTATCCGCCGGACAAGCAGGAGAAAGCTACGCAGACGGTGATCGAGCAGGCGGAACTGATATGCGCAGACGTGGCGGTGTGATAATAGCGCTTCGCGCCCGCAATCGATAATCGAGAGAGGACATACAACATAATGGACATGAAATTTCAGGATGAGCCTGTTGTCAAAAATATTCCGATAGAATCCATAAGACGCCCATTTACCGTTCCAAGAGACGAGCGGTTCCAGGAACTGTTTACGAGGCACGTGCAGAACAAGGGCGTTGAACTGGAAGAGACGCTTGTGGACATAGCCGAGATTGAGCCGTTCTCAAAAGATGTGAAAATTCCCAAGAAATTTGTTTCGATGATAAAAGAACAGATAAAGAACGGGCAGAAACCCGAACTGTTCGTCTACAAAAAGGGCGAGAAGTATATTATGAGCGACGATTACATATCGTATTTTGCCTATCTGTCGCTCGGATGGAAGCGGGTTCCGGTGAGTATTTTGAAGCCCGCCGATGAAAAGTAGGTTTTTCGGCGGCGTTTTAGTCGGATGGAGGAGAGCGTGTTTATTAGCCTTTGAAATAAGCCGGAAAGCCGTGAGGTTGTTTGCCGATGTTAAGGCTCGATAACAAACCCGACAAGATATTCCAAGCCATCGTCACCGCAGCGCTTGAAATCGCTTTGGATAATCTGAAGCAAGGGTTCGACATTTATGATGATTTAAGCGAGCAGTTTGGAAGAGATTTATTGGAGAAGATGATTGCCGGGCTTTTGGAAGCTCATGAATCTGAACAATTGTACGGTCTGAACGCATATCATTTTTTGGTTCTTTACGCAGTCGTTCAGGGATACGTCGAGTTAAAGAACGACGATTACAGATTCAGCAAAACACCCCACATCTTCAACGAGGTCAAGGTCAAGGAGATGGATTTTGACGCCATGGCCGATTATTATTTTGGAGACTTGGATTTCCTTTTTAACCCGGAATTTTACAACCATCTCTCTGCGGAAGAAAAAGAACGCTTTGCTTTTTCGGAAGGGCTATTCGGGGTGATCAACAAGATGATACCTACTGAAGAAGAGATCACCTTGAAGGAATGCCGTGACCCTGACTTTTTTTCATCCGAAGGGCTGCCCTATAGAAACAGCAAGAGTTATCCCTTTCTAAAAGGACAACTCAATGAATGACCGCCAGCAACCGCCGGGGATGAATTCTCCGATATGCTCGATTTCTTCGAGCCGATTTTCAGGGTAAGCATAACACCACGCGATCTCAGTTTTCCCAGTGGAAATAATGGTGACCGGTTTTTTTATCCGCAGATAGTGACTGCGTCCGCCCGGGTTGTATCCCTCAAGACAATCCAACGCCCGAAGCGTATCATTGATATCCGGGAAAGTCATCACTTCACCGTGGACAATGCCATCAGGCGCGTCGAACATCGCGGGGAAACCATAGGGAAGATGATAAAGCCGTCCCGTCGTGGCGGTGGCCTCGATAGTGAGAGCATCGCCGCAATAGCGGTCATGGAGCCGCATGCCCTTCATAAGAGTTCCATAGCAAAATACAGATTTTACGACCATGAATAAGACCTCCAGCCCCCCGGTATGAAAAACACATCGTGCTGGCGAAAATCCAGCAGGTCGTCCGTCCGAAAGACCGACAGCGTGAATGGGGGCACATCGAGAGGAACCACATCCGCGCTCTTCCCGATGACCCGCAGGAGCGGCCATTCCTCGGACGAGTAGAAGACGGCTCGGAACCGTTTGTGATACCAGAGGTTCAGCGGCCTGTTGCCCTTGATAACGTATATCGTATCAGGGCTCGTAATCTTCGTGAAAATCGCGGACATCGCGCCCCGCGCGTTTTTAAGACGGCTCAGGAACATATCAATCCGCTCTGAATTGTCCGCCAGACGGAAGATGAACTCGCTGTCGACTTCGGCGAAACGCGGCAGGTGGTATCTGCGGAAGAGAGCGTCGGCATTCGATATTGTGCCGGCGGCGGCGCCTATTACGTCGCCCGCCCTGATTGGGTGGTTATTGGTGCTGTTCATTTCCGTGCCGCGTGTCTTCAACCGCGTGTGACCGAGGATGCAGGTCGTCCTGTTGTCGAGCCGTTCGATGACTTCGGAATATTTCTCTTCCATGACCAGATTCGCCGCGGGGCCCGGGCGTTTGAAAAGCGAGTACGCGCCGTCGCGCCGAACCATGGCGAGCCCGGCGGCATCCTTCCCGCGCGCCTGATTGAGCAGAAGAAGTTCGGTGGCGGCGCACCCGATTTCATGAAGTTCCGTCTTCCTTCGTCTTTGTTTCTGGAGGAGCACCCCCGTCAAACCACACATTGGTCCGTCTCCCTCATAGATTTATCTGGTCGCATTCGTTTCCCGTCCACACGAGTGCGCTATTCAACATCTTCATCCGCTCCGCCGCTTCCCGCACCGTCAGACCGTTATAATTCCGGATTTCAGACGTGCCGCCGCGCAGACGATACAACTGCTCGATGACGCGCACGGAGGCCCAGAACTTTTCCGGCGGGACGTCTTTCATCTCAAGGATGCCGGTTTTCGAACGGCAGGTGCGATCCGGTCCGACGACGCCCGTATAAGTGACAGCGGTGATATTCCCGCTGGCTTTCATGCGTTTCGACATGACGCGGCGGATGGTATTGCACCCAGGCAATGAAAAATCCGCGATGACGTAGAGACACTCGTCAGGCTCATTGATTGTGATGATCGGGTTTAAATCCTTTTTCAGGTCCCGGCGTTTACGCGCCGCCTTCCGCTTTTTCTTATTCGACATTCCCTTCTCCTTCCGCGTCGTTTTCAGCACCGGCAATCCCTGCTTTCTCCTTCATGAAAACTATGAATTCGGAGCGCCTCATGCCCATCGCCCTGCGGATGTCGTCCTTCGACAGGACGCCGAGCCGCCGGAGTTGCCCAAGCACTGCGAAGCAATTCTCTTGCTCAATAAAAGCCGCCACCTTTTTCACCGGGTCTTCCATTTCACTCCTCCTTCGCAAGCCCGTGCGCGATGAGCTCGCCGACGAGCGAGTGCGCGAGTTCCTCGTCTGTATTTCCCTTGACCATCAGTTCGACGTTTTCGACCATCTTCGCATTCCGCAGAACCATGTCCACGTACTCGCGGATGGTTTTCACGTCCGAGAACATCGTCGAGCCTTTCATCAGGGTCACGATTTTCAGCGGCGAGCCGCTGAATTTCTCACCGTCCCGCAGGATAATCCGCATTGTTACCACTTCCTTCCGAAAACCACTTTGAGATGTCCCCGGTCGCCCGGTATTCCAGAGAGCGCGCTGACAGCCTGTCGCGCCGCCATGCGTTCCGCGAGAAATCAAACTCATCGCCCGCAAACGGCATGCCGAAAAAAGCCGCGAGGGAAAGAAGCCGCAGTCCCTTCGCCGAATAGAGGACATCCGCGTGTGTGAGCGAGTACGCCCCAAGCTCTTTGAGTTCAATCATCATCTCGTCGTAATCGAGCAGCCCCCGCCGGTCGTCCTCCTCAAGAAGCATGAGGATGCCGCCCAGGAATCCCTTTGTGATGTTCCATTTCATCGTTTCATTCATTGCGCGTCACGCCGCCTGTTCCGTTTGCGGGCGTCCGTTCTTGAAGGCGCTGTCGCCCTCGAGGTTGGCGAGCAAGTGATGCCGCGCCGTCGCAAAATCCGGGCCTACAAGCCCGAGCGAAAGTAAGAAAACGCGGAAATCGTACTTGCTGCTGATGGGATTGAATGTCCGTTTCCGGCTGCTCGCCGCGCGGTTGTTGATGGCCTTCGCGCCGAGCGCCAGACAGAACTGGATGTACGCTTTCACCTGCCCGGCATGCAGTCCGCCCTTCGGCCCGCGCATCTTGAACCATCGGAACTCAATTGTTCCTCTATACCAGACATTGTGAAGGCATAAACCGTAGTAGCGATTATGTGGATTCCACATAACCGCTATTATGTTGAGCAGAAAATTATGTGGAGTGCGGCCTGAAAAAGCCGATTGCAACAGGATTCTCAGGCCGTTCAACTCCACATAATCTTTCATAGTTTCTCCAGCATCTCCAGCAACTTGTCTTTCGGTTTGAAGCGAATCGACCCCATTTCCGATATTCCGCACTTCTCGAGGGCACGGAATTTCATATCCATGTTGATTACGGTGTAATGGTCGGTGGTCTCAAGTTCCGTATGACCAAGCCAGTCGCGGATTGTCACTTGATCAACACCGGAATGGAGGAGGTGCATGGCGTTGGTGTGCCGAAGCGTGTGCGGGGAGATCGACCGTCTGGCGATTTCAGGATTCAAAGGCGCGATTTTCTCAACCGCCTTTTTGAGTATGTAGATGACGCCGTACCGTGTCATCCGTTGCCCACGCGCATTTCTGAATACCGGGACATCGGCCTTTATGTCGACACCGCTCTCCGCGCAAAATGTCAG
>Ga0116156_10002800_pt1 | contig 15618 bp, 12 predicted proteins | sample AD_UKC045_MetaG_FD_89891 | JGI IMG/M metagenome (GOLD analysis project Ga0116156, IMG submission 89891) | Active sludge microbial communities of municipal wastewater-treating anaerobic digesters from USA - AD_UKC045_MetaG | ecosystem: Engineered > Bioreactor > Anaerobic > Digestate | place: USA... | reverse complement strand
AATACCCGACGGGGTATTTATAGTAGCTCTAAATAAAAAAGGCGATATACTTTTAGTAAAACAACACAGATATTGCACCAAAATAATTTCGTGGGAATTGCCGGGCGGTGGATTAAAAAAAGGAAATTCAATTGAATTGCAGGCAAGGGAAGAAATGAAAGAAGAGGCTGGAGCTATCTTTCAGTCCTTTGAATTGTTGGGTACAACACAAACTCAACCAGGAGTTACTACACAAATTGACCATTTTTTATTGGCGCATAACGCTAAATTTATTGAAACATCATCAAAAGCAACGCAGCAGGACGAGGGTATTAGCAGCGCTGCCTTTTTTCCAATTAATAAAGTTTTACATATGATAGATAAGGGCGATTTGAGTCATGGACAATCAATCACGGCCATTATGTTATATTTCTCAAAGAAAAATTTAATTTTATCAAGAGCAACATAATATTTTTATGAAAAATAAGGCTTTGAAACTTTGTTGTTGCTGTATTTTCCCCGAGGGCCCGAACGAGCTTTAGATTTCTGCTGAAAAATGAACTCGAAAGGCCCGGAAGGGGCTTTTTTTATTATCCTTTACAAATTACTAATTTATACTAATATACTAATTTTAGAAAAATATATGATTTATAAAAACATTTTGGAAACAATCGGACGCACGCCGATGGTAAAAATCAATAAGCTTAATCCCAATCCGGAAAAGGTAGAAATTTATGCCAAGATTGAGGGCAATAATCCCGGAGGGAGCATCAAAGACAGGATTGCCGTAAAAATGATAGAAGAAGCTATTAGGGAAGGTAAGTTAACTAAAAATAAAACAATTATAGAACCAACTTCCGGAAACACGGGGATAGGCTTGGCTATGATCGGGGCGGTTTTGGGGTATAAAGTTATAATTGTGATGAGTGAGGCAGTTTCCGAAGAAAGGAGAAAAATTATTCGTGCTTATGGGGCGGAAATTATCTTAACTGATTCCGATCGAGGGACGGACGGAGCGATTGAAAAGGCGAGAGAAATGGCTGGAAATAATCCGGATAAATATTTTATGCCGGATCAATTTTCCAATGATAACAACAAAATTGCCCACTATGAAACGACAGCCAAGGAAATCTGGGAGGACACTTCCGGCAAAGTAGATTATTTTGTTTCTGCTATCGGCACTTCCGGAACGATCATGGGCATTTCCAAATATTTAAAAGAATACAATGGGCAAATAAGAATCGTCTGCGCTTATCCGGAAAAGGGCCACTACATTCAAGGATTAAAAAATATGGAAGAGGCCATTGTGCCAGCCATTTATAATAAAAATCAAATTGATGAATTTATTACCATTGAATCGGAATCAGCTTTCGAGTGGGCAAGAAAAATTGCAAAAGAAGAGGGGATTTTTGTCGGAATGAGCTCCGGCGCGGCGATGCTGGCCGCTTATCGAGTGGCGGAAAAAATAGCTCGAGAAAACAAGGGAAACAAAAAAATCCGGATAGTGGTAATTTTTCCGGACAGAGGCGAAAAATATTTGAGTACCAATCTATTCGTTTAAATTAAGAATAAAAACTCCGGTGTCTTTTTGCTCAAATCCCAAGGATTCGTAAAGTTTTCTGGCGGCTACTCTTTGCGGATTGCTGGTGAGATGAATGCTTTTTATCTTTTTGTTTCGGGCTATTTTTATGAGCTCTTGTGAAAGCATTTTTCCCAAACCTTTCCCTCGGTGATCTCTGTGGACAATAACATCTTCAATTCTGGCCTTGTATCCGTAAACAGGGGTTAAAAAAATAATCACTGAAGCAAAGCCAACAGCCTTGCCTTCATATTCGACTACAATGGCGTGGCAGTTTGATTCATTGATGATGGGTTCGATATCCCAGTCTTGAAAATGATTGAATTCGGCCGGATTCTTTACCAGTTGGCTAAAAAGTTCCTTAATATCTTCCTTGTCTTTTTTTCTTAGTGGCCTTATTTTGTGCATAAATTAATTATAAGCTGGTTTTTATAAAAAAAGAAGGCGAGGAGCATCATAGCACTCTCGCCTTGGGGCCATCACTTCTTTTTTCTCCTTTTTTTGTCAACAAAAGGAGAAATCCAACCGCTACACTTGGGTCTGGTGACGGGCAGTGGATATTTGTTTTCCCCTGCTTTCGGACTGGCTTCTTTCCTTCCTATTCGATTTGAGCAAAACATATATTCCTCCTATTTTCAGATTATTTTTCAGTGGACATAAACAACTGATTTATAAAATATAACGGACAGCGTAAAAAATCAAGCCATCCCTTCACAAAACCATTTTTTCATAATAAGCTGAATGATATGGAAATACATCTCAGCCAATTTGCCGGTTTCTGTGACGGCGTGAAGCGGGCCTATGAAATGGTAATGACAACGGATATGAGTCGGATTAAAAGTCCGGTTTTTGTTCTTGGATCGCTGGTGCATAATAACGAGGTGAATAAGAAAATAGAAGAAAGGGGAATAAAAAAAATTGAACGGGATTTTTTCTTTTCTGCGAAACCCGGAGAGATCGGAACGGTGATTATTACCGCTCATGGCGTTGGGCCGGATGTTTATAAAATAGCCAAGAAAAAAGGAATTGATATAATTGACACTACCTGTCCAAAAGTTATAAAAGTGCAAAGATTGGCCAAAGTTTTTTCTGAACGCGGAAACAAAATAATTCTTGTTGGGGATAAAGACCATAAGGAAGTGCGGGGAATTAATGAGTGGGGCGGAGGAAAAGCGGTCGTCATTTCTCGAGAAAAAGATTTAGAAAAACTGGATTTCGAAAAAGAAGAAAAAATTGCCGTTTTGTCGCAGACTACCCAAAACGAAGATCTTTATAAAAAAATAGCGGTCGAGATTTCCCGAAAATTTCCATCGGCGGAAATTATTCATACTACTTGCGGCACTACCCATTTGCGGCAGGAGGAAATAAAAAAAATGGCGGTAGACAACGACCTCGTGCTTATCATCGGATCTCTAGCAAGCGCCAATTCGGGAAGGCTTTACGGGATAGCTGAAAAAATAAATAAAAACTCTCATTTTATTGAAAAAGCGAATGATATAAAAAAAGAATGGCTTATGAAGGCGAAGAAAGTAGGAATTTCTGCCGGTGCCTCTACGCCACCTTGGGTGATAGAAAAAGTATTGAAAAGGGTGAGTGGAATTTGATTTTTTGCTTAACTTTAGCTATTATTATACTGCAGGTAACATTTAAAACGAACTTCAATGCCTAGAATTATTATTGCCGAAGATGACCCGATGATTGCTGACATATACCACAAGAAATTTACCGATTTTGGTTTTGACGTGGCAATGGCGGAAACGGGTGATCAGGTGCTGACTTTGGCTAAAAAAGAAAGACCGGACGTTGTCCTTCTTGATTTGGTTATTCCTAAAATGAACGGATTTGAAGTTATTAAAGCTCTTAGAGGGGGCAATTTCGACAAAGATATAAAAATAATTGTTTTTTCCAACCTTAACCAGCCGGAAGACCGGAAAAAAGCTTCGGATTTGGGAGCTGACGAATATCTTATAAAAGCGGAATACACTCCCGGTGATTTAGTAAAGGAAATCAGCCGGATTTTGCATCAGCATAGAGAAGAAGTGAAAAACGAGGAAAAGATTGCTAAAAACGGCGACCAAGGTTACTCTGCTACGAAAAATGGCAAGAAAATTTTATTCATGGAAGATGAGGAGGTTTTTCAGGAGATGTTTGGGGAAAAATTAAAACAGGACGGCTATGAAGTAACTCCGGCTACCAATGGCGCCTGGGGAATCAAAGAAGCGATGCTGGGCAACTATGATTTGTTTCTTATAGATATGATTATGCCGGCGATGACTGGGGAAGAAATTGTGGCTAAAATAAAATTGGAAGAAAAAATAAAAGACACTCCCATAGTGGTTCTTTCCGCTTCGGTGGATGAAAAAACAAAGAAAAAAGTGGAAGCGATGGGAGTTAATAAATTTTTCGTCAAAACTCAAATTATTCCCAGTGACCTTTCTGAAGAAATATCAAAAATATTGAATGATTAATAAAAAAAACAAAAAGCTATAATGATAGTTTAGTTTGAAATTTAGAAATTTTTAATACGCAAATTGGATTAATAATTCAAATTTTTTTATGAAAAGAACATTAATTGGCAGAACTCCCGAGCTTATTGGAGAAACAGTCAGGCTTTCCGGCTGGGTGCATAACAGGCGAGATCACGGCAAGCTTATTTTTATTGATCTTCACGATCGAACCGGGACTATCCAAATGGTTGTTATTCCCGATAAGTTAGCGGCTTATAATGCGGCTAAGGAAATAAGAAACGAATATGTCATTGAAGCAGAGGGCTTGGTCAAGAAACGTCCGGGTAGCCAGAAAAAAGAGGACAGCGCGACTGGCGAAGTGGAGCTGGAGGTTTCTGATATTTCCGTTGTTTCTCAAGTGGAAGGAGAATTGCCTTTTGATGTTTCCAAGCGTGATTTAGATCTCAATGTGCCAACGCTTCTTGATAACCGGCATTTGACTTTGAGAAATAAAAAAGTAAATGATATTTTTAAAGTTTATAGCGAACTTCTAAAATCTTACGGGGAAACTCTGAGAAGCGAAGGTTTTATGGAAATAAAAACTCCCAAAATCCTATCAGCGGCGACAGAAGGCGGAGCTAATTTTTTCAAAATAAAATATTTTAAGCGGGAAGCGTATCTTGCTCAAAGTCCTCAGTTTTATAAGCAAGCCGGTGTTGGTGCTTTTGAGCGGGTTTTTGAAATCGGTCCGGTTTTTCGAGCAGAGCCCCATTATACAACCAGACACGTTAATGAATATGTCTCGCTTGATGCGGAAATGGGTTTTATCAACAGTTTTGAAGATGTAATGAAAGAATTGGAAAAGACAGTCAAAAAATGGTAAAAGATGTGGAGAAAAATTGCGCTGGCATTTTGGCTGAATATGAATCGGAAATTTCCCTGGTTGACGATTTTCCTAGATTAAAACTGACTGAAGCTCTGGAAATTTTGAAAAGGGAATACGGAAAAGAAATGATGGGCATAGATATCGATCCGGAAGGAGAAAGGCTGATTGGCGAGTGGGCGAAGAAAAATTATGACAGCGATTTTATCTTTCTTACTCATTATCCAAAAAGTGCCAGACCGTTTTATACGATGCCCAGTTCCGATCCGCAATACACGGAAAGTTTTGATCTTATTTTCAAGGGAGTGGAATTGGTGACTGGCGGACAACGCATTCATAATTATCAGCAGCTGGTTGCAAATATCAAAAAACACAAATTAAAACCGGACGATTACAAGTCATACCTGGATGTTTTCCGTATCGGTATGCCTCCCCATGGCGGCTGGGGAATGGGATCGGAAAGATTTGTTCAGAAAATTCTGGGGCTTGCCAATATCAAAGAAGCCATTCTTTTTCCAAGAGACGTAAAGAGACTTGATCCATAACTTTAAGACCAAAACAAAAATTATGTCTTTCAGAGCGTTGAAAAAAGTTGACGAAGATTTAACTCGCCACAAGGAAAAATTCGATGCTAAAAAAATAAAGCTAGTCGGCTTTATTTCTTTTCTGATGGGTTTTGCTCAGGCTTTTTTTGTTTATGTAATGTCTAGTTATTTTAAATTATCTTCCGGTATGGAGAATCTGGGATTGTTCTATGTTGTTGCTTACGTTGTTACCCTGATTATTCTTCTTAATTTTCATAAAATTGTCAGAAAATGGGGAAAATCTACCGTTTTTTATTTTTCTCTGGTTTTTAAAATAGCAGTCATTTCGTTCTTGATGAACATTAATCCGTCCTATTGGGGAGTAGGTCTTGTTATGCTCTATATAATTTTTGGGAATTTGGAATGGGTGAGTTTGGATATTATTATTGAATCATTTTCTGCCGATAAGATGTCCGGAAGAATCAGGGGAAGGCATCTGACCATTCTCAATGCCGGATTCTTAGTGGGACCGTTTCTGTCCACGATGATTTTAGAAAAATTTAATTTCCAGCTGGTATTTTTGCTCCTTTTTGTGTTCAACTGCCTGATACTTTTAATTTCTATCTTAGGTTTCAGAAAGGTAAATCATAAATTTGATCTGGACCTTAGCGTAACTGACGTGATAAAAAAAATATGGCAGCGTAAAAACATATTGAGAATTTATTACATTTCTTTCGTCTTGGAATTTTTTTACGCGCTATTAGTGATTTTTGTCCCTATTTATCTTCTTGATTTGGGCATTGACTGGAAGGGAATCGGTATTATTTTTACGGTAATGCTTTTACCGTTTGTTTTTTTGCAATATCCAATGGGCTTTTTGGCCGACAAAAGATGGGGGGAAAAAGAGTTTATCATTGTTTCCATTATTTTTATGTTTCTTTCGACTTCAGTTGTTTATTTTATAAGCTCTGCAAGCATTGCCCTTTGGTCCATTGTTCTTCTCTCTACCAGAATTGGAGCGGCGATGTTGGAGGTTCTTCGGGATTCCTATTTTTACAAAAGAATTGACGGACATGACGTTGATCTCATTAATTTTTTCAGGACCGCCATGCCTATGGGATATATTCTGGCTTCTTCCATTTCCGTTTTGCTTCTTTTATTTTTCCCCGTTAAGTCAGTTTTTTTGGCTGCTTCCTTGGTGGTTTTTTCCGCTTTGTGGCCGGCCATATTTTTAGTGGATAATAAATGCGAAAAAGAATTGCGCAGAAACTGTTAGTTTCTGATAAAATGTAGTAAAATTATAAGGTTGAAATCAATAATTGCGTGTATAAAGTGAAACTGGAAAAATTTGAAGGGCCTCTCGAACTTCTTCTCGAATTGATTGAAAAAGAGAAGATGAATATTACAGATTTGAGTTTGGCTCGGGTGGCTGATGAGTATCTCGAATACATAAAAAATAACGAAAATATCGCCCTGGGCAATCTGGCCGATTTTTTAACTGTTGCCTCGAAACTCATCCTTATCAAATCTCGGGCTCTTCTCCCGATGCTTAAAGTTACCGATGAGGAAGAGGAAGAGATAAAGGATCTGGCTCATCAGCTGGAAGAATATAAAAAATTCAAGGAGGCTTCGATGAAGTTGGGAAAGTTGGCTGATTTTAAGAAGATAAGTTATTCCAGGGAAGGATATTTGGGAGTCGGAACCACTTTCTATCCTCCGGAAGATATTAACGCTTATGACATAAAAAAATATTTTCTGGCAGTTCTGGCGGAAATTCCGGTGCTTGAAAAATTGCAGGAAGAAGTGGTAAGGGAAGTGATAACCCTGGAGGAAAAAATAACAGAATTGGAAAGCTCGCTGAGGCTGAGAGTGGAAACGTCCTTTTCGGAATTAGTTTCCGAGGCGCAGGACAAAATTGACGTTATCGTTTCCTTTTTAGCCATGTTGGAAATGGTGAAACAGCGCATTATCAATGTGGAACAGAATAATTTGTTTGAAGAGATACGGCTTAAGATAAAAGCCAAATAATAAAATTACACACCAAAAATAATGGATCAAGAAAAATTAAAATCAATCATCGAAAGCATTCTTTTTATTTCCGGCGAGCCGGTAAAAATTTCAAAAATCTCCAAATTGACCGGAGCGGCCAAACCGGAAATAGAGAATGCCATTATGGTTCTTCAGGGAGAATTTGGAAAAAACAGGGGAATGGTTATCATCAAGAAAGATGATGAGGTGCAGATGGCTACCAGTCCGGAAAATTCCTCCTTTATCGGGGATTTGGTAAAAAGTGAAATTCAAGAAAGTTTGAGTCGGGCGGCGTTGGAAGTTCTTTCCATCATCGCTTATCGCGGTCCGATTTCCCGTTCCGATGTAGAAGCCATAAGGGGAGTCAATTCCAGCTTCACTATGCGTTCGCTTTTGATGAGAGGTCTGGTGGAAAGAATAGACAGTCCTAAAGACAGTCGCGCCTATCTTTATCGGATATCATTTGAATTTTTGAAGAAATTGGGATTGGATAGCGCGGAAAAATTGCCAGACTGGGAGGCATTGTCAAAAGACGACAGGGTTGATAGTATAATTGGTAACTGATTTTTTAATGCTCAATATAATTTTTACCATTTTTATTCTTCCTTTTATTCCCCTATTTTTTTATGGGAATGTTTTTAACGAGTCAGATTTTCTGGATGTCTCCAGCTCGGTTCGGCGGGTGGTCAAAGGACAGGAAGTTTTGGGGGAATCAAGGGGAGGAAAAGATTTTCCAAAAAATGCGGAAGAAACTTTTCAAAGTTGCAATCTTTTTCCACTGGATTCGGCCAATACTGAATATACTCCGATTAGGAAAAAAAACTTTTGGGATCTCAAACTTTGGGCCGGATCATCAGTGGTTATCGATGTCGATTCTGGCACGATTTTGCATTATGATAACGGGCGAAAAAAAACGCAAATTGCTTCGCTTACCAAAATGATGACGGCTATTTTGGTAATGGACGAAATAAAAAATTTGGATGAAACGGTGGTTATAACAGAAGAAGCGCTTAATGTTCCGGGAACGGTAGTGGGTTGTCCAAGAACCGGATATTGCCTGAGCAATAGGATGTATAGAGGGGAAAAAATAAAGGCTGGCGATCTCTTGAGAGCCATGCTTTTGAATAGCGCTAATGACGCAGCCACTGCCTTGGGAATTCATATTGCCGGAACGGAAAAGAAATTTGTGGAAAAAATGAACGAAAAAGCCAGATCTTTGGGACTCAAGGATACTAATTTTTGCACGCCTTCGGGACTAGAAATTGATGGCCAGGAAGACCAATGTCATTCATCGGCTTATGACATTGCCAGGATCGCTGCCCACTCTTTGAAATATGAGGAAATCTGGGATATTATGAGAATACCGGAAGGGCAATTTTATTCAACCGACGGAAAGTATATGCATGAGCTGAAAAATACCGATTTACTTTTGGACAGTATTCCAAATTGCCTAGGCGGAAAAACCGGATTTACCCCGCTGGCTGGAAAATCTCTTCTCATGGGTTCGGTTGATCCGACAGGCAAGCATCGTGTAATCTCCGTTATTTTAAACGATGAAAATCGTTGGGAGGATATGAGAAAGCTGGTGGATTGGGTGTTTGAAAACTATGAATGGCGATAATAAAGAAGTGACAAGGAATAGGTGACAAGTAGCAAGGGGTAGGATTTTTATTTTTTACTTTTAAATTTTTATTTTTAAATATGGAGATTGCACAAATACAAACCATCCCGGAAGTGGTAAATGTTTTGAAAGTTTTAATAACGGGCTTTTTTTCTTTTATTGTGGCATTTGCCTTGACGCCGATTCTTACCCATTTTCTTTATAAATATAAAATAGGAATAAAAATAAAAGATACATCGGTAGACGGGAAAAAATTGAGCTTCATAAGCGAACTTCATAAACATAAAAGCGGCACGCCGATTATGGGAGGCATATTAATCTGGTTTACGGTAATGATATTGGCTCTTGTTTCTCATTATCTTTTTCCGCTTATTGCTTCCTGGACGAATACCAATTTTATTGCCCGACTCGACTTTTTGAATAAAAAACAGGTTTGGCTTCCACTTTTTGCGCTTGTTACCACCGGAATACTCGGGCTTTGCGATGATTTGGCCAGCGTAAAAGGTTGGGGAAAAAACAAAGGAGGAGGAATCAGGTTTATCACTCGTTTTGGCTGGCTGATTGCCATTGCCACCCTTGGTTCCTGGTGGTTTTATTATAAGCTTGGCTGGGATCAAATTCATATTCCGGCAGTTGGCGATTTTTCCATTGGTTTTTGGTATGTTCCATTGTTTATTTTTGTGATTCTTTTTTCGGCAATTTCTTCCAATGAAACAGACGGGTTGGACGGACTGGATGGCGGAATTTTGCTTATTGCTTTTTCTTCTTTCGCGGCTATTGCTTTTTTTCAAAACAGAATTGATCTGGCTGCTTTTTGCGCGGCCATTTCCGGAGCGCTGTTGGCTTTTCTTTGGTTTAATATTTATCCGGCCCGATTTTTTATGGGAGATACAGGAGCAGTGGCTTTGGGAACAGCCTTGGGAGTAGTGGCCGTGCTTACTAATTCAGTATTGATTTTGTTTTTAATTGTTTTCATTTATGTAATTGAATCCGGGTCAGTAGTTATCCAGTTGCTGTCTAAAAAGTTTTTGAAAAGAAAAATATTTTTAGCGGCGCCTATCCACCATCATTTTGAAGCCTTGGGTTGGCCGGAGACTAAGGTGACTATGCGCGCCTGGATCCTTACTGCCATTACCGCGCTGATAGGTGTGATAATCGGAATTTTGGGAGCGGGACGTTATCATTAAAAATAATTTATAATTTGTAAATCAAAATTTATGGAAATAAAAAAAATTCAAGATGCGGATGTGGAAGGAAAAAAAATACTTCTCCGGGTGGATTTCAATGTGGCGGTGGAAGACGCTACAGTAAAAGAAAAATTTAAAATTCAGGCGGCAGAAGAAACTGTCCGATATCTTTTGGGCATGAATGCCAAAGTGGCGCTTCTGAGTTGGCTGGGGCGGCCAGGTGGAAAAAAAGATCCTAAATTTTCTTTGAGTCCCATAAAGGATGATGTTGAATATATTTTGGGATATAAGGTGAAATTTGTTTCTGATTGTATAGGGGAAGAAGTAAAAAAATCAGTCGATGATTTGGGGGAAGGAGAGATAGCTCTTTTGGAAAATGTTAGATTTTACGCAGAAGAAGGAGATGTCGAAACAGGCGCGGAATACGAAGATGAATTTGCAAAAAAAATGGCTGACGGATTCGATATTTTTGTCAATGATGCCATTTCTGTCTCTCATCGAAACCAGGCGTCGGTAGTCGGGGTGACTAAATTTTTGCCAAGCTATGCCGGATTCAGATTGCAGAAAGAAATTGAGGAGATGAAAAAAGTAAAAAATAATCCGGAGCGTCCGGCTGTGGCCATTATCGGCGGCGCTAAAATTGAAACCAAATTACCGGTGATAAAATTTTTTGAGGGCGTTTATGATAATGTTCTGGTAGGCGGAAAAATTGCCAATGAAGCGCTGGGCCAGGAAATGAAATTTTCCGAAAAAGTGCTGCTGCCGATCGATTTTGTTGATGACTGCTTCGATATCGGACCGAAAACCGTAGCGAAATTTAAAAATATTATTGCTTCTGCCAAAACGATTGTTTGGAATGGACCGATGGGAAAATTCGAAGAGGAAAAATATGCAGCCGGAACAGATGAAATATTTAGAGCTATCATGGAAAGCGGCGCTTATGTTCTTATTGGCGGAGGAGAAACTCTGGAGATTTTGGAGAAAAACAAGGCCATGAACAAAGTCGGTTTTGTCTCCACCGGCGGCGGAGCGATGCTGGAATATCTGGGAGGCGGCAAGATGCCGGGCATTGAAGCTCTCAAGCGTTAGGGGCTGAATTGAAGTCCGGTGACCTTTTGAAAAAACATTAGTATTTAAAAAAGAGGCCTAAGTGGAGTGGTCTCTTTTTTTGTGTTTTAAGTAAAAAAAGTCTCAGAAGTGTTTTATAAAAAACAGAAAAAACAGTCGCTAATAAGTCCATAAAAAGGGGAGTTTTTTTATTATAAAAAATACTTGTGGATAACTCATTTTTTTCGTTGTTGACATTTAAAAAAAATGGTATAATTAAGCTTATAAAAAGCCTTTTTTTGAAAAATAAATATTTGATAAATATTTGATTGTTCGGATGCCAAAAATGGTCGAGGAAATAAGTAAAAAATCAACAAAAAGAAAAACAAAACTTTTGTCTTTGGCAGAGGCGGCTGAAATTACCGGGTATACTCCGGAGTATTTGAATTTGCGTTGCCGACAGGGAAAGCTCAGGGCAGAGAAAAAAGGCCGAAATTGGTTCACTACCTTAAGATGGGTGGAAGAGTTTTCTAAAGAAAATATCTCTAATGGCAAGGGAGGCGGAGCCAGATTTTTTAGTTACGGTGAACAGGAAGAAGCGGAGGCTGTTTCCCGAAAGGAAGAGACAGAAAAAGAGATTGCAGAAGAGACAAAAAAAGAGAAGAGCCAACAGGACATTGCTTCAACTGTTTTAGCGGCGCTGAATTCAGCGGAAGAGTCAAGGCGACAGGAAGAAAGAAGAAGGGAAGAAAATCAGAGAAAGAGAGAAATATTGGATCAGGAAAGAAGGGAAAAAGAAAACGCCTTGATGAGGGAAGCTCTGGAAAAGAATGTTTTATTAATTGATCAGATAAAAAATAAGTGGGAGAAAAAAGAGGATCAACCTAAAAAAAGCATTCTTAATTTTGCTTCGCCTTTTTTGATGATTGCCTTTGCTTTTATGGTTTGGTTTTTGTCAAAAGAAAACAGCGTTGTGAATTTATATAACAATGTCGGAAAAAATATTGCCAGTCACAAAGAAGATTCTTCTTCCGGATCACAGGTGGCAGGAACAGAAAGCGAGGGAGATGAAAAAAACAAACAGGATTTTTGGATAAGTGATGAGTCTATGACAGAACTGGAAAAAAAGGAAGTGGCTTCAACTGTTCTTTCCGCTTTCGGAGTAACGCTTGATGGCAATGGAGATTTGGCGGGAGATATTAGAATAAAAAGAAACGAAAAAATTCGCGTCGAGGCTAATGCCATAGATTCAGAAAAAATCAGAGATCACACAATTTTGGCTAGAGACATTGATGATGACATAAAACTCAAGGTCAAAGAACTTATTTCCAAAGGCAATATTACTGCCGGAGGAAATCTTATTGTTTCCGGTTCCCTGGTAAATTCCGGATCAGTCAGTTTTCAGAATGGTCTGGTAGTTTCCAATGGCAATGTTGTTTTTTCAACCAGCGGAACAATTACGCAAACCGGTTTGGGCCAGGTGGCTTTCGCCGGAAATGTTGACGCTCAGAACGGAATGGATGTAACGGGCGGAAATTTGACGGTAGGTGGAAATAATTTTTCTGTGAATTCTTTAAACGGAAATATAATTACTTCTGGTGATCTTGACGCCTCAACAGCTACCATCGGAATTATTGACGGAACGAGTTTGCTTTTTAATACTGCCAATATAACTTCAGCTAACGTTACCAATCTTGATTTAGGGACAAATACCATAACGGATGGAAATTTTTCCGGCAACTGGAATTTTCATTCCGGGAATTTAACCAATGTGGGAAATATTTTGCCGGCAGCCGATATGACCTACAGTCTAGGATCGCCGTCCCTAAGATTTTTGGATGTTTATGCCGGAACATTGCATTTAGGCGGATCAACCAATGATGGACAGGCAATTTATACTTATGAACCGTTAACCACTTCTGTTTCCCAATCGTCGCTTTACATAAATCCGGCAGCAGCTATCCCCAATGCTCCACTGTTAGGAATAGCGATAAACGGAGATCAGAGATTTTTGGTAGATGAAGATGGAGATGTGACAATCGATGGGGTAATAAATTCAAATGGAACGGGCGATAATTATTTTTTGGGCAACGTCGGTGTGGGAACAACCAGCCCTGATTATGCGCTGGATATCCAAAACGGATACGTCAACGCCTCTTCCGGACTTTGCATTAACGGATCCTGCCAGACAACTTGGAATAATATAATTTTACCTAGCGGCATAAACGGACAGACTCTCTACAACAACTCCAGTACTTGGACAGCCACCAGTAACTTATTCAACAACGGAACGAATGTGGGGATAGGAACAACCAACCCAGATTATAAATTAGTAATTGATGGCGGCGGAATAGCTATTGGTCGTCATGCTGATAGCGTCAATGGTCCTTATTCTATTTTTCGAAAGGGAAGAGGAACAATAGATTCTCCAGTAATAATTCAAAACAATGATCAAATAGGCAGAATAATTTTCAGAGGCTACGATGGCACTGATTATGCTTCCACCGGAGCGGAAATCATGGCTTTTGTTGATGGGACGCCAGGTGTTAATGATATGCCGGGAAGACTGACATTTAGAACTACCGCTGACGGATCTGAATCAACGACAGAAAGATTGGCTATTTATTCTACCGGAGACTTCAATTTTAATTCCGGAGATGTCTATTTTTCTAATAGCTCTAATAATATCGGAATAGGCACCACCGCTCCTAACTACAAACTGGATGTCCAAGGCGGATATGTCAATGCTTCTTCCGGACTTTGCATAAACGGCGATTGCCAAACAACCTGGAATAACATAGTTCTTCCAACAGGCATAAACGGACAAACTCTCTACAACAATGCCGGCACATGGACAGCAACAAGCAATTTGTTTAATGATGGAACGAATGTGGGGATTGGGACGACCGCGCCAGGAGCAGCTTTGCATATCGCCAGAGATTCCCAAAACTTTACTGGCCTGCAGATTTCCAGAACAGGAACAAGCGCAGGGTCATTATATTTTTCTATCATGTCTTCCGGCCACTCCATTATCAATTCTGATGGTTACTTGAATTTGCAATCAGGCGGGTCGCAACATATGTATCTGGACGCTGGAGGACAAATTCAATTTAGGGACAAAGATAGCTCTAATGCTTTGAGAATGATTATTGATACAGCTTCTGGTAACGTAGGAATAGGAGCCTCTATTCCTGTTTATAAGTTACATGTAAAGCAAGACGTGGCAGGAAAGGGATTATTTATAGAAAGGGAAGATGCCACTTCAGGATTGCATCTTTATAATTCTTCTAGTGTTCAATATATTGAGTCTGCGGGTGATTTAAATGTAAAAGCCGGCTATCGACTTGGTCTTCAGGCTGGAGGAGGTGGATGGGCCAGCCCTATCTATTTTTCAACCACTAGCAATATGACTTATGCAGGTAGCATTACTAATTTCATTTCGGCTTCCGGAACTTGGGCGCCGACATCAGGCAGTGGAAGTTTTGTCGGATTAAACTTAAGCACGGCTATCAATCAAACGGGAACAGCTGACGGAAATTATACCGTTTTGAGAGTAAATGCCACAGAAACTTCCGCCTTAGGATCAATGAAAAGCCTCCTGGACTTGCAAACAAATAGCATTTCCAAATTCATTGTTAAGTCAAGCGGCAACGTCGGAATCGGGACGACTAATCCTCTTCATCGGCTAGATTTGGGAAGTGGAGTCGGAAGAAAATTAGCCATTTATCAAAATAGCAGTGGAACTGATTTTTATGGAATTGGAGTCTCCAATAGCGCCTCTCTGGAATTTTACGCCCAGGCTTCTTCTGTTGAAAATCCAGGAATGTTGTTGACGGCGGCAGGTAACGTCGGGATTGGGACAACAGCTCCTATGGCAGCTCTTCATCTTTTTGGCAGTCGGCAGATAATAGAAAAGGCGACAGAGGGCTATGCAGCAGAATCAGGATTTTTAACTTTGCGTTTATCCACTGATACTAATAAAAAATTATATTTAGGCTGGGACAATAACATTGATACCAATGGTGCCGGATATATTCAATCTATTCAAACAGGAACAGCTCATAGGGCATTATTGCTAAATCCATCAGGAGGAAATGTAGGAATTGGAACGACTTCACCCGGAGCAAAATTGACCGTTGGCATATCTGACAGCAACTTGACTTTTGGCGGAAGCAGTGGGCAGGTGGCTCTTAGGATAAATGATACTAATGCAACGGACAATAATTACGGAGTCATTGCTTTTTTTAGCAGCTCTAATTTAATAGCGACAGAAATCGGGACGCAATATACAAGTCACACCAATTCTTATGGTGATTTGGTTTT
>Ga0116156_10002796_pt1 | contig 15626 bp, 13 predicted proteins | sample AD_UKC045_MetaG_FD_89891 | JGI IMG/M metagenome (GOLD analysis project Ga0116156, IMG submission 89891) | Active sludge microbial communities of municipal wastewater-treating anaerobic digesters from USA - AD_UKC045_MetaG | ecosystem: Engineered > Bioreactor > Anaerobic > Digestate | place: USA... | reverse complement strand
GTCTCCAACACACCGCAGCCACGCCGGCCAACTGACCTGACATCTTGAGCTCGGACGCGTTCCAAGACCTCCCGTTTGTCAGGTGCGGGGGCATCATAACCCGGTTCTGGGCGCCGTAGATTCTGGGAGGCTCCGTCCTACACTTTGGGCGTGTAGGGCGTTGAGATTGTTTGGGATGGGATTTGGCGGTCCTACGGAATTGGAGCAGCTCTATCCTACACTTACGGCGTCGCCGCGTGGGGACGTAGGGTGCATCTTGATGCACCGCGACCGAACTCCGGTGCATCAAGATGCACCCTACTTCCCGTTGTTGCGGCGGGAACCATTCATGCGGCGTAGCACTCTCACAATGGGTCCCGGATAGCGCTGCGCGCTTCCGGGATGACAAGCGGTGGGAATTACGGACAGCAGGACAAGCCGCCCCTGGGTCCCGGCTTTCGCCGGGATGAGCGGGACGATGAGTTGGCGGTGGTGGGTGGGGCTTGGTGCATCGTTGATGCACCCTACGGTTCTGTCTGTGCTGCGCGAAATTCGGGGGACCTGTCTCAGGGGTGAGACATACGGCTGGAATGCTGAGCAGCGCGCATCTGGTTTGTGAGCCGTCCTGCGCCACCTTTGATGTGCAGCGTTCGCAACAGGGCGCGCGAGGAAACAGCCAAAGGGTTCAGCCATGAACAAGCCAGTTCTGATCAAGACACCGACTGCAATTTTCAAGAACCGCTACGGTAACTTTATCGGCGGCGAATGGGTCGCGCCGAAGGCCGGTCGCTATTTCGAGAACACGTCGCCGGTGAATGGCAAAGTGCTGTGCGAGATCGCGCGCTCGGATGCGTCTGACGTCGATGCGGCGCTGGATGCTGCGCACAAGGCGAAGGATGCGTGGGGCCGCACGAGCACGACGGAGCGTTCCAATATCCTGCTCGCGATTGCGCAGCGGATGCAGGACAATATCGCGGTGCTCGCCGAAGCCGAGACGTGGGACAATGGCAAGCCGATCCGCGAGACGATGGCGGCGGACTTGCCGCTGGCGGTCGATCACTTCCGGTATTTCGCGGGCGTGGTGCGCGCGCAGGAAGGCGGAATTTCGGAGATCGACAACGATACGGTGGCTTACCATTTCCATGAGCCGCTGGGCGTCGTCGGCCAGATCATTCCGTGGAATTTCCCGCTGCTGATGGCGACGTGGAAGCTTGCGCCGGCGCTGGCCGCGGGCAATTGCGTGGTGATCAAGCCGGCGGAACAGACGCCCGCGTCGATCCTGGTGTGGGCGGAGATCATTGGCGATCTTCTGCCGCCGGGCGTGCTGAACATCGTCAACGGGTTCGGGCTTGAAGCGGGCAAGCCGCTGGCCTCGTCCAATCGTATCGCGAAGATTGCATTCACGGGCGAGACGACGACGGGTCGCCTGATCATGCAGTATGCCAGCCAGAACCTGATCCCGGTGACGCTGGAGCTGGGCGGTAAATCGCCGAACATCTTCTTCAAGGACGTGATGGCCGAGGACGATGCGTTCTTCGACAAGGCTCTCGAGGGCTTTGCGATGTTTGCGCTGAACCAGGGCGAGGTGTGCACCTGCCCGAGCCGTGCGCTGGTGCATCAGGACATCTACGACAAGTTCATGGAGCGCGCTGTGAAGCGCGTTGAGGCGATCACGCAGGGATCGCCGCTTGATCCGACCACGATGATCGGGGCGCAGGCTTCATCCGAGCAGCTTGAGAAAATTCTCAGCTATATCGATATCGGCAAGCAGGAAGGCGCGAAGGTGCTGACCGGCGGGGTGCGCAGCGATCTCGGCGGCGATCTTGCTGGCGGCTATTACGTGAAGCCGACGATCTTCGCCGGGCACAACAAGATGCGCGTATTCCAGGAAGAGATCTTCGGGCCGGTCGTGTCGGTGACGACGTTCAAGACGGATGAAGAAGCGCTCGAGATTGCCAACGACACGCTCTACGGCCTCGGCGCGGGCGTGTGGACGCGGGATGTGAACCGCGCCTATCGCTTTGGTCGCAATATCAAGGCCGGGCGCGTGTGGACGAACTGCTACCACGCCTATCCGGCGCACGCGGCGTTCGGCGGATACAAGCAATCGGGCATCGGGCGCGAGAACCACAAGATGATGCTCGACCACTATCAGAACACCAAGAACATGCTTGTCAGCTATTCGCCGAACAAGCTCGGTTTCTTCTAGAGAGAGCCACTATCAGGCTCTGATCAGGGCGGGCGGGGAGCGGCAATAGCCGCACCCGCCTATCCTGTTTCTCAAGAGGGCGAGATGGCGAAAACGTATTCCAATGTGAGCGCGACGCCGGAGGCGATCCAGCTGTTGCGCGAGATCGTGGCGGAGCATGGGCCGGTGATGTTTCACCAGTCGGGCGGGTGCTGCGATGGCTCCTCGCCGATGTGCTATCCGCAGGGAGAGTTCCTGCTGGGCGACAGCGATGTGCAGCTGGGCGAGATCGACGGCGCGCCGTTCTGGATTTCGACGACGCAGGCGGAGGCGTGGGCGAACACCGACATTCTGATCGATGTGGTGCCGGGACGGGGCGGCATGTTCTCGCTGGATAACGGGCGGGAGAAGCGGTTTCTGGTGCGGTCTTCTGTCTGTATGCGGTGAGCGATGAGGCTTCATAGGGTGCATTGAAGCGAAGCGTAAATGCACCGCCGGCGTATGACGGCGGCACGGTGCATTTTCAATGCACCCTACGGAGCGGCAGCCGAGTAGCCCTCATCCTGAGGAGCCGCGGAGCGGCGTCTCGAAGGACGAGGGCGTAGCACCAGCGTTAGAGCGCGACCCAGTTGCCGTGGAAGCCGGGCGGGATCTGCAGGGGGATGGTGATCGCGGCTTGCGGCGCGCCGGTGAAGTTGGCGGCGTCGAGGATGGTGAAGTCGGTGGTTTGCTTCTCGGTGTCGACGACATAGCCGATGAGCCAGCCTTCGTCCTCGGCGCTGTTGGCGTGTTTGGGAACGAAGACGAACTCGCCGGGCATCTTGCCCTTGCCGAAATCATGGACCTGTTTCGTGCCGGCTTCGAGATCGTGCTTGAAGAGGCGCGAGTCGCCGAGGAAGCGGGTGTCGCCGCCTTCGGGCAGGGCGAGCGTGTAGGCATAGCGGTAGGGTTTGCCGGTGCGGCGCTCGTCGGGGCGGGGGAATTCCTGCGGGGCGGCGTCGAGCACCTTGCGGGTGACGAGCCTGGCTGCGGGATCGATGGTGAGGCGTTCGAACGGCGTCGACTTGGAGTTCGGGCCCTGGACGGCGTCGTTGAACATGTCGGCGTGGACGGCGGCGTCCATGATGACTTTGCCGTCTGCGGTCTCGTAGGCGTTGGCCGGGTGGAAGATGTAGCAGGGCTCGATATCGCACCAGATGATGTCCTGGCTTTTGCCTTCACGGGGGAGGAGGCCAATGCGGGCGCGGTGCTTGTCGTTCCAGCGATAGGGGAAGCTTTCGCCGGCGAGCATCGCGTTCATCGAGAAGGTGACGGGCAGGTCCATGATGATCACGTAGTTCCTGGTGATCATGCAGTCGTGGATGGACGGGCCGTTGACGACTTCGATCGGCTCGTTGCGGCGGACTTTTCCATCCGTGCCGAGAACTGTGTGCCAGATCGTGTTGGGCTCGCCGCCAGCATAGCAGATGGCGTGCATCTCGCCTGTGTCGGGGTCGAGGTGCGGGTGGGCGGAGAAGGCTTTGCCGAAGGTGCCGTCGAAGTCGGAGAAGCGGCGCGTTTCGAGAGTCTCGGTGACTTCTGCCGGGTAGCCGCCGGCTTCGACGATGGCGAGGATCTTGCCGGCGTGGCCGACGACGTTGGTGTTCGGGCTGCCGCGACCGCGCGGGCCGGGGACGGGCGCTTCATGCATCGCTTCGCTGATCGGCGTCGTGCGGACCCAGCGGTTGCGATACCAGAGCGCCTTGCCGTCCTGGATGCGGATGCCGTGCAGCATCGCGTCGCCGACGAACCAGTGGTGCGTGGCGGGGTTGGGCGCCTTCAGCGGGTTGGGTCCGTTGCGCAGGTAGAGGCCGTTGAGGCCTGCGGGGATTTCGCCCGTGACCTTCAGGTTGGTGAAGGTGTTCTCGTCCTTCAGCGGCGTGTGGATGCCGGTGAGGTAGGGGTTCGGTTCCTTCGAGCGGCGCATGGCGCGGTTGAGGCTGGCGACGCCCATCAGGGCGGGTGTGACGAGGCCGCGGATGGCGGTTTCGACTGGGCTGGTCATGGCGTTTTCCCTCTTGTTTTTTCTTGTAACGGCCGGCGGCGTGGCGCTCGGGGCAGCTCGTATCAGACGCGGCGTTTGGGCGTGTTGTGCCGATTACCGACTATGTTTACGGTGGTAACATGGCGAAGAATGATAACAGTGTCAACATCGAAAATGCAGGTGAGCGCTATCACCATGGCGACCTGCGCGCGGCGCTGATCGAGGAGGCGTTGAAACGTCTTGAAAGCGGCCCCGCCGAAGCGCTGAGCCTGCGCGAGGTTGCACGCAATGTCGGTGTGTCCGCGACAGCGGTGTACCGTCACTTCCCGGACAAGGCGGCGCTTCTGGATGCGTTGTGCGCCGTTGCGGATGAGCGTCTGGCGGATGCGTTCGAGAAAGCCATGGCGAAGGCCAAGCCGGGGCGGGACGCCTTCAACGCGATGGGCCGCGCCTATGTGCGCTTTGCTTTGGCGAACCCGTCCCTGTTCCGTCAGATGATGTCGACGAAGCCGGGCAAGGGCGACATCCCTGCGTCGCGCGGCCGCGAGATACTTGCGCGCGGCATCGCTGATCTGGGTGGACCCGACGCCAGCAAGTCGGTGCAGGACATTCGTCGCCTGCGCGCGTGGTCGATGGTGCATGGCCTCGCGATGCTGATGCTCGATGGCCTGATCCCGCCTGATGAGCGCATCATCGAGACGGTCGTGGATTCAAATGGGCTGTAGCGGCAGCTGGAAATGAAAAGGCCGCCCCGGTTGGGCGGCCTTTTTTGTATTCGACCTGTGGCGACGACTACTTCGTCGGGCCGGCTTCGAGGACGTCTTCGACGGTGCGGAGGCCGGGTTTCGGCGAGGTGACGAGGACGGCCATGTTGCCGGGGAGGTGCTTGTTGTTGAGCATCTTCTCGTGGGCTTCCGGAATGTCCGCGAACGGGAACACTTCCGACATGCACGGGTCGAGGCGGCGCTCCAGCATCAGCTGGTTGGCTTGCGAAGCCTGCAGCAGGTTGGCGAAGTGCGAACCCTGAACGCGCTTCTGGCGCATCCACAGGAAGCGGGCGTCCATCGTCAGGTTGAAGCCGGTGGTGCCGGCGCAGATAACGACCATGCCGCCGCGCTTAACGACGAACACGGAGGTCGGCATCGTGGCTTCGCCCGGGTGTTCAAAGACGACGTCGACGTCCTTGTTGCCGGTGATCTGCCAGATCGCCTTGCCGAACTTGCGGGCCTCTTTCATGTAGTCGTTGAACTCGGGCGTGTTCACTTTCGGAAGCTGGCCCCAGCATTTGAAGTTGTTGCGGTTGATGACGGCTTTCGCACCCATCGAGAGGACGAAGTCAGTCTTGGAATCATCCGAGATGACGCCGATGGCGTTGGCGCCGGCAACCGCGCAGAGCTGAACCGCGTAGGAGCCGAGGCCGCCCGAGGCGCCCCAGATGAGAACGTTCTGGCCCGGGCGCAGCACGTGCGGACGGTGGCCGAACAGCATGCGGTAGGCGGTGGCGAGCGTCAGCGTGTAGCACGCCGACTCTTCCCAGGTGAGATGCTTGGGACGTTCCATCAGCTGGCGCGATTGCACGCGGCAGAACTGGCCGAACGAACCATCCGGCGTCTCGTAGCCCCAGATGCGTTGGGTCGGCGAGAACATCGGGTCGCCGCCGTTGCACTCTTCGTCGTCGCCGTCGTCCTGGTTGCAGTGAACGACGACTTCGTCGCCCGGCTTCCAGCGTTTCACGCGTGAGCCGACCGCCCAGACGATGCCGGAGGCGTCCGAGCCGGCGATGTGGAAGGGCTGCTTGTGAATGTCGAACGGCGACACGGGCTCGCCGAGGCCAGCCCAGATGCCGTTATAGTTGACGCCCGCCGCCATCACGAGGACGAGGACCTCGTCCGAAGCGATCTCGGGAGTCGGCACGACCTCGAGCTGCATGGCCTGCTTGGGGCGGCCGTGGCGCTCGCGGCGGATCGCCCAGGCGTGCATGTTTTTGGGTACGTGGAAGTCCGGCGGGATCTCGCCGATCGCGTAGAGGTCTTTCACTTCACGTGTCGTCGTGCCGTCAGCCACTGGTATACACTCCCCGTGCCTTGAATCATGGGCCTTTTCCGACCCCTGCGTCACGCACGCAGGAAGGGCCGGGGGCCTCCAAACGGGCGTCACATTGTCCAAGGACCGGACGGATTGCAAGCAATCTTGTTGCACTGCAATACAGGGGCCAGCCGTGTGGCCGCAAGGCTGCATCGTCTGCGGCCGATTAGGCGGGATGTTCTGCCTCGGCTGGCCGGAATGTGGGTGCGGGTTCGGCCGCCTTGTCCGGGCAGTCGGAAGAAGCGTGCAATATTGATCTGGCGTGCGGGACTGTCAGGCTCGCGATTGATACCGCTGTTATGGCGCGCGAGCGGCGCTGAATGCAGTAACCGTACGAAGCATGATGTTGATGGCAATGTCCCCACTTGCCGCCGGGTCTGGACAGATGCCCGGCTGGCGGTGAGACCCTTGTCTTCGATTTGTGCGGCCATGCGGCAGGAGAGATTGAATGACACGGCAGGCCAGTACGAGACAGGCATGGGTGAACGGCGTCTATGTGGCGGCGGAGGAGGCGAAGATCTCGCCATTCGACCGCGGCTTCCTGTTTGCCGATGGCGTCTATGAAGTGACGGCGATCTATGGCGGCCGCACGGTCGACATGGAGCGGCATCTGGATCGGCTTGAGCGGTCTCTGCGCGAGTTGAAGTTCGGGACGATGCCCGACCGGAAGGAACTTGAAGAAGTTCACCGCCGGCTGATCGCGGACAACGAGATCACTGAAGGCTACATCTATCTGCAGGTGACGCGCGGTGCTTACGGCCAGCGTGATTTCGTGGCGCCGGACAAGCCGAAGCTGACCTGCTTTGCCTACGCTGAATCGAAGGCGCTGATCGACACCAGCGGCGCGCGGAATGGCATTCGCGTGATCGGTGTGCCGGATATTCGCTGGGCGCGTCGCGACATCAAGTCGGTGGGGTTGCTGGCGCAGGCGCTGGCCAAGACCGAGGCGAAGGCGAGTGGTGTGGACGATGCCTGGCTGGTTGCGCCTGATGGCTTTGTCACCGAGGGTGCATCGGCCAATGCGTGGATCGTGACCAAGGATGGCGAGATCATCACGCGGGCGCTTTCCAACATGATCCTTGCGGGGATCACGCGGCATGCGCTGTTCGACTCGCTGAGCCAGCAGGGGCGGAAGATCACCGAGCGGAGTTTCACGCTTGAGGAAGCGAAGAACGCGGCTGAGGCTTACATCACGGCGGCGACGGGATTGGTGACGCCGGTGGTGGAGATCGATGGCGTGAAGATCGGCGCGGGCAAGCCGGGTCCGGTCACGCGTGGGGTGCAGAAATTGTACTACACGGCGATTGGCGCGGATGTGTCGAAGGCTGCGCCGTGGGTGAACGAGTAGGGCGCATCCTGATGCGTCCTGGTTATGTGCTGCGGCTGCGGTGCATTTCCGTTTCGCTTCAATGCACTCTACTTGTAGCGGGCGGTGATTGCCTCCCAGCGTTCGCGGTGGGGTGAGGCTTTGCCTATCGGGCCGCTGTTGGTGAATTCGAGCAGTTGGTCGCTGGCGGCGCTGTAGCGCGGCCAGTTGGGTTCGCCGGCGCTGTTGGGATCGCCGGTTTTTGCGAAGTTGGTCCAGTAGGTTGCTGCGTGTGTTGCCTGCACCTGATCGTTGGCGTCGGTGGGATAGGGCGAGGTGTGCAGCGTGTCGAAGACGTACTGGCGTTCCTGCGCGTGCGCCGTGCCTTTCCAGCGCGCGGCGACTGAGGGCGAGATAACGTCGAAGCGGTAGAGCCAGGTTGGCTGGCCGTTGGCTGCGTGGACGGCGGCGAGATAGCGGGCGGGTTCACCGAATACGACGTCGCCGACAATGCGCGCGGCCATGTCGGCCTTGTCGGGATAGGTGACAGTCAGCGCGGGAAGGTCGGCCGTTGTGGCGCCGATCGTGCCTTTGAGGGATGCGTCCAGATCTTCTGGCTTGGCGGGGAATTCTGCGCTGTTGTAGCCGACGAGATAGGGGACTTGCGCTTCCTTCTTCGCCTTGAAGGCTTCGACGATTGTCGTCGGAATGATCTTGCCGTCGATGATCGGCCCGCCGCCTGCGAATATGCCCGGGTCGCCTGCTGCGATGATCGCATCGGCGGAGATCGCACGCAGGTCGCTGGCGCTTGTTGCGGTTGCGCCGATGGATTTTACGAACGCCTCGCCATCGGACTCGGCGGAGGGGAGGCCGCGTTCGTTCGGCTTGTCGAGATAGAGCGTGTTCTCGCGGCCGGCGCCGGATTGCACGGCTGCCTTGTGGAACAGGCCGCGTGCGCTGGGCATGGTCATCAGCTTTTGCACGGCCATGCCGCCGGCGCTTTCGCCGAAGATGGTGACGTTGTTCGCGTCGCCGCCGAATGCGCCGATATTGCGCTTCACCCATTCGAGCGAAGCGACCATGTCGAGCATGCCGTAGTTGGCGACGGGGCCGCCTGCGGCTTCCCTGGTCAGCAGCGGATGCGCGAAGGAGCCGAAGCGACCGAGACGGTAGTTGAGAGTGACGACCACGACGCCGTGCTTGGCGAGTTGCGAGCCGTCATAGAGTTCGGCGCTGCCCGAGCCGTTCACGAAGCCGCCGCCATGAATCCACACCATCACCGGGCGTTTGGCCTGGCTGAGGTCCTGCGTGAAGACGTTGAGGGTGAGGCAGTCTTCGCTGGCGGGATACTGGCCGATGCCGTTGTCGGGGTTGGGCATCTTCTGCATGCAGATTGGGCCGTAGGCCGAGGCGTCTTTGACGCCGTCCCATTTTGCCGCGCGGGCGGGGGCTTTCCAGCGCATCGCGCCAACCGGGGGCGCGGCATAGGGAATGCCCTTGAAGGCGAGGACGCCCTTGGCTTGCAGCGCCTTCAGCTGGCCTGTCTCGACGGTCGCGATCGTTGGATCGGACGATCCCGGCGCGTTTGCACAGGCGGATGCCAGTACGGCCAGCGCGATGATCAGGCGTTTCATGTGGCGTCTCCCAGCGCGGCTCTGTGGCCGTTGGGGCGAGAGTGCGCTTGTGCAGCCTGTCTCGCAAGCGGCGGGGCGGTGCATTTCCGCTTTGCTTCAATGCGCCCTACAAGAATGGGGTGCTTGATTCGGAGCGGGGCGTGGGACGCCAGATCGACATTCTCGGCGAGATGTTTGCGTTCGTCGCGTTTGGCGAGACGCGCTTCTATGAGCTGCCGTGTGTTTACCTGATGGCGCACGAGGATGCTGCGGGCATCAACATTCACTATGCGGGTCAGACTGCGAAGCTGAAGGCGCGGTATGCGGGGCATCATCAGCTGGCCGCGGCGAAGGCGCTGGGGGCGACGCATGCGCTGGTGCTGGTGGTGCCGGAGCTGCGCGACCGGCGGGAGTTCGAGACGATGTTGCGGTGGCATTTCAGGCCGCCGCTGAACATGGAGGAGTGCCCCACCCACATGCAGGCGTGGCGTGCGGCCATGCATTGCGGGAAGCACGATGTCGCCCTGCGCGCCAAGGCGGCGCATCTGGGCCAGACGCAGCCGATGCAGGCGGCGACGTTCAACCAACCGAAGATCGCGCGCGGCTAACGCGTCACCTTCAATTGCTGCGCGTCGATGTTGTAGAGGCCCGGATTGAAGTTCGGGTCGTTGGTCAGAATGTAGCTGTCATTGTTGTTCACGCGCCAGGCGTGATCGTAGGTGTTGTCCAGCTGCACCGTGCCGCCATAGACGGGATCGTCATAGGTCTCGACGCCACGAACGCCCTCGATGCGCTCGCGTTGCATGCGATCCTCGGTGTCCTCGTTCGAGCGCGATGATGAAGGGCTGGCAAAGCTGTTCTTCACGGCATTCACGGCGCGTTCGCCTGCCGCCTTGTTCCTCGCAACGGTGTTCGCGGTCATGGCGGCGCCGGCTGCGACGATGATCGCCGCGCGATCCTTGACGCCCTGGGTCTGCACGCTGCTGATGCGTGCGAGGAGTTCAGTATATTTCTGTCCCCATTCGTTTTCGGTCTTGATCGACTTGCGGACAGCCTCGGCGATCCTGCGATCGAATTTGCCTTTCGGGCCCGATGCGCCGAATGCGCTGGTCGTTTGTGCGCTCAGATTGACCAGCGGCGGCCCGCCGAGCGGATTGTAACTCTGGCCCATGAAGAACATGGCGGTTGCGCCGACGAAGCCATCGATCTCCGTACCGTTCTGGCGCGTGGTGTAAGTCATCTCGCCGGCGTCGGCCCAGGCGCGCATGCCGGTGCCGCTGGTGTTGACCATCTGCACCATGGCCTGAACGTAGTCGCGCTGGAGTTCGAGAAAGTCGGGGCGGGGTTTGTAGCCGGTGATACGCGCGCCTGGAAAGCGGTTCTGAATGTAGGCGTTGAGATAGGACTGCATGTCCTGGAACTCGCCATACCGGCATTGCGACTGAAGCGAGTTGCTGGCTGTCCAGAGTTCGGTCGGGAGCAGTTCGACGCGCGAGAGGCCGTCGGGTGAAACGGTCGCCCAGGCGAAATCTGCGGGGGCGGCGCAACCGGGCGGCGCCGAGCGGTTCCACCACACCTCGCCCTCCGTGCGCCAGCCTTTCGGGATCAGCACCTTGGCGGCGACCATCGGTCGTTCGAAGCCTTGGCGGTCGATGATATCGACGAGGTTAACCTCGAGCGCTCCGGGCGGGAGTGCTGCCTTGGAGGGGGTGGGCTTTGGGGTCGCGGGCGTCGGGGTCGTCAATTTGGCCTGCGCCTCCGCGTTCGGTTGAGGGGAGGCCAGGGCGAGCACAGCGCATGCGCAGGCGGCCTTCATGAGGGTGAATAGTCCCTCACAACGAGCGGTTTGCAGCATGTTCCCCGTGCCCCTCAGCATGATCTCTGGTCTCCTGCACTATCAAGCGGGGGTATCCGGCAAACCGGATCAGCCCCCCGCTCACGTTTTCGTAGTGTCTTGCCACGAAGCAGGCTTTGCAGTTTTGTCCTTCGCATTTGCAGCAGGGGCCCAGAAGGCACACACATATGGCGGATACCGGCTCCACCCCATTCCAGCACGACGCGGACAAGCCGTGGATTTTCCGCACCTATGCGGGACACTCCACTGCGGAAGAGTCCAACAAGCTGTACCGGAAGAACCTGGCCAAGGGGCAGACCGGCCTGTCGATCGCTTTCGACCTGCCGACCCAGACGGCGTATGACAGCGACCACGTTCTCGCGCGGGGCGAAGTCGGCAAGGTCGGCGTGCCGGTCGGCAATCTGGGCGACATGCGTGCGCTGTTCGACCAGATCAAGGTCGAGGAGATGAACACCTCGATGACGATCAACGCCCCGGCGGCGTATCTGCTGTCGCTCTATGTCGCGCTGGCGGACGAGCAGGGCGCGGATCGCAAGAAGCTGCAGGGCACGACCCAGAACGACATCATCAAGGAGTATCTCTCGCGCGGAACTTACGTGTTCCCGCCGCAGCCTTCGATGCGTCTGATCGGCGACATGGTGGCGTGGTGCTATACCGAGACGCCGAAGTGGAATCCGCTGAACGTCTGTTCGTATCACCTGCAGGAAGCGGGCGCGACGCCGGAGCAGGAGCTGGCGTTTGCGCTGGCGACGGCGTGCGCTGTGCTCGATACGGTGAAGGCTGGCGGGCAGGTTCCCGAGAAGGATTTCACGACTGTCTTCAGCCGCATCTCGTTCTTCGTGAACGCGGGCGTGCGGTTCGTGACCGAGATGTGCAAGATGCGCGCGTTCGTCGATCTCTGGGAAGAGATCGGCCGCGAGCGTTATGGCGTGACCGATACGCGGGCGCTGATGTTCCGCTATGGCGTGCAGGTGAACTCGCTGGGCCTCACCGAGCCACAGCCGGAGAACAACGTTTACCGCATTCTGATCGAGGCGCTGGCCGTGACGCTGTCGAAGCGGGCGCGTTGCCGCGCGCTGCAACTGCCGGCGTGGAACGAGGCGCTTGGCCTGCCGCGTCCGTGGGATCAGCAATGGTCGCTGCGTCTGCAGCAGATCCTCGCCTACGAGACGGACCTGCTGGAATACGAAGACCTGTTCGATGGTTCGCACGTTGTTGGCGCGAAGACGGATGCGCTGAAGGTTGAGGCGCGCGCGATGCTGGCGCAGCTCGATGCGACGGGCGGCACGATCGAGAATGTCGACTTCATGAAGAAGGCGCTGGTGGATAGCCAGCGCGCTCGCCTGAAGGAGATCGAGGCGGGGCGGCAGATCGTGGTGGGCGTCAACCGCTACGAGACGACCGAGAACTCTCCGCTGTCGGGCGGCGATGGTTCGATCATGGCGCAGGATCATGGCGCCGAAAGCCGCCAGATCGCCAAGCTGAAAGCGTGGCGTGCGAAGCGCAATGAAGAGGCTGTCGCCAACGCAATCGGCGAGCTTCGCGCGGCTGCTTCTTCTGGGGCCAATATCATGCCGCCTTCCATCGCCGCGGCCAAAGCCGGGGTGACGGTGGGGGAGTGGGGGGCGGCCCTGCGCGACACGTTCGGCGAGTATCGCGGGCCGACGGGTGTTGCGATCGTCATCGCCACGGATGGCGAGGAAGATCTCGAGCAGGTGAAGGGCGAAGTCGAGCGCGTTTCCAAGAAGCTGGGGCGGACGCTGACCTATGTGGTGGGCAAGCCTGGTCTCGATGGTCACTCCAACGGGTCTGAACAGATTGCCGCGCGGGCGCGGCAGGCGGGTATGAATGTCGTCTACGAGGGCATTCGCTTTACGCCTGAAGAGATTGTGCAGCAGGCGATCGATGCCAAGGCCCACGTTGTGGGATTGTCGATCCTTTCGGGCTCGCACCTCGATCTGGTGAAGGACACGCTGGGCATCCTGCGCTCCAAGGGGCTCGATATTCCCGTGGTTGTCGGCGGCATCATTCCGGAAGCGGATGCGATGGCGCTGAAGCAGATGGGCGTGCGCCGCGTCTATACGCCGAAGGACTACAAGATCACCCAGATCATGGGCGACGTGGTGAAGGTCGTCGAAGAGACGATGACGGCTGCGGAGTAATCAGCGCGCGGCTACAGCGTCGCCGGATTCGGCGGCGGCGATTTCGGCGGCGACGAGGTCTGCGCCGAAGCTGGGGAAGGCGTCGGCCAGCGAGATCGTGTCGGGCAGGACGTAGAACACGCCGCCTTGCTTGAAGAGGGGCGACACCATCTTCTTGTAGAAGGTTGGTGAGACGTTGATGCAGCCGTGCGTGACGTAGTTGTCGTCCACTTTTGCCGAGGTGAGGCGTTGGGTGCGTTTCTCGGCCTTGCTGACTTTCGTGGCGGGGATGGGGTGGATGGAGACGGCGGTGGCGTAGTCGACCCACAGCACATGCTCACCACCATAGGCGGGGCCGTATCCTGCGAGGAAGCGGCCGGCCGGCGTGGTGCGGTCTTCCATCGGAATGTCTTTGAGCTCGCGATCGCCGACGCCATCGGCGGAGTGATCGCCATGCGCGGAGCCGAGCAGCACGGGCGCCATGCCCTTGAGCTTGCCCTCGGCGCTGAAGAGCAGGATCTGCGCGGCCTGCTTGTCGACGATGGCGAAGGGCTCGCCACGATTGTCTTCGGCGGCGATCACCCAGCCGGCCAGATCAACGACGGTCTGCGAGATGTTCTGCTCGGCGGAAATTTCGTCGAGACGCTCTGCCGAAATCTCGACCTTCGCGGGAGCTTTCTTCGCAGCGGGTTTTTTGGCGGGTTTCTCGACAGCAGCTTTCGGGGCCGGAGCCTTCTCCTCGGCCCAGGCGCCCATCGCGTAGGCGCCGCTCATCAGCAGGCCCAGTGAGACGGCTGTTGCGCGGACCAGAGAGGGTGCAGGCTTGAGAATGACAGGCGCTCCAAGCTTGTAAGCAACCACACTGGCTAGCCATGCTGGCAACTCGCGCTGGCTCGCGGTGATGGCGGGCCGGGTCCCTGTCAGAACCCGGCCCTGATCAGCACTGACCAGCGTCAAACATTGGCGCACAGGTCAGTTAAGAACAACCCTTTGGCTCAGCAAGAATGCCGGGCCAATTCGGGCCGATCAGAGTTTAACCACGCGGTTTGCGGGTCGGGGGCTTTTCGAGCGCGTCGACACGTCCACCGAGCTGGTCGAGGCGCTGGTTGGCGGTGCGGGCTTCGGTGGCGGACGCCTGAGCTGCCGAGTTGGCGGCCGAGGCAGCCTGAGTGGCGGAGTTGGCGGTCGACTGGGCCGCATCAGCTTTTTGCGTCGCGGTGGTCACGCGGGCATCCGTGGCGTCGATACGGCTGTTGATCGCAGCGATCTGCTCATCGACGTAGCCGTTCGTTGCGCAGCCGGTCATCACCAGACCACCGAGCGCCACAACGGCGAGCACGCGGGCGCTGGCGGCATGTTTCTTCAGCCAAGACATATTTGCATCCTTTTTCATGCAGTGCAGCGGCAACCGGCGGCGGCCGCCTTATCGCGTCAACTTCCAGCCCTGCACGCAGTGAGGTCTGGGCCAGTTCGGAACGTGGCGACGGAGATGTTGTTCCGAACACGGACGATTTTCCAACCCGATTCTGTGTGCGTGGAGATGAAAAGATGGCCACAATTCCGCGCGACCAAGATGCTCCCGCAACGATTTCGTCATGCGGAATCAAGGAGAGTTGCTGGATTCGCGCGTGAATCGCGACGCGGCTGCTGTGTCATGTGACGTGCGCGTTCTGCGTTACGAGTTCGTAGGGTTCGGGTGAGCGTGCCCGGATTTCGTCTGGGGTGCGAGCGAGGCGGGCAGGCCAGCGCGCTTGAGCCGTTCGAGATTCAAATACCAGTTCGGCTGACCACTGGGCGAGAAGCCATCGGGATCGAGCATGACGGGCATGCTGGGGGCGGGGGTGGCTTGCACTTCGGGTTTCGGTTTTGCGCGGCGCGGTTTGGGAATGGGACGTGAGCTGTCGAGATCGTTCAGCGTCCGGATGATGTGAAGCTGCTTGAGCATGATGTCTGTCCAGCGAACGGCGGCGTTGATGTCGTCGCGTGCGACGGCGCGTTTGAGATTGCGGTTGGCTTTGGCGAAGAGGTCGGTCGTCATGTTGGGCTTTCGTGTTGAGGTTGGTGTGTTGAGGTGAGTGGGGTGGCGTTGAACCGTAGGGTGCATCTTGATGCACCTGTGGGCGGTCGCGGTGCATCAAGATGCACCCTACGTCCCGTCGTGGCGCGATTGGTCGTTGGGACCAGCTTTCGCTGTCCGGGATGCGTGGTGTCGTCCCTCCCGAACAGGGAGTTGGGGCGCGCGATGACAGCGCCGTGGGTCGTGCCAGTGCTGATCTTGCGATCAGCGGTTGCGCGTGATCACCACGCGCCCCTGCATTGGCCGTTCTTCCCGGTGATGGCGATTGGAGTTGCTTGCGACACACCAAGGGGATGAACCCCAGGGGCCTTAGCTCCATTGCCAGTGACCGGTTCAGCGTGTCGGAACCTGTCCGTCAG